>WOR8_10003934_pt1 | contig 14472 bp, 15 predicted proteins | sample DeeMarSeWOR38_10_FD_19890 | JGI IMG/M metagenome (IMG submission 19890) | reverse complement strand
CGTATCAGCCCCACCAGCACCGGCCCGACAATCAGGAACAACAGTGTCAGCCAGGGACTGATCCAGAACATATACATGAGTAGGAACAGCATGGTCAGGCTGTCACGAATCAGTATGGTGACCGCATTGGTCGTCGCCTCGGCAACCTGCTCGACATCGAACGTCAGGTGCGATAACAGGCGTCCGGAGGGATTGCGATCGAAATACTGCGACGGCAGATGCAACAGGCGGTGAAACAGATCCTGACGCAGCCGCTGAATGACCCGGCGCCCGATCCAGCTCATGCCGTAACGCGATGCGAAACCGGTTACGCCGCGCAATACAAACAGGCCCACTAGGGCGAGCGGAACGAAACGTATGGTGGCGGGATCGCGCGCGATGAAATTACCGTCCAGCATCGGCTTCATCAGGGCCGCAAAACCGGTGTCGGTGGCGGCGAAACCGATCATCGCCAGCACCGCGAGTGAAAACACGCGCCAATACGGCGTGGCGTAGCCGAGCAGGCGTTTGTAGAGCTGGGTTGCCGTCAACGGCGCCGGGTTCACTCGCCGGCGCTCTCCGGCTGGCTGGTCGCCAGCGACATCTGCAGCAGGCCGAGCTGGGCGGTGGCATCCATAGCCCGCACCACAGCTTCGTACGGCGTCAGACGATCGGCGCGGATTACCACCGGGATTTCGCTGCGCTCGCCGAGAAACCTCTGAATCGCCTGTTTCAGGGTTTCGAGCTCGGTGTTCACTACCTGCTGCTCGTCGATGAAGTAATGTCCCTCCGCATCGATTACCAGCTCCAGCATCTCTTGCCGCTCCTCGACCGGCTCGGCACTGGCCTCCGGCAGCTCGATATTGATCTCGGACTCGCGCTGGAAGGTGGTAGACACCATGAAGAACAGCAGCAGAATAAAAACCACATCGATGAGCGGCGTGAGATTGACATCCGGCTCGTCGCTGCGGCTGCGTCGCAGGTTCAAATCTGGTCCTCCATCACGCCGCCCTCTCTGGAGCGGTCGCCGTGCAGCACCTCGACCATGCGCAGCGCCTGCTGTTCCATGCGGATGACCAGCATCGCCACCTTGCCGCGGAAATAGCGGTAGAACATCAGCGTCGGGATCGCTACCGCCATCCCGGCCGCGGTGGTGATCAGCGCTTCGGAGATGCCGCCGGCCAGTGCGCTGGGATTGCCTACCCCGTGGGTGGTGATAGCGGAGAACACCTTGATCATTCCAATCACGGTGCCCAGCAGACCCAGCAGCGGCGAAATCGATGCAATGGTGCCGAGCGTGTTGATATAACGCTCCAGCTCATGCACCACGTGGCGGCCGGTATCCTCGATGGCCTCCTTCATGATTTCCCGGCTGGCGTTGCGGTTCATCAGGCCCGCTACCAGCACCCGCCCCAGGGGAGAGCCGGAACGCAGCTTCTGCATCCGCTCCACATCCAGCTTGCGCTCGTTGGCCCACTCCCACACCTGGGCTACCAAGGTGCGCGGGATAACCCGCTTGATGCGCAGGGTCCATAAGCGTTCGGCGATGATCGCAAAGGCAATGATGGAACAGACGATGATGGGAAGCATGAGCCAGCCGCCCGCAATAACCAGTTCAAACACGATTGGTCTTCCCTTCCTTAGCGTCTGTGACGAAATGCGTGCAATGATACTTGATTTACCTGGCGATACGAAACCCGTCAGTGCCAGTAGCGCTGCGCCTGATCACGAAATGCAATGGCCTGCAGCTCTTGTCCGGCCACCAGGCGCACCTGGATGGCCCCGCTCTGCGCCGTGTCGAGCAGCGTCGCCCCGCCCTGCAGGTAACGCTGCACAACGGCCGGGTGCGGAAAGCCGAAGCGGTTCCGGTAGCCCACCGGGAACAACGCGATGTTCGGGTCGACCGCCCGGACAAATCCGGGCGTGGATGAAGTGCGGCTGCCGTGGTGCGGGGCGACCAGCACCTGTGCAGCCAGGCGCTGAGACTGCGAGGCGAGCAGATGCTCCTCCACGCCGCGTTCAATGTCCCCCGGCAGCAGCACGACGCGCCCGTCCGCGGTCCCGACGCGCAACACACACGACGCATTGTTGCCGCGGCCTGGCTGCGCCGGCGCCAGGTACTCGAACTGCACGCCGTCCCACTCCCAGTGCTGTCCGGCGCGACAGCGGCTCGAGCGTGCCCAGGCAATGGCACCCGGTTCGCCGCTCTGCACCTGCTGCACATCCAGGTGCCGGAACACCGCTGCACCGCCGCCGAGGTGATCGTTGTCCGAGTGGCTGATCACCAGGCGGTCAAGGCGCCGGTAACCGCGCTGCTGCAGGTAGGGGACGACCACACTTTCGCCGCTGTCCAGGCCAGTCGCAAATGCCGGGCCGGCGTCGTAGACCAGCACGTGCCTATGGGTCTCCAGCACCGCGGCCAGCCCCTGGCCGACATCCAGCAACGTCAGCCACATATCTCCCTGAGCGGGGCGCCCCGGCTGGAGCGCAATGCCGGGCAGCATCAGCAGGCACCCGAGCAGGCGCAACGGCAGCGCCTTTGGTGCCAGCAGGCACAGCAGCCCGACGGCAAATACCGCCACCACCGGCGCCGGCAACAGCGGCAACGGCACCAGGATGGCGGGCAACGAAGCCAGCCACTCCAGCCACCCCCACAGCGCCACCAGCAGCTGTTCGGCGATACGCAACAGCAACTCCCCAAGCGGTGCGTTCACCGGTAGCGCCACCAGCGCCAGCAGCAGTGTCGGCACCACCAGCAGACTAATCCAGGGAATCGCCACCAGGTTGGCGAGCGGCGCGATCACAGAGACCTGGTGGAACCAAAGCCACAGCAGGGGCGTGAGTCCCAGCACCAGCGCCATCTGCAAGCCTGCCAGGCTACGCCAGCGTGAAGCGCGACCATAACGCCCCAGGCTGAGATACAGAATCCAGGCGACGGCACCGAAAGACAGCCAGAATCCTGCCATGAGCACTGACAAGGGGTTCAGCAACAGCACTACCCAGAGCGCCGCGCTCCAGACCCGCCATGGATCGGGTCGTCCCGACCACAGCAGCGACAGCATCGCCAACCATACCATGACGAGCGCCCGCTGGGCGGGGACCTGGAAGCCCGCCAGCAAGGCATACACCAGCGCTGCGACCATGGCAGCGACGGCAGCTACAGCGGGCGCCGGCCAGCGCAGCACATCACCCCAACGACCCCAGAGCCTGCGTACCGCGACAAACACCAGCGTCGCTACCAGCCCCACGTGCAGGCCCGAAATTGCCATCAGATGGCTGGTGCCGGTGCTGCGCAACACCTCCCACTGGGCCGGGCTCATACCGCTGCGCTCGCCGACCCCCAGTGCCGCGAGCAGGCCGGCGCTTTCTGCGCTGCCCGCCGCCGCAGCGATACGCTCGGCCAGGTAACCCCGGCAGCGTGCTATCCAGCCGCCCGGCACGCCCGGCAGGCGCCGGTTGTCGCCGGCGCGCACGTAGCCGGTGGCCCGAATACCGTGCGCAAACAGCCAGCGCTCATAATCGAATCCGGCCGGATTGGCCAGGCCTCGAGGTTGCTTGAGACGCAGCCACAGCTGCCAGCGCTCGCCGGGGCCGAGTTCGGGCGCATCCCGATACCAGCTTATGCGCACCGGCAGCCGCAGTTCGCGCCAGCCATCGTGAGCGCGGTAACGCTCCAGCTGGAAGCGGAAACGCAGCCGCTCGGAGGTGCCGCGTTCCGGCAATCCCTGCACCACACCCTGAACCAGGAGGTCGCGGCCTGCCAGCTCAGCGGGCAGTTCGATCGCCAGACGCGCGGCGGCAAACCACCAGCACCACAGGAAGCCTGCCGCGGCTATACCAGTGACACGCAGCCAGCGGCGCCGCGATGCCAGCGCGGGCAACAGCGCTGCCAGGGCGCAGCCAGCCGCGCCAGGCAGTGCGTCGAGCGCCTGAAAGGCGCACACGCCGGCTAGAAACGCCAACGCCGAGTAAAGCATTTCATCCTTGAAACCCTTTCCTGAGCACGCGACAGTGCCGTGTGTGATCCGCTTCTCACTTTGTGCAGCGTCGCTGATTCAGTGTAGCAGGCGCAGCAGATGTCGCGTGGCGGCCCCTTCAGGGCCATGCCTGACAAACCGTTCAGGAAAATTATTACGCAATGAGGAACAGCATGAACAAGAAACTGATGGTAAGCCTGCCCCTGCTCCTGAGCCCGCTTTCGGGCACGGCCGATGTGCTCGGCGTGCAAGTGGGTGCCGGCGGCTGGGCATACGACATCAGCGGCACCGCCCGCTACAAGACCAAGGACTCGGCCAACGACATCGACGTCAACCAGGACCTCGGCTACGACGACGACAGTCTCGCCTAATTCTATGCGGTCCTGGAACACCCGGTTCCGTTGCTGCCCAATGTCAGGGTGGGCTACACGAATATCGACAGCAATGCCAATGGCACGTTGCGCAACACCGTGGTCTACGGTGACGTCATCTTCAACGCCAACGAGAACGTGCGCAGTTCGGTGGAATTGAAGCAGACCGACGTCACTCTGTATTACGAACTGCTCGATAACGTAGTCAGCCTGGACCTGGGCCTGAACGCAAAGTACATCGATTCCAAGGGCGAGATTACCGGTGAAACCTCCGGGAGCGAATCGGCCGACGTGTCCGGGTGGGTTCCCATGCTGTACGCTGCGGTGGGCGGCGACCTGCCTTTCACCGGGCTGTCCGTCAGCGCGCAGGGCAGCCTGATCCAGTACCAGGACAGTAAATTCTACGACTATGCGATAAGCGCCAGTTATATCTCCCCATGGCACATCGGGGTGGACGTCGGGTATCGCGCCATCAAGCTCGATCTCGACGATTTCGACGATTCGTTTGCCGACGTCGAATTCGACGGGCCCTACGCCGGCCTGCAGCTGAGTTTCTGACCTCTGCGCGGGGCGGACCGAAAGTCCGCCCCGTTCACCGTTCCTGGCAAAACCCACCGCCCGTGCGCTGAGCCGCTCAGTACTGCGCCGGTCGCAACTGACCGCTCCCGCCACCGCTTCCTGATCCGACCGGCAGGCAGGATAAGTTATTTTAATCTATTCAATGTGGAAGAGTGACTTCTTCGTGTTTATACTGAACACATGGCAGCGCGCTTTGCAACACTGGTTCTGGTCGTGGCTACAGCAGCCGTCACCCTGGCGTGCTCCAACAGTCCGCCGAAGAACATCAGGAACAGTTGTGCCATCTTCGACGAGAAGGACGACTGGTATGCGAGCGCCTATGAGAGCTACGAGAAATGGGGTGTTCCGGTCCAGGTTCAGCTTGCCATCATCTACCAGGAATCGCGCTTCGTACACGACGCCAAGCCGCCGCGGCGCAAACTGCTGTGGGTGATACCCTGGACCCGGCCGTCATCGGCCTATGGCTACGGACAGATAAAAGACTCGACCTGGGACTGGTACCGTGACTCCACCGGCAACCGCTGGGCCGACCGCGACGACTTTGAGGATGTAGTCGATTTCATCGGCTGGTACGGGTCCGTATCGCACCGCAAACTGGGCATCTCCAAGTGGGACGCCTATAACCAGTACCTCGCCTACCATGAGGGCCACGGGGGCTACAAACGCAAGACCTTCCGCAACAAGGACTGGCTGGTCAAGGTTGCCAGGAAAGTCGATCAGCGCGCCAGGGACTACGGCTCCCAACTCAAGCAATGCGAAAATTCATTGGACAAAGGCTGGTCCCTGTGGCCATTCTGATCCGCCCGCCACACACCGGAGACACCGATGCCGCTGACCCCCTGGTCACTGATAGCGCTGTTTCTGGTGGTGGTTTTCCTGGTGACGCTGATTCAGGTCGGCATCATCACCATCGCCTTCGAAAAGCTGGGTCTGTCACCGCAGGCAGGCCTCACACTGGTGCTGGGATCGCTGTTCGGTAGCGCCATCAATATCCCGGTCTACCGGCGCGCGCACGCCACGCCGGGGTTCGACCTGACGGAGCTGCTCGATCCCAGGGTGTGGCAGTTGCCGACGGCGCCGCGCAGCGCCACGTTGATCGCGGTCAATCTAGGTGGCTGCATTATTCCGGTTGCGGTCTCGCTGTATCTGTTCGTCCAGCACGCGTTGTCGGCGGTCACCACCTTGCTAGCGATCGCCATTGTGTCCACAGTGAGTTACCGCTTCAGCCGACTGATACCTGGTATCGGTATTGGCATGCCGGTGTTCCTGGCGCCGCTGGTTTCAGCCCTCGTCGGCCTGCTGCTCGATCCCGACCACAGCGCACCGCTCGCCTATATCAGTGGTACGCTGGGCGTGTTGATCGGCGCTGACTTGTTGCATCTGCGTGACATCAGCGCCAGCCGGGTACGGGTCGCGTCGGTCGGTGGCGCCGGCACTTTCGACGGGATTTTCATTACCGGGATCGTCGCTGCGCTACTGGCCTAGCGACACCGGCGCCAGTGCTATTTCATATCCGCTACAGACACTTGGAAGCCACACCTGAGCCCAGTCGGGCGACCACTACGCCATTGCTGACCGCGGCAAAGAGTCCAGACCCCGGCTGGCTTTGAAACACTTTGTTACAGACTGCAAACCGCGGGCAATCCGAATGAAACACCTCCGCCGTATGATTTAAATTGGCGAATGTTCATTGTGGTAGTGAATCTGCAGCCAGGGAGCGGGTCGCAGAAGTGGAAAAGGAGGTACTGAAATGGTGTTCGATCTTTTCACACTGGCTGGTTTTTTGCTGTTTCTTGTCATCCTGGCTGCGCTGCTCGCAAGCCACGATTTCCGTCACGACTCCTCTGCAGCAGGGGCCGAAGCCGAGCGCACCCGGCGTCCCCGCACCCACTGAGCCGGAGCGGCAGAAGCGCGCCCGGCGGGCAGACAGAATCGACCGGCAGCGCTGGAGCGCGGGCGATGCCTGGTTCGGCGACTGAGTTACCAGCTCCCTCGGATCCCTCGGGGTGCCTGCAAGGCAGTGTATCGGTCTGCCGTTGCCGGCCAGCAGAGCCGGTACAGCCGCCAGCAGAACACGGTAAAGAAATTCACAAGTAAAGACAAAATGCTGGAACGCCGTGCGTCAGTGCTCCTCAAACCGGGTCAATCGAATCGTTAACGGTTGCACAAGGGAAATGTTGACCGCACCGGGGTCGTAGACAAAAACAGGCCAGTCCGCCACTGCCGTGATCAGCCGCTCTCTAGCACGCCGTCCTGCAGCTGCAATACGCGGTCCACGCGGCCGGCGATATCGCTATCGTGAGTGACAATGACGAAGCTGGTATTGAGGTCCCGATTCAGCTCGAGCATCAGCTCATAGACGTGTTCGGCGTTGCGCCTATCGAGATTTCCGGTCGGTTCATCTGCCAAAACACAATCGGGCTTGGTGACCAAAGCACGCGCGACCGCAGCGCGCTGACGCTCGCCACCCGACAACTCTGACGGCTTGTGTCTGGCGCGCGCCTGCAGCCCGACCCGGTGCAGCATCTCCTGCGCCTCGCGGCGTGCCTCGGCGATATCGACACCGCGTATCACCAGCGGCATGGCAACGTTTTCCAGGGCGGTGAATTCCGGCAGCAGGTGATGAAACTGGTAGACAAAACCCAGATGCCGGTTGCGCAGCCGACTGCGCCGGGCTTCGCCCATGGCACTGAAATTGTCGCCCATCAGCTGGACCTGACCGGCGCTCGGCCTGTCCAGACCGCCGAGCAAGTGCAGCAAGGTACTCTTGCCGCTGCCGGAGCTGCCTACAATCGCGATCTGCTGTCCGGCGCGGACCTCCAGGTCGACCTGCCGCAGCACCGTGACGTCCAGCCCGCCTTCCCGAAATGACCGCGCCAGGCCGGTACAGGCCAGCACCGGCGTGTCGTCCTGCCCCCGCTCATTCATAACGCAATGCCTCGGCCGGCTGGGTTTTTGACGCGCGCCAGGCCGGGTACCAGGTCGCCACGAAGCTCAGCACGAAGGCCACAACGCCAATCCGCCACACGTCTGACCAGTCGAGCCTGGAAGGCAGATCGCTGATGTAATAGACATCCGCGGGCATGAACTGGACACCAAAGGCCTGTTCTATTGCCGGGACGATGGTCTCCACGTTGAGCGCCAGCGCCACCCCGCCGACAACCCCCAATGCGGTACCGAGCGTCCCTATCATGGCGCCCTGGATCATAAAAATGCGCAGAATCGCCGCCGGCGTGGCCCCCAGCGTTCTCAAGATGGCGATATCCGCCTGCTTGTCAGTGACTACCATCACCAGCGTCGATACGATGTTGAACGCGGCCACCGCCACAATCAGCGTCAGGATCACGAACATGACGCGTTTCTCGGTCTGCACTGCCCGAAAGAAGTTGGCGTGCTGGCGCGTCCAGTCCTCGACGCGCAGGTTACCGCCCAGCTGGTCCACCAGTTGCCGCGATACCCGCGGCGCCTGGAACAGGTCCTCCAGCTTCAGCCGCACGCCGGTAATGGCATCGTCGAGCTTGAACAACCGGGCGGCATCTTCGAGATGCACCAGCGCGACCCCGCGGTCGTATTCGTACATGCCGACCTCGAAGATACCCACAACCTGGAAGCGGCGCAGACGCGGCAGAACGCCGGCCGGACTGTAATTGGCCTGCGGTGTAACCATGGTGATGTGGTCACCGATATGCGCGCCGAGGTTGTAGGCCAGCTCGCTGCCGAGAATAATCCGGTATTCGCCTGCCGCCAGATCCTCGAGAGCGCCGGCACGCATGTGTTCTCCCACCGTCGATACGGCGGGTTCCCGCTCCGGCAGTATTCCTCGCACCAGTGCCCCGCTGACCTTGCTGCCCTGGGTCAGCATCACCTCTCCCGCCACATAGGGCGCCACCCCCACCACCTCCGGGTGCTGCATGGCCAGTTGTGCGGTGCGCTGCCAGTCGACCAGCGGCTGCTGGTAACCGCTGATGCTGGCGTGTGATGCCATACCCAGAATCCGCGTGCGCAATTCCTGCTCAAAACCATTCATCACCGAAAGCACTGTGATCAGCGCCGCGACACCCAGCCCGATCCCCATGATCGAAATCAAAGATATGAAGGAAATAAAGTGGTTACGGCGTTTTGCGCGCGTATAGCGCAAGCCGATATACAATTCCAGGGGACGAAACATAGCGGCGCATTAAATCACATGCGCAGCCTGCCGAAAACCGATAATGTATTTGTCGGAATTCACCAAAAGGATCGACATCATGTTGCGATTCGGCTTCTTGCTTGTAGTTTCGCTGGCCACCGCCCTGCCATCTGCCAGCGCGGTTGCAGATACCCTCCTGATCGACTCGACACAGTCCGCTGCCATGACGGTGCGTCCTCCAGCCGGCGCCAGCATGGACCGGGTACTGCAGCGGTTCGGCGAACCGCAGCAGCGTCTGGGTCCGGTCGGCGAGCCGCCGATCAGCCACTGGGTCTACCCGGACTTTATTGTCTACTTCGAGCACGATCGCGTAATTCACGCCGTGGTGCCGCGCCGCTAGCACCCTGTCCGCGCAGTCTGCGTGCCGCGCGGCGGCTGCGTCCGGCCGGCTGCCAGCCGCCACTCTCGAAAACTGGGAACAGATATCAATCTGTCCCCAGTCTCATTACAATCCGCCTGCCATGAGTCCCCGTTCCGACTTTCGACGTCTACCGGCAGAATGGGAACCCCAGAGCGGCGTGATGCTCACCTGGCCACACGACCAGGGCGACTGGGCTCCAGTGCTTGCCGAAGTCGCACCCGTGTTCGAGCGCCTGGCGCTCGAAATCGCTCGGCGTGAAACGCTCTTGATCAACTGTCCATCGCCTGCCAGCGCGCAAGACCTCAGAGCAACACTGGTCGCTGCCGGGGCGCCAGCGCAGAACCTGGTTTTCGCGGTCGTTGCGTCCAACGACACCTGGGCGCGTGACCACGGCCCGATCACGGTGCTGGATTCCGGTCAGCCGAAGCTGCTCGATTTTCAGTTCAATGGCTGGGGCAACAAATACCCCGCCACCGCCGACAATGCCATCACCAGGGAGCTGGTGCAGCGCGGCGTGTTGGCAGCGGCCGCGGTGGAATCACTCGACCTGGTGCTGGAAGGCGGCAGCATCGAGAGCGATGGTGCCGGCACCCTGCTTACCACGGCGTGCTGCCTGCTGAATCCGCAACGCAACCCCGAACTGTCCCGGCAACAACTGGAACAGCGCCTGTGCAGCCTGCTCGGCGCCGAGCGTGTGCTGTGGCTGGAACACGGTGAACTGGAGGGCGATGATACCGACGGCCACATCGATATGCTGGCCCGCTTCTGCCCCGGGGATACCATCGTGTACCAGAACTGCACGGAATCCGGTTACAGCGCTTACCACCAGCTGCAGTGCATGCAAAAGGAACTTACCCAGCTGCGCAGCACAGCCGGACAGCCCTATCAGCTGGTCCCGCTACCCTGGCCACAAGCCAGATACGCCTCCGACGGGACACGGTTGCCGGCCAGCTACGCCAATTTCCTGGTCATTAACGGGGCGGTACTGGTGCCCGCTTACAACGACCCGGCCGATGATGATGCGGCACAACAACTGGAGCGCTGTTTCCCTGAGCGCGACATCATCCAGATTCCCGCCGCCGTCCTGATTCAGCAGTACGGCAGCCTGCACTGCCTGACCATGCAGTTCCCCCGGGGTGTTGAGTTCCACACGCCAACCGCCGGATAATCCGGAGGCATGGCACACCAGACACTCACCGTCGCCCTGATGCAGATGGCCTGCAGCGCCGAGCGGGACACCAATGAGCGCCACATCAGCGAGCAACTGCGTGCCGCCGCGGCGCACGGGGTGCAGCTGGTATTGCTGCAGGAGCTGCACTACACCCGGTATTTCTGCCAGAGTGAGAACACCGCCCATTTCGATCTCGCCGAACCGATCCCTGGGCCGGGCACCGATCGCTTGGCGGCGCTCGCCAGAGAACTCGAGCTGGTGATCGTGGCGTCGCTCTTCGAGCGCCGCGCTGCTGGTCTTTATCACAACACCGCGGTGGTACTCGACCGCGATGGTTCGCTGGCCGGCAGGTATCGCAAAATGCACATTCCGGATGATCCGGGCTACTACGAGAAATTCTACTTCACACCCGGCGACCTTGGCTTTCAACCGATCCACACAAGCCTCGGCAAGCTGGGCGTGCTGGTATGCTGGGACCAGTGGTATCCGGAGGCGGCGCGCCTGATGGCGCTGGCCGACGCCGACCTGCTGCTGTACCCGACCGCGATCGGTTGGGACCCCGCGGACAGCGCCGACGAACAGCAACGGCAGCTGGACGCCTGGCAGACAATCCAGCGCGGCCACGCGATCGCCAACGGCATTCCGGTGCTGGTGTGCAACCGTAGCGGCTTCGAGAACGACACCGGCGGACAAAGCTCCGGCATCCGCTTCTGGGGTAACAGCTTCATCGCCGGACCGCAGGGTGAGGTCCTGGCACAGGCGGCGGATCGGCCGGAGTTGCTCGTTGCGCGGCTCGACATGCAGCGTGGTGAGCAGGTGCGGCGCATCTGGCCCTATCTGCGTGACCGCAGGATCGACGCCTACCAGGACCTGTTGCTGCGCTTCAGAGACCAACACCGATAATGGGACACCACGATGATTCTGATTCTCGCTCCCAACACCCGTACCGACAGCGCCGAATTCCGCCAGCTGGTGGAGTTCCTCGACCACATGCCCAATATCCGTCACCGCGTTCATCAGGAGAGCGGTGAACAGCAGTTGCTCACCGAGGTCTATCTGATCGGCGACACCGCCTCGCTGTCGCTGGATGATGTAGCTAATCTACCCGCCGTGGAACGCGTGGTCCGTGTATCCGAGGAATACCGGGTGCTCGGCCGCCATCGCGATGACAAACGCCCGACCTGGTTCGAATATAACGGCGTGCGTTTCGGCCAGGACAACCTCAACGTGTTTGCCGGCCTGTGCGCCGTGAATACGCCGGAACATGTCGAGGCGATGATGAAGGCGCTGCACCAACACGGTCAGGTATGCACGCGCATGGGGGCGTACAAGCCGCGCACCAGCCCCTACTCCTTCCAGGGTTTCGGCAAGGCGTGCCTGCCCTACGTTTTTGAACTGGCGGGACGCTACGGCATCAAAGTCATCGCCATGGAAGTGACTCACGAAGCGCACGTCGAGGAAATTCACGCGGCCCTGCAACAGACCGGCAACCCGACCGGCGTAATGCTGCAGATCGGTACTCGCAACACACAGAATTTCGAGCTGTTGAAATTCGTCGGGCGGCAGCGCGAGTTTCCAATACTGCTGAAGCGCGGCTTCGGCATCACCCTGGAGGAATCGCTGAACGCCGCGGAATATCTCGCCAGCGAGGGCAACCGCAACGTGGTATTCGGGCTGCGCGGCATGAAAACCAACATGGGCGACCCGCATCGGAACTTCGTAGACTTCGCGCATGTGCCGGTGGTCAAGCGACTGACGCGCATGCCGGTTTGTATTGATCCATCGCACTCGGTAGGCAGCCGCGACCAGGCGCCCGACGGACTCCTGGACGTCATGCACGTCACCGCGCAGGGCGTGATCGCCGGCGCCAATATGATACTGGTCGATTTCCACCCTGAGCCCAGCAAGGCGTTGGTCGACGGCCCGCAGGCGCTGACACTGGATGAACTCGCCTATTTTCTCGACGACGTGCACATCGCACGCGAGGCCTACGAAAAGCGCTGTCAGCTTGCCAGCCAGCACCATGCGGACAGCCCTTAGTCAGCCGGCTTGCCGCCGTGTCCGACAGACAATTCAGACCCCAAGCACACAGGAGCGAGAGACGATGCTCAACCTGAGAGCCTCAGTGGCCGCGCTGGCCTTGACGATACAGCTTTCCCCCCTCAACGCAGAAGACCTGAGGGTCATGATCACAACGGATCTGGCAACGGTAACGGTGCTGCATAACGGCAAACCGGTCACCATTCAGCGCAACCAGAAAAAGGACAATACGGTGGCTGCCGCCTTTGCCAGGACCTCCAGGGACTGCCCGCCGTTCTGCATTCAGCCAGCGGTCGTGGCGCCCGGCGTAGACACGATCGCCGAGTTGGAAATGCTGGATTACCTCAAACGCATGTCCGACGGCGATGACTCCATCCTGATTATTGATTCCAGGACTCCCGACTGGGTGGAACGCGGCACCATTCCAGGTTCGGTGAACATCCCCTGGACAACGTTGAACATTTCGCGGTCCGATCCGCTCACCATTGCGGACACGCTGGAGACCCGGTTGGGCGCGCAACAGCTGGAAGGCCTGTGGGATTTCAGCAACGCCAAGACGCTGGTGCTGTTCTGCAACGGCATGTGGTGCGGCCAGTCGCCCAACAATATCAGGTCTCTGCTCAAGATTGGCTACCCGGCGCACAAGCTCAAGTGGTACCGCGGTGGCATGCAGGACTGGGCAATACTCGGCCTCACGACGGTTAAGCCCAAATAAGGGTATTCCGGCCCGCTGTCGGGGCGGCTGCGGCCGCCCCTTCGTTGTCTATACTCTTGGCACTGACAGCGCAGCAGGTATACCCATGAGCAAACTGTTGCTATTTACCGTGTTGATTGCCTGTGCTGCGCGCGCAGACGACGGGGCAGAGTTCGTGCAGACGCCTTACGATGAGCAGAAGGTGTTGTTTGACTTTTATTTGGACAATCCTGAAAAAATCAATTCGGCGTTGTACTGGGTACGATCGTTGATGAATCCGCTCATGGAAGCGCCCTACGAGATCCCGCCCGAAGCCCTGGATCTGAAAGTGATCATCCACGGCACCGAGATCGTGACCGTGGCCCGCAAGAACTACGAGAAATATCGCGACGCGGTCGAACGCATGCGCTACTACGCAGAGCTCGGTGTGGAATTTCGGGTCTGCGGGCTGGCTGCGGAGGACTATGGGTACAGCCGCGAGGACTTCCATGACTTCGTCAAGCTCACGCCCTCAGCGATCGCCGAATTAGCCCATTGGCAACTGCAGGGTTATGCGCTGGTCACGCCTGTGGTCATGGAAAAACGATTTTCCATAGAAGAGATCCGCTAGCCCGCTTCCGACACCGATCCGATGGATCGGTGTCGGGCGGGAGGGTTTAGGCCGCATTTGAGACGCTCAAGGGTGTGACGCTCAGCGTCGATGGACGGGCACGAACGAGGTTGGAGTTCGTGAACGCGGATCTGCGCCTTTCGTTCCTGGTTTTGCGTGCGTTTGACAGGTTATCAGCCACGGGTTGCCCTCAACCCATGGCTGATGCGTCGAAGTGGCCTGTCAGAGAACGAGAAAGGGGGCTATCCGGGCGATGCCCACAAGGGGTGGCCACGCAGATTCGCCAGGATGCGCGCAAACGCGTTCGCATACGGATACGCCTCGGAGAATGGCAACCAGATCTTGCGCACCGTAATCCGCAGCCGTGTCCCGATCTTCAGCAGCTTCAGCCGGATGGTGGTCGCCTGCGCCCGCGCCAGCTCCGTGCCCGCCAGTCCATGTCGCCGCAGCGCGTGCATCAACACATAGGCGAAGGAGGCGAAGTACAGACGCAGCTGGTTG
>WOR8_10003932_pt1 | contig 14473 bp, 11 predicted proteins | sample DeeMarSeWOR38_10_FD_19890 | JGI IMG/M metagenome (IMG submission 19890) | reverse complement strand
GGGCGGGTGTCCGTCCGTCAACCGTGAGCTTGCTGATGCCGGCGGCAATCTGCTGCTTCAGTCCACCGATGCGCTTCATGAAGAACTCGTCGAGATTGCTGCTGACGATAGCCAGAAACTTGACGCGCTCGAGTAACGGGGTGTCTTCGTGTTCCGCCATCTGCAGGACACGGCGGTTGAACTCGAGCCAGGTGAGCTCGCGGTTCAGGTACAGCTGCGGGTCGTCCAGATCGAACCTTTTCCGGCTGGCAGTGTTCCGGCTGCGCGTCGCCGGGCGGCGCGCCGTGGTGCCCGCTGTCTTGCTGCGGGATGTGCTCTTGCGTGTCGTGGCGGTTGACGTTCCGGGCTGTGTCGTTGTTGTCATCAGGCTTGCTCTGCATGTCAGTGAAATTGATTCATACTATAACAGCACTTGCGGGTGTTTCTTGATGAGAATCAAGTTGCTGGTGCTTTTATCAAACCTGTCGGTACCTTGCCGGCGATGCCGGTTGGGGTGCTAGTCATCCCAGGGCGGCTGACTCTCTTCCGGGGGGTATCGTTTCATGACCTTGGCCATTATCAGGTTGAGTATTTCGCGAATGGTGGTGTCGATATGCCAGTTGGTGATGATGGGGATGCCGCTGTTATCGGCCTCGGTCAGCAGGTAGGACTGCAGTTCCCAGATATCATCCAGGCGATCCAGGTAACGGGATGCCTTGCGCTCGGTCGCTTCCCGCCCGCGGCGTTTCAGCTGCTTGCGCAGGGCAGCGCGTTCCATGGAGGCAAGCATCAGGGGAACCACGATCCCGCCGGTGCTGGCTTCCTGCAGGTCCAGTAGCTGGGGTGCGACATGGACCCCCTCGAGTATCAGGTCTTCACGCTCCTTGACGGCGCGGTAAATCGTGGCCTCCAGCGCCGGTTTCATGGTGGTGAACTGGGACAGGAACCCCGTTAATACCGGGTTTTCACCCGGGTTCCTGTGTTCATCTGCTGTTGCCGGCAGCCCGCGCCAGGCCTCGAAGCTGGAATATTCCAGGGTCGGCACGGCCTGTGGCGTCAGGTAGGCGCGGATAATCTCGCGCATGACGTCGGTCGACTGGATTCTGGCAATGTCCAGCCGGTAGGCTACCTCCGAAGAGATCGTGCTTTTGCCGGCGCCGGTGGCGCCCCCGATCAGGACGATCAGTGGATCCCCGCTGTTTTCGAAACGACGCCATGACAGGTAGCGATCGGCAGAATCGGTCGAGCAGTGCTCCTTGAGGCACTGGTAGATCAGCTTGCGCAGTACCTTGTGGTCGATTTCCCGGTGTCCGGTCTTCAGCAGGCTTGTATATACCTGGCGTGCACCCTCCAGGGCGACTTCAGGCTCGACGGTGCAGGTCTCCAGCGAGTGCGCCAGTATGCCCACCGAGAACGGTTCGCTGCGTGTCGGCGTATGGACAATGATGTCGCTCTCGGCTGTCGGCCGGTTTTCATAGCTCGCACGCTGCTCGGGGCCGTAGTGTGCGGACAGCAGCTTGCTGACCCGGTCCCTGAGGTCGCTGGTTGTGATCTGGACAATATCCTGCAGGCTGTCTTTTATCGTCTGCGACAGGCTGTAGGCATCGTCAAACGGCAGTCCGCTACTCATGAGGGATTGCACCATGATGCCCCGCAGGAAGGGCGTCCGGTCGCCGCCGGGGAGCTTGATGACAACGGTTTTTGCCATTTAAGGCATATCCTGTTGATGCATTTTGATGTGTCTTCGAGACAGTTTGCCGATCGCTGAAGTATACCCCAGTGATCAGGTGACAGCGTCCTGCCAGGTGGTATTGTCCGCAACGATTGCATGCGGCATGCACTCTGTTGTTGCTGTCACGGATTCCTGAATCTCTATTGTCTCGGTAGCCTGACGGGCTGCCTGGTACCGGTCTGGTGCACGCAACCGACCGGTGTCAGGCCTGTTGTCTTTTACAAATCCCTTATTAGTTGGTATGTTTTTCAGATGCGCGCCATTGTTGTCAGGCACTACAAGACCATCCTCAACGCCGCCGATCAGATTATCGGCTGGGGCGATGCCCCGCGCGCCAAGGGCTGGCGAGCCGACCTGGCCTTCGTCAACGACAGGCTCAGGGAGTGTGATATCAGGCCGCAGGCAATCTATTCCAGCGATCTGGAGCGGGCGCGGCAGACGGCGATGTTCTTCGCCAAGTGCCACGGCATACATGTCGTTCATGATTCCGCCCTGCTCAACGAAGTCAACTATGGTTCGCTGTACAAGAAGAGCAAGAAGTGGGTCGCCAGCCATATCCCGCAGCACAAGGTTGATCCGGACTTTATCTACCCGGACGGGGAGAGTTTCCGGCAGATGCAGATTCGCAGCGTCAGTTTCCTTGCATCGCTTGCCGGGCTGTACCCGGAGCGAACCATCCTGCTGGTCGTTCACGCGGGGGTGATCCGCGGGTTTGTCAGCCATTTTCTTGGTCTCGACTATGCCAGCCAGTTGAAACGGAAGCTATCGCATCGCTATATCGGGGATTTCCAGTTCAGGGGGCATGTCTGTGTGCGGTATGACGAACTGGGCAGGCCCTCCGGGTTCGTGCGCGATGGGGTCGTTGAAGTGCCCTGCAGTATCAAAACCCCGTCACCCGTTCATAGCGTCAGCAGGGAAGGCGCAGACCCCGGCACCCGTTTGCTCGGTACCTGAGCAGGCAGGGCATCTTCCTTAAGCAGCAAGGCCCCGGGTCCAGGGGCCTTGTCACTACTGCCGTAGACGCTGCCGGCTATTTCTGTTTGCTTTTCAGTTCCTCGAGTCGCGCCAGGACCTTGCCTGCGCGTTCCAGGCGTTCGTTGATTTCCTTGTTATCGGGGTCGATTGCCAGTGCCTTCCTCCAGGTGGCAATGGCCGCGGTGACCTTGTCGGCACGGTACTGGCGGTCGCCCCTGTCCAGCAGCCCGGTGACGCGTGCTGCGATGGCCGTGTCCAGCTGTTCCTGCATTGCCATTACATTGTCGTCCTTGCGGGTCGAGGGCGGGATGCTGTCAAAGGTCGTGCGGGCCAGCACGAGGTCATCGTTGTCCAGTGCGGCCCGTGTGGCAGCAAGCAGGTCCTGGGTCCTGTTGATATGCTTTTTCTTCAGGCTGCGCTGTTTCTTTACCTGGGTAATTTTCGCCTGCTTGGCCACGATGGTTCTTGCCGAGCTGCGTTTGGACTCCAGGCGGGCGAGGGCGGTGGCCACTTCGTCTGTATTGTCGATTTCGCTGGCCAGCGACAGGCACTCCCCGGCCGGATCCAGGGCATTCTGTTCAAGTTTCTCGAGACCGCAGTCCAGCAGTTCACCATGCAGTCGGCTGACTTCATGCCGGTTCCTGGAGTTTTTCCAGCGTTCCGTGAAATCCGGCGGGTCAAGGTTGAGCTGCTCTTCGTAGAGTTGCTGCTCGTCCAGCAGGTAGCGGGCACGCGACATGAGCTTCTGTCGCTCGTTTTCCCGCAGCCTGGCGGTGCGTCTGCTGTTGAGTTCGTCGCGGTAAAACTGCAGCCGGGTGCTGCCGGGAACCTTCAGCAGCGCCTCGTGAAGTACATCGATGGCATCGACCAGGTTGTCATTGCCGGCCTTTGCCTGTGCGCTGTCCAGCATGGTGTCCTCGTAGCGGCTGATGCCATCATGCAGCAACCTCCGGCGTTCGGTCGTGTCGAGGTGCGGGTACCGGTCCAGCAACTGACCGGCCCGTGCATACTCGTGACGGTCCATCAGCGTCTGCAGGTCCTCGGGTCGGTCCTGTCCAAGTTTTACCGTCTCGAGCTGTGCGCAGCCCGAGAGCAATACCAGCAGGGCAAGGGCATGGAGCAGGCTACGCATTGGCGAGTTCCCGATTAATCAGCCTGGTGATGGTGTCGAGCTGGTGATCGATGACGTCCTGCCAGTCGGCTGTCAGCGAGTCTACCAGATAGGTGGTCACCGGCTGTGTAATGCCACGCAGGCGGATGGCCTGGTATTCTCCGGCGAGTACCCGCGAGCTGATCGTATCGGCCTGATAGACCTCGCGTGCAACCACGACCTGTTCGCTGTTGGCGATGCCGCAAAGCCGCGAGGCAATGTTCACCGTGTCGCCGACAACGGTGTATTCCATGCGCTCCGTCGAGCCCATGTTGCCGGCCAGCATGGTGCCGGAATTGATGCCGATCCTGAAGTGGATGGGGAACTTGCCCTGTGCTTCGCGCAGCTGGTTTTCCTGCGCAATAAGTCGCTGGATGAGGATGGCGCAGGCGATGGCGCTGAAGCAGTGGTCGGCATGCGGTTGCGGTGCGCCAAACACCAGCATGACCCCGTCGCCGAGATACTTGTCGACGATGCCGTTGTTGATTTCACAGGCATGCGTGATGAGTGTGAAATAGCGGTTCAGCAGACTGACGAGTTCCTCAGGCCTGATGTTCTCGGCGATCCGGGTAAAGCCGACGATGTCGGCAAACAGCACGCTGCCCTCGACCCGCTTGCCGACAAGTTCGACGTCGTTCAGGTTGGCCAGAATCTCAGTGGCGACGCCTGGCGATACATAACGCGACAGGGCGTCCTTGACCTGGGATTTCTCCAGCAGACCCTCGGCCATTTCGTTGAAGGCGTCCATCAGCTGGCCAAGCTCGTCCTGCCGTCGTTCGCTGAACTTGATGCTGTAATCGCCCTTGCCGATGGCGTGGCTGGCGTCAACCAGTTGTCCGATCGGGTCGGTAATGCGCTTGCCGAGGGCGAACGCCATGGCGATACCGAGGAAGATGATGAGCAGGGTGGCGCCGGTGATCGCCTGCTTGGCGCTTCTCAGCGATGATTCCACACCGGCACGACTGATGGTGACCATGGCATATCCGGCCGTGACGCCCTGGAATACGACCGGCTGGACAAAGGATATGACCTGAACGCTACCTGTTTTTTTTGCGACCGGCCAGGCCCATGTCAGTGAGGCGGGTGCCTGCTCGATCAGCTGGTGCAGGACATTGCGCTGGGTCTGGTGGCTGCCATCGTGGAAACCGCCGGCGTGGGCAACGATGTCGCCCTCCAGGGTCACCAGTGCGGTGCCGTTGACGCTGCCGTTGTTGGCGAAGCCGGTGCTGATGACATCCAGCGCCAGCTGGTCGGCCGCCAGCAGCGGTTCCCTTGCCGCCTGGGCCATCATGCGCGCCAGGGCAGTACCCTGCTCGTCGATCTGGTTCTCGAACAGCCGGGTCTGCTGCTGCACGATCAGCGATCCCAGCATGGTCATGCAGGTCACGACGAGAACGGTAATCAGCAGTGACAGCTTGTACACCAGGGGTGTGCGCTGTGCGTGCTGCCGCAGCCTGGTGAGCCCGCCTGAAATCCGGTCCGCGACGCCGGACAGCATGCTCCTGATCTCTGCAGCCGCCACGGCCCACCTTGTCTGGAAGATGGCATCAGCCTGGCGGTAACCGCTTATCAGCCGGTCCCCGGTCGAGCGGTAGTGTGCGCCGGTGCGCTGCAGCCAGTCGTGGGTGCCCGTGCTCATGCAGCCCTCCGGTCGTGTATGGCCGGAGCAGGGTGGTGCGTCGCGGCATGACAGGGGCGTGTGTACAATAGGTTTTTTTGCGGAACCACTGCCTGCGGGAAGCCATTATGACACTGATCCGACCTTTTGCCGGCCTGCGGCCGGTTGCCGGGCGCGCTGCCGATGTCATCGCGCCGCCGTATGACGTTCTGAACAGCGCCGAGGCGCGACTGCGTGCCGAGGGCCGTCCGTGGAGTTTTTTGCATATATCCAGGGCCGAGATTGATCTTCCCGAGGGTACCGATTCGCACGATCCCGCCGTTTACGCCAAGGCAGCCGAGAACCTGGCGCGTATGCTGGATGCGGGCGTGCTGCAGCGCGATAGCCAGGATTGTTACTATGTCTACCGGCTGGTTATGGGGGGGCACAGCCAGACGGGTCTGGTGGCGGTTGCCTCCGTGGCTGACTATGAGAGCAACCGGATCCGCCGGCACGAGTTTACCCGGCCGGACAAGGAGGACGACCGGGTCAGACAGATCGAGGCACTGAATGCCCAGACCGGGCCGGTCCTGCTGGCCTGCAAGTCCAGTGACGCTGTCGATGCGCTGCTGGAGGCGGTGACCATGGGCGAGCCCGAGGTTGATGTGGTGGCGGACGATGGCATCGTCCACAGCCTCTGGGTGGTGAACGACAGCGTGCAGATCGCCCGTATCACGCAGGCGTTTGACGCCATGGATGTACTCTACATTGCCGATGGCCACCATCGATCCGCGGCCGCCTCGCGCGTGGCGGCACATCACGCAGGTGCCGGTGCCGGCTGGTTCCTGACGGTGATCTTTCCTCACAGGCAGATGCAGATTCTCGACTACAACCGGGTGGTCCGGGACCTCAACGGCATGACACCCGAGACGCTGCTTGCCGGCCTGGTCGGGAACTTCCGCGTGACGCCGGTGGACAGTGCCTGTCACCCGGCCGCTCCCGGTGAATTCGGCATGTATCTGGCCGGCCAGTGGTACCGGCTGCAGGTGCATCCCGAGCTCATACCGGAGGATCCCGTGGCGCGCCTGGATGTCAGCCTGCTGGCCGACAACCTGCTGGAACCGCTGCTCGGTATCAGCGATCCGCGACGCGACAGCCGCATTGATTTCGTCGGCGGCATTCGCGGGCTGGAAGAACTCGAGCGTCGGGTGGACAGCGGTGAAATGCAGGTGGCCTTTTCGCTCTACCCCACCGGCATGGAAGACCTCATGGCGGTGGCCGATGCCGGCGAAGTCATGCCCCCGAAATCCACCTGGTTTGAACCCAAGCTGGCGGACGGTCTGGTTTCTCACGTGCTTGATTGACATGACCCGGTAGCTGACGCCTTACGCGATTTCTTCCTCGAAGTTGTAGCCGAGTTCCCGGCTCGGTTCCTGCACGAAATTGCCCTGGATGAAATCGATATCGTATTGCCACAGCAGCGCCAGGTCGCTCGGTCCGTGAACGTGTTCGGCCACGCACTGCTTGCCCGTTTCGTGTGCCAGCGAGACGATCTCCCTGACCTTTTCCTGGTTCGCCTTCTTTTCCGGCAGGTTGCTGATCAGTGAGCCGTCGATTTTCACCAGGTCGACATTGAGGTGCTTGAGCAGTTGTGGCTGGTTATGCCGGCCAAAATGCTCGAGACATATCCGGCAGCCGACTTTCCTGATCGAGTTGATGAACAGCATGGTGTTTTTCAGGTCGCTGACCGCGACCGATTCCGGTATTTCGAAGATGATGTTGCCGGTCTTGAGGCCGTGTGATTTCAGGGTGTTGAAGACCCAGACCGGGAATTCCTTGTCGGCCAGGGTGCTGCCGGAAGTCTTGATGAAGAATGTGGTGTCGCCATCACCTGAATCCATCCCGGCGAGTGTCCGTGCCGCCGTGCTGAAGACCCAGCGGTCGATCTCCCCGATCATGTCGGTTTTTTCGGCAATGCTGATGAACTGGCCGGGCAGGATGACCTGGCCTTCCTCGTCGATAATTCGCAGCAGGACCTCGTAGCGGATTCCGTCATTGCCGTTCAGGCTGACGACCGGCTGGTAGGCAAGGTAGAAGCGTTCATCGTCAATGGTCTTGCGGATGACGTGGTCCCATTCGGGTTCGTTCTCGCCATCCATGCTCTCGTCGACCGCGAGGCTGTGGACGTGAATCTGGTTGCCGCCGGAGGATCGCGCCACCTCGCAGGCCAGGTCGGCGCGTGACAGGACGTTCTCCGCGTTGCGCGAGTGACCGTTGATCACGCAGATACCGATACTGGATGTCATGCTGACGGCATGGCCGTCGATTTCCGCGATGTGTTCCTCTATGGTCTGTCGTGTACGTTCTGCCAGCTGGTGTGCGTCTTCCTCGTTGCTGTTTTTCCAGAGAACGGTAAAGGCGCAGTCACCAAAGCGCGCGAGCGTGACTTCATCACCATAGAGTGTTGCAAGCAGCTCTGCCGTGTTTCTGATGAGCTTGTCGCCGCCGGACATGCCGACGCTCTCGCACAGCTTCTTGAAGTTGTCGATCAGGATATAGGTGACCGTGTGTGTCTGCTTGCCGGCGAAGCCCGCGCGTATGGCCAGGTTTACCGTGCGGATGAATTCCTGCCGGTTTGCCAGTCCGGTGAGAATGTCCTGGCGAGTCAGTATCTCGAGCTGATTCTCCAGTTCGGCATTGTCTGCAGTGCGAATGATGACCTGGATGCATTCCTCGGCATCGAAAGTGGACGGCGAGAACTCCATCAGGGCCTTGAAATGTTTGCCATCCGGTTCCAGTCCCCTGACTTCCAGTGTGCTCGATTCGCCGTTGCCGCCACGGTATTCACGCAGAAAGTCCTTCAGCAGCCTGTGGTCGTCATGCTCGACCATGTTCAGCAGGGGAGTGCCATCGATTTCATCCGTGCTGTCCAGGCCGAACATCTTCAGGTAACTCTGGTTGGCGTGTATGTGCATGCCCTCATGGATGTAGGCGATTGCATCACGCGAACTCTCTATGAGGTCTCGGCAGCGGGCCTCGGACTGTTGCAGGGCTGCGTCGAGGCTGTCGGTCTGCTGTCGCAGCATGACGGTTTCCCGGCAATGGCCGAAGGCCAGTTGCAGGGCCAGCGGCGGTTCGTAGGGAATACATTCCATTGCGCCGCCACGGCGGGCAGCCAGTACGGCATCAGCCGTGGCGTCGCCGGTGAGGGCAATCACAGGCGCCTGGCATGATTTTTCCTGCAACAGGCCGGTGACGGCATCGAGGTCAGGCAGGCTGTCGGATTCGCCGCAAAGGATGATGTCGGGCGCGGCGCTGCCCAGCAGTTCGGTGAGTGAGTCGAGATCCTCTGCATGTTCATGCCGGATCGAGTGGCCGGCATTGCGCAGGGTTGCAACGTGTTTTTCCGCCTCGCTCGCGGATGATTCGACGATAACGAGTGTGAGACTGTCCCGGTGGTTCACTGCATGACCTCGCAACTGGCGTAATTTCACTCACAACCGGGGCCTGTGTGCGCTGTGGCGGCCCCGGCCCGATCCCGACTCTCAGTTTTTCGGCATTTCGGGCAGTTTCTTGAACGCCGTTGGGGGTCCGGCGGGGGGTGTTGGTCCGGCGGCTGCCGGCGGTCGGCAGGGGGGCGGGTGTTTCCCCGTCAGGGGTTTCCTGATAGCATCCAAGTTCCTGAAAAGAAGAATGTTTAGAGCAATACACGGCAGCCCCGTTGATCCCGGCTGGGCTGGTGGACTCGCTACCGGAACGGAGTTGTGGAATGCACGAAATCACTGTCAGACCCGAATCAACCAATGATGCCCGTGCGATCGATGTCGTGCATATCAGCGCGTTTGGCGGCGAGGCGGAAGCCCATTTGATCAGCGCCCTGCGTGAAACCCCAACCTATAACCGCGAGCTGTCGCTGGTCGCAGAACTTAACGGGCGCATCGTCGGGCATGCACTGCTGACCCGCATGCCGTTACGCCACAATGGTGAGGAAAAGAACGTGCTGGCACTCGGGCCGATGTCGGTGGTGCCGTCGCAGAGTCACCGGGGCATCGGCTCAAAGCTGATCAGGGCCTGCGTGGAACTGGCAAAAGAGAAGGGCTATGGCGCCATCGTGGTGGTGGGGTATCCGGAATACTACAAGCGGTTCGGTTTTGTCCCGGCGAGGGGAATCCAGGTCACCTGCAACCTGCCTGCACCGGAGGACGCCATGACGGTCATGGAGATCGTTGCGGGCAACCTGGACGGCGGCGGCCATGTCGAGTACCCGGAGCCCTTCATGGAGCTCTACTGAACTGTTCTGCCCGCGCTAGCCGGTGCTGTCTTCAGCAAAATGAAACTGGGCAAAACTGCCCGTATCCTCGACCTGACCCGTCAGCCTGATGGTCTTTTTACTGTCCGCCTCGCTGAGGGTAGACAGGCAACCGCTGTGAAACGGCAGTGCTGGCAGCAGCAGCGTCGCCGGCTGGCCTGTCGCCGGGAGCCCCGGCAGCAGGATTCCGTGCATGCGATCCTCCATGCCGGCCTGGTCCTTGCAGACGCTGGCCCAGACCGGGCGGGCACCGGTTGGCAGCATCTGCACGCCAAGCGCCAGGCCTTCCGAGGGTGTGAACCGCATCCAGCGGATAACGCCAAGTAGCCAGTTGCTGTCTTCGTCACCCTCGGTGATCGCCACCAGTTCACCAACCTGTGCGCTGGAGGCGTCGGCGCTGTCCCACAGCAGGCAGTAGCCTCCGGCACTCATGTCGTGCATCTTCCAGGACTCGATGCGCAAGGACCTGTTGTCGACCCTGGCGCCGGGCGAGTAGGCGCCCCTGAACGGACTCTCTTCACTGTGCCGGTCGGGCAATCTGGTGTCGAAGCTGGTCGTCTGCTCGAATGTGGGGTCACGCAGATAATCGCCGTCCTTAACCGTTTGACTCGCCGCAGTGGCATTTCCTGCCGAACGCGTTCCGGCGAGGCCGCCAAGTGCCCGGTGTATGGCCGCAAGCCCGACGAGGAGCCGCACGAGGGACTCGCCGCCGCGGCGCGGAAACCGGCGTTTCGGCATCATGCCCCACGACAGCATCAGGCGCTGCAGCACCGTCTCGTCCGGCAGGGTGGACAGGCGGGCAGTGGACTCCCTGCGTCTGTCTATCGTTGCGCGAACCGGCTCCTCCAGCCCGCGTGTATCGATGATGATCCAGCTGGAATCCAGTGCATCACGCTGGTCTTCCCTGAGGTAGCCGGGTGGCTCGTCGGAATCCAGGTGACAGGCAAAATAACCGCTGGCGCTGACCTCGGCGGTGGCATGCAGCTGGCAGTGCTTCGACCAGTCAGCCATCAGTGCATTGACGGACCTGATCTCGCTCTGGCGCATCCGGTAGGGGCAGGCCAGCGACAGCAACAGGCACTGTTTGTAGCTATCCCCGATAGTTTGTTGACCGTCAACTGGCGACAGTGTGCCGTCGGCGGTGACGTCGGCAAGTCCGTGCCGGACTGCGAATGCATACAGACTGTGCAGGCTGCGCCAGATGCCAGCCGGATAGGGTACGTATATCAGGTAGGAGCCTAGCAGGGCCTCGCCAAGATAGCGGATGGCATTTTGAATGGCCTGCTCGAGCGGGCTACCGCCCTTGCGTTGCCTGTCGAGTTCGGACGCAACTATCTTGTAACCCGTCGCCATTTTCATGCAGAGGGTGGTGGCCAGATTGGCCTGCTCAAGTGCCCTGTCGTCCAGCGGGAAGCGCCTGCCGAGAAATTTCTTTTTCAGTGCATCGATTACGTAATTAACCGGCTCGGCCAGTTGCTCCAGATCATCGAAGCGGTCATACGCCGGCACACGCAGGCCGTTCATTTCGCTGAGCGCGGCGTGCAGCAGGTCGGCTGTTCTGCCGGTGTTGACCAGCGGCAGATCGGCAACCCATTGTCTGACTACCGCGGGACTTGAGTTGAAACTGTTCCCGTCAGGCTTGCGTAGGGAGGGGATCTGCAAATCCATATGACCTATCGAGTTACCAGCTGGAATAATGGTTGTTATGACTGTCCGGGGGATCTTAGCATGCGCTGTGCCGGGACAATACGGTGATTTTCATGGGCCCGGCCAGAGCGGGAATTTACCCGGATAGTCAGGCAGTTCACGCACCAGACGCGGCACCAGGTAACCGGGCAGCCGGCTGTGGATGGCATCCATCAGCGCGCGGGCGTCAGTGTCTGCAACCGCGAAATGCGCTGCCCCCTGTACCCTGTCCAGCTGGTGCAGGTAGTAGGGCATGATGCCGGCCGCCAGCAGTGCCTCGCTCAGCCTGACCAGGGTATCCGCGTCATCGTTGATCTTGTGCAGCAGGACCGACTGGTTCAGCAGCATGGCACCGGCCTGCCGCAACGATTGCATGGCCGTCTTGACCGGCATGTCGATTTCGTTCGGATGATTGCAGTGCAGCACGATGACCAGGCGTTGCGGCAGATTCGACAGCCAGTCCAGCAGCAGGTCATCGACACGCTCTGGCAGCACGATCGGCAGGCGGGTATGGATGCGCAGGGTGTGCAGGTGCGGGATGCCGGCCAGCTGCTCTGCCAGCCCTGAAAGGCGCGAATCCGGCAGTGAAAGCGGGTCGCCACCGCTGAGGATGAGTTCACCGATGTCCGGGTGTGATCGCAGGTAGTCAATGGCCTCATGCCGCCCGGAACCCAGCGGATTTGCCTCGCTGTAGGGAAAATGCCGCCGGAAGCAGTAACGGCAGTGGACGGCACAGGCGCCTGTCAGGGTCAGCAGCGCGCGACCGGGGTACTTGTGCAGTACCCCGGGGGCCGGCATGGCATGCTGTTCGCCGAGCGGGTCGCGGGAATAGTCCGGCTGCCGGGTATTTTCCGCGGCGACCGGCAGCACCTGCCGCAGCAGCGGATCGTCGATATTGCCGGGTTCCATGCGGTCAACGAAACTGTGCGGCACGCGCAGCGGAAAGTTCGCTGCCATGGCCGGCAGGGGTGGCTGTGGCGTGATTCCGAGCCGGTCAAGCAGTGCCTCGACCGAGGTGATGCCCCGGGCCAGTGCCATTTGCCAGGCGGGTGTGTGTCCCGGCGTGTCCAATCGCGGTATCATAGCCGGCGTTTTTTATCTCCATTGCAATGCGGCAGACCAAAGGGCAGTTATGGCAACGTACAGTACCAATGAATTCAAGGGTGGCCTGAAAATCATGATCGACGGCGATCCCTGTTCCATTATTGAAAACGAGTTCGTCAAGCCAGGCAAGGGGCAGGCGTTCAACCGCGTCAAGATCCGCAACCTCAAGACCGGCCGGGTCATCGAGCGGACCTACAAGTCGGGCGAGTCCGTGGAAGGCGCGGATGTCATGGACACCAATATGCAGTACCTCTATACCGATGGCGAGTTCTGGCATTTCATGGATCCGGTCTCCTTCGAGCAGCACGCGGCCGACGAAACCGCTGTCGGTGATGCGAAAAAATGGCTGAAAGAACAGGATATGTGCGAGGTAACGCTGTGGAACGGCAGTCCCCTGGCCATTACGCCGCCCAACTTCGTCATGCTGACTGTCGCGGAAACCGACCCGGGAGTGCGCGGCGACACCTCCAGCGGTGGCGGCAAGCCGGCCACCCTGGAAACCGGTGCCGTGGTACGCGTGCCCCTGTTCATCGATGTCGGCGAGGTGCTGAAGATCGACACCCGCACGGGCGAATACGTCGGCCGCGCCAAGGACTGACGGCTTTTCCGGGGCTGGTGCGGGTACGGTCATTTGCAGGCAGGATCCGACTGGCAGCCTACGGCATCTAACGGTGCCCTGAAACTGCGCGCCACGCTGCTGGCGCGTATTCGCGCATTCTTTGCGCAGCGCAATGTCCTCGAGGTCGATACCCCGGCCCTGTCGGTTGCGGGTGCCACTGACCCCGCGCTGCACAGCCTTCGCACCGAAACCCACGGTCCGGTCCCCGCAGGCGGCAGTTCACTGTACCTGCAGACCTCACCCGAGTTTCCCATGAAGCGCTTGCTGGCGGCAGGTGCCGGCTCCATTTACCAGCTCTGCAAGGTGTTTCGCGACGGCGAGGCCGGCCGTTATCACAACCCGGAGTTCACCCTGCTGGAATGGTACCGGACCGGTTATGACCACTTCGACCTGATGGACGAGGTCGAGGTGCTGTTGCGCGAGGTGCTGGCGGATGTGGCCCCGATTGCCTCGGTGGATCACTGGACCTACCGCGATCTTTTCCTCGAGGCGGCCGGGGTGGATCCGCTGACGGACAGCGTGGCTGCACTGGAGGCCGCGCTGCTGTGCCGTGGTATCAGTCCGCCTGCGGGACTGGCTGCGGATGACCGGGATGCCTGGCTGGACCTGCTGCTGACCCATGTTGTCGAACCGGTCATGGGCCAGGGCCTGGTGTTCATTCGTGACTACCCGGCCAGCCAGGCGGCGCTGGCGCGGCTGCGGCCTGGCAACCCACCGGTGGCCGCGCGCTTCGAGGTCTATCTTGACGGCGTCGAGCTGGCTAATGGCTTTTACGAACTGGCGGATGCCGGGGAGCAGCGTTCGCGGTTCGAGCGCGACAATGTCCGCCGTGAACGGCAGGGCGAGGCCGTGGTCGATGTCGACGAGCGCCTGCTGGCGGCCATGACGGTTGGCCTGCCGGACTGCGCCGGCGTTGCACTGGGCGTTGACCGGCTGGTCATGGCGGCAGGCCGCTACGATCACATTGCGGATGTGATTGCCTTCCCCGCGGAGCGCGCCTGAGGCACCACATGCTGTCGTCAACGCGGATCCTGCTGCTCAATACCAGTCACCCCGGCAACATCGGGGCGGCCGCGCGGGCCATGAAAACCATGGGGCTCGGGGAGCTGGGGCTGGTAAAACCGAAACAGTTTCCCGCGGCCGAAGCGACGGCGCGCGCCTCGGGTGCGGACGATCTGCTTGCCCGGGCGCAGGTGTTCGACAGCCTGGACGACGCGCTGCGCGGCTGCCAGCTGGTCATCGGCGCGAGTGCCCGTGCCCGCAGCATACCGTGCCCGATGCTCGATCCGCGTGCCTGCGCCGGCATGATTGCAGGGCAGGGC
>WOR8_10006049_pt1 | contig 14474 bp, 13 predicted proteins | sample DeeMarSeWOR38_10_FD_19890 | JGI IMG/M metagenome (IMG submission 19890) | reverse complement strand
TTTTAGCGACGCCCTCTTCTCTCCAGCCCATCAATCTTAACGGAAATAGGTCAACTGTATGACTTCGGCCCGCCGCGACCGTAACATCCGGCTCCTCTCTGAGGCCTCTGAGTTCCTCAAATGTCAGACCGACCCACCCGAAAAGGCCGTATCTTCTACCGTTTTGCAGATAATAGGTTTCCGACCAGTCAATGGTAAGATCCGCGTTGATTTTATTGGTAAACGAAAAGCGAAATTGGTTGTAATAGTTATAGCCTTCGGCGAGCATCGGTTTCAGCGTGACATCATAATGCTGGGTGCTCACCGTTTGCACGGCGGGGCTGCTGCGGTAGATCTGCTCCCCTGTGCCGGCGCATCCGGCCGCTGCCAGTGAAATAATGATGGCACCCCAACGTAATTTTTTTAACATGCCGCACCTCCGTAAAATTGCCTCTTATGCTAGTTGTGAGAAAAAAGGTCACCTGATTTATTTTTAACCTTTATAGAAAAAGAACTGAAAACTTTATTGGTGTTTCGGTAGTAAATTAAGACAAGCTTAAAATTAAGTCAACAGAATCCTGTTGATTCTTATCCTCCAAGTAACTATATTGCCATATGCTTTGATGTGTTTGATTGGCGCCTATCCATTCTGTGGTGGAAAAAATATTTTAGCAGATTGAAACGACTGATAGGCGTTTATAAAACCAGGCTAATCTATCTCGAGGAAGAACTCGCATGGATCCTCTGCTAATCCTGATCGCCTTTGTATTTGGTTTTGCCGTATATCGCGTCGGTTTGCCGCCGCTGGTCGGATACCTCATCGCGGGGTTTGTCCTCCAGGCCTTCGGAGTTCAGGGCGGCGAAAATCTTGAGACCATTGCCGACATGGGGGTAATGCTGCTGCTGTTCACCATCGGTTTGAAGCTCAAGCTGAAAACCCTGGCGCGCCCGGAGATCTGGGCCGGCGCCTCCATCCACATGCTGATCACGGTGTTGGTATTCGCGGCTGCAATTTTGGGGCTGGCTATGGCTGGTTTTTCGGCCTTTGACGGCTTGGATTTTAAGCTGTCGTTGCTGGTGGCCTTTGCCCTGAGTTTTTCCAGCACCGTGTTTGCAGTCAAGGCTTTGGAAAGCAGGGGAGAGATGGCTTCGCTGCACGGCCGGGTTTCGATCGGCATCCTGATCATGCAGGATATCTTTGCCGTACTTTTTCTAACCTTTTCAACCGGAAAAATCCCCTCGCCCTGGTCCATTGCGCTGGTGGGCGGCCTTATTGCTGCCAGGCGCCTGTTGATTGCCATGTTAAACCGGGTCGGGCACCGTGAGCTGCTTCTGCTTTTCAGCATTTTTCTGGCCCTGGGCCTGGGTGCCGCCGGGTTCGATTATGTCCGCTTGAAGCCTGACCTCGGGGCGCTGTTTATCGGCGTTCTCTTAGCGGGCCATCCAAAAGCTGAAGAAATGTCTGCGGCCCTGTTGAGTATCAAAGATTTGTTTCTGGTCGGATTTTTTCTGACCATCGGCCTGGCCGGTGCACCGACCTTTCAGTCCATCGGAATAGCCATCATTCTGGCGATAGCGGTTGTTTTTAAAATGGGGCTTTTCTTCCTGCTTCTGTCACGTTTCAAGCTGCGCGCCCGCACCTCGACGCTGGCAACCCTGAGCCTGGCTAATTACAGTGAATTCGGGCTTCTGGTGGCAACCATCGGTGTCAGAAACAACTGGATCGGCCCCGAATGGCTGATCACGATTGCCATCGCCCTGTCGATTTCATTTATTGTAGCCTCACCGCTCAATACCGCCGCCCATCGCATTTATGAACGCTTTTGCAAGCGCCTGCAGCGTTTTGAATCCAAAACCCGTCTCCCCGATGACCAGCCGCTCGATCCCGGTAATGCCGAAATTGCCATCTTTGGGCTCGGTAGAATCGGGACCGCCGCCTATGACGACATGCGCAGCCGCTATGGTGAAATCGTCATTGGTATTGATTTTAACAATGAGGATTTCTGGGAGAGAGCCTTTGGCGGTGGCCGGGGCAGGATTCGCATGGTAATACTTGCCATGCCCGACCATACCGCCAACATGAACGCAGTGGAAGAGCTCACCAGAAGGCAGTATCAAGGCCAAATTGCCGCAACGGCATTGTTTGATGATGAAGCTGATGAATTAAGGCAGGCCGGCGCCCATGCTGCTTACAACATCTACGCTGAAGCCGGCTATGGCTTTGCCGAGCACATCTGCCAGGTGTTGGAAGGTGAAACAGCGCGCACCGGATAAGATTTCAGAGGTCAGAAGACAGATGACCGGTCTTCGTCACGCCGCGGCGTGACTTCCGTTTTCGCTTACAGCTTCGCCGAGACAAGTCGCCGTTGCAGGCAGTGAGCAGCGGTCAAAGGCGTGTGCTTTGGGATTTCGGATCTTAGAATTCGGATTGTATCAAAAAAAATGTCTAATTTAATTTCTTGGAGGAGATTAGATCATGAAATGCAAAATATGGAGATCGGCTGGGACCTGTCTTTCTTTATGGATTGCCCTGGCATGGATTCTGATGCCAGCGGATCTTTTCGCTGAAGAAGTCCCGCTATCCGCGGGTCAGACCGTGTATGTCCCGATTTACTCGCATATCTACAGCGGCGTCAAGGGACGGCCCTTTGACCTGGCAGCAACCCTTAGCATCCGCAATACAAATCTAAAACATCCTATCACCGTGCTTGCGGTAAAGTATTATGACTCCGATGGCAAACTGGTCAAAGATTATCTCAAGGAGCCGACGCAGCTCAATGCCCTTGTTTCAACCCGTTATATCATAACCGAGGGTGATAAGACCGGCGGATCGGGGGCCAACTTCATTGTTGTCTGGACCCATTCCGGCCAGGGAATCTCTTTTCTCTCCAGGGGCCAGGTAATCAGGGAAGATCGTTAGGTTCATCCCAATCAAATTCGCCCCGCTGATACGACGTATATGTCATGGGATATATTTAGAAGTGGTTTCAAAACCCCATCTAACGCCCAAATACGGCGTTGCGAGTTCTCTTAGAAATGCTCACATACTACCGTGTATGCTGCGCTTTCTAAGATCCTCGCGCCTTGTCTTTGGACGCGATCTGAGGTTTTGAAACCACTTCTAGTTGGTTTAGATGGTTTGGATGGTTTAGCTGGTTAGGTTGGTTATGATTTTTCTATAGGGCCAGCTGGCTTGCGCTGAGGCGAATGACATTGGACGTCGAAACCGGCAAGAACATTTCCCCCTTTGTTAAAGGGGGAGCAAAGGGGGATTTTTCCCATATACAACGTCTAAGGAACTGGTAACTATGAAAACCGCCAAAGATAAAGCAGCAGCAACCGAAACCCACCGTCAGCCGGAAGGATTAATGGTCCTCAGGACCCAGGCCATGCCCAAAGACGCCAATCCCAACGGGGATATATTCGGCGGCTGGGTCATGTGCCAGATGGATATTGGCGGCGGCTTGCTGGCCATGGAGGTTGCCCGCGGCCGGGTGGTAACGGTGACCGTGGACAAGATGGCCTTTGTCAGGCCGGTCCAGGTCGGTGATACGATATGTGTTTACGGTCGTGTCATTCGCATCGGCAACTCCTCCATGGATATCAAGCTGGAGGTGTGGGCCAAGGATCTCATTGAAGAATTCGAAGCCCAGCGGCATCTGGTAACCGAGGCCGTCTTTCGCTACGTGGCCATCGACAAGGATCGCCGGCCGCGCCCTATTCCCGAAAACCCTCAATATCCGCGTTCCAACCAATAACCCATCCTGCTTATCAGCTTCGACCCTTGCCAAACCGGGGGAAAGTTTGTAAAAGGTTGGTATGCAGCGAACTTTGTTCCGGGTATCTTTGGTGGCGGTGCTGATTGGCTGGTTGGGGCTTTCTTGCCCGGCTGTCGCCTTGGATCTGCAGATGCTGGGCCTGCGCGGTGGCATCTCAGACCATCGCAACGATGAAGATTTTAGACAGTATGAGGCTTTTGCGACCTGGAATCTTGCCTGGGCCTGGAACCTGGGTCCAGATTGGTCCCTGGCCACCTACCTTGAAGCCAATGCGGGTCTGTTGAGAGGCGGCGGTGATACTGGCTTTGTTGGCTCAATCGGCCCCGGCCTTTACTTCAGCGGACTGAAGGATAACGTCCGTATCTACCTGGGTGTTAATCCGACTATCATCAGTGAACATGAATATGGCGAGGAAGACCTTGGTGGTCCGTTCCAGTTTACCTCTCATATCGGCATCGGCGTTCGTTTCACCCGGCATATTGCCATCGGATACCGCTGGCAGCACATGTCTAACCTGGTTTTTTACGACGAGAATCCCGGCTTGAATCTGCACATGCTCGAAGTCGGCTACAGTTTTTAATAAAATGATGACTGCCTAGCTAAAGGAGAAATCCAATGCCTGCCTCCATACCCATTGTATGCCCCTACTGCGGTGTTGGCTGCAATCTTGACCTGACGCTGGATGACAGCGGCCGGCCGGTTAAAAGCAGCGCCACCGGCCGCAATCCCGAACTAAACGCCAAGTATGCCTGCGTCAAAGGTTTTACCGTCTACGAGCTTTTGAACCACCCCGAACGCCTGACCCAGCCCTATATCCGCAAAGCCGACAAACTGGAACTGGTCTCCTGGAAAACCGCTATTGCCGCTGCCTCCCGGGGATTGATGGTAACCATTGAAAAATACGGCCCTCAAAGCGTCGGGTTGCTCTGCAGCGGAAAAATTCTTAATGAAGAAGCCTACCTTTCCCAGAAGTTCCAGCGTGCCGTCATCGGCAATAACCATGTCGACAATTGCGCCCGGTTGTGCCATGGACCGACCGAGGCCGCTTTGCGACAGCAACTGGGGTTCGGTGCCGTCAGCACCTTTTTGGAGGATTATGAGGCCACCGAAACGGTTTTTCTGGTGGGGGCCCACACGACCTTTACCCACCCGGTCATCTGGATGCAGGTCAAAAAGCGCGCCAAAAGGGGCGGCCTCAACTTGATACTGGCCGATCCCCGTGAAACCGATCTGGTTAAGAACGCCGCCGTCCACCTGAAGGTCAAACCCGGCACGGATATTTTCTGGATCAAGGCCCTGGTTAAAATTATTATCGACAAGGGCTGGCACGACCGGCAATTCTGTGAAAAACAGACCATCGGGTTCAACGCCCTGTGCCAGATGGTCGCAAACCTGGATGTCGATTGGGCCTGCAAACGGGCCGGGGTTACCCGCCAGGAACTGGAAAAAGCCGCCGAGCTGATTCACAACAAAAAAACCATCTTCATATGGGGCATGGGCTTAACCCAGCATGCGCACGGGACCGATAACATCACCGCGCTGGTGAATCTGGCCCTGCTGACCGGCAACATCGGCAAACCCGGCTGCGGGCTGTCCCCCCTGCGCGGACAAAACAACGTCCAGGGCGCCGGTGATATGGGCGCGCTGCCCAATCTGCTGGCCGGGCACATGGAAGTGGACGATCCGGCCGCCCGGGTGCATGTCGGCGCCATCTGGGGAGCGGATGTCCCTTCGAAACCGGGCCTGGCAGCCCCGGAGATGATTCACGACATCGCCTCGCGTAAAATCAGGGCCCTGTATGTCATTGGCGAGAATCCGGTCGTATCCGAACCGCAATCCAATTTTGTCACCTGGATGCTCCAGAAACTGGATCTGTTGATCGTACAGGATATTTTCCCCAACGAAACATCGAAATACGCCCATATCGTGCTTCCGGCTGCAACGGTGGGTGAAAAAGACGGCACATTTACCAATGCCGCCCGGCGGGTTCAATACACGGCCGCCGGCTTACAGCCCCCGGGTGAGGCCAAACCGGATTGGCAGATCCTGCAGGAAATGGCCAATGCCATGGGAGCCTATTGGCACTACCCCTCGACCGCAGATATATGGGAAGAAATACGCCAGGTAGCACCTGTTTTCAGCGGCATCACCCACGATCGTCTCAAAGCATCCAATGGCATTTTCTGGCCCTGCTACGATGAGTCCCATCCGGGCACCCCGCGCCTTTATGAAGACGGATTCGGATTTCGTGACCGCCGGGCCCGCTTTCTGCCGGTTGAGTTGCCCGAAACCCTCATGGAACCGACGGAAAAATACCCCTACATTCTGATCACCGGTCGTCTGCTTGAGCATTTCAATACCGGCGAAATGACACGCCGAACAACCAAACTATCCCGGCTCAAGCCCTCGGCTTATCTGGATATGAACCCGGAAGACGCCGAAGACGCCGGTCTCAATGAAGGCGACACCGTACGCATGACCAGTCCCCATGGAACGGTCAGTCTGCCGCTGAAGTTCGATGCCGCCGTGCAGCGCGGCTATCTATTCGCCCCGATACACTTCAGTGAGCCTAATTTCAACTCCCTGATGAGCGCGGTGCCCATCGACCCCAAAGCCAGGATGCCGGCTTTGAAGGTCGTACCGGTAAAGGTCGAACTGATAGAAACACGGGAAAGGCCTGCCGAAGCAGGATCATTATGATAATTCGCCAATTGGGGGTCTGAAATTATTCTTGCATTCTCTATGTCATTGAATTAAGGATTGGGCTGGATAATTATCTAAATAACCAAAGGAGCCGCATATGTTAGCGAATTCATCCAAAGAAGGCATTCGGTTATCGCCAGGCATCCCTTCCCGGCACCACGGCTATGTAAAGGCTTTGATCTCGCTGATCGGCTTGGTGCTTGTGCTGAGCGGCTGCGCCATGGTCGGCCCGGATTACGTCAAGCCGACAGCGCCGGAGCCGGATAAGTGGATAGAGGCGCAGGATCCTCAAATCGATAGCAAGCAAACGGATTTCAGCCGGTGGTGGACGGTGTTTAACGACCCGGTTTTAAACACCCTGGTGGAGACCGCCTACCGGCAAAATCTCACCCTTCAAGTCGCCGGGTTGCGGGTGCTTGAAGCCCGGGCCCAGCTGGGCATCGCCTTTGGATTTCAATATCCGCAGCAACAGTTTGCTTCCGGCGACGCCTCTGTGAACCAGATCAGCAAAAATGCGCCCAATGCGGCCTTTTCGGATCGATACTATGACAACTATTTTGTCGGATTTGACGCTGTCTGGGAACTGGACGTCTGGGGTAAATTCCGCCGGGCGGTTCAATCCGGGGTAGCCGACCTAGAAGCCTCCATTGCAAATTATGACGATATTCTGGTGTCATTGACGGCTGATGTAGCCAGAACCTATTTGCAGATCCGTACCAACGAAGAACGACTGGAAGTGGCACGCCAAAACGTGGGCCTTCAGAAGCGGTCCCTGGAAATTGCCGACGTGCGGTTTAAAGCCGGGGCCGTGACCGAGTTGGATGTTACCCAGGCCAGATCCCTGCTGCGCAGCACCGAGGCGACGATTCCAGAGTATGAAGCCAATATCCGCCGGGCGAAAAATGCTCTGGCCACCCTGCTGGGAAAACTGCCCGGTGAAGTTGACGCCATGTTAGGCGGGCCGGGGCTCATTCCGGCAGTTCCGGCGGAGGTGGTCGTCGGTATCCCGGCCGAGTTGCTGCGCCGACGGCCCGATATCCGCCTGGCCGAACGTCAAATGGCGGGGCAGAGCGCCCGGATCGGATTTGCCAAAGCCGATCTGTATCCCCATTTTTCACTGTTCGGCTCCCTGGGGTTGCAGGCCAGCAGCCATGTCGGCGCCAGCTCCAATAACTCCAAGTTCAGCGATCTATTTTCCAAAGACAGCATCACCTATTATGCCGGCGGCGGATTTCAATGGGATATCTTGAATTACGGCAGAATCAGCAACCAGGTTCGCGTGGAAGATGCCCGTTTCCAGGAGCTGGTGGTTAACTATGAGAACACGGTTCTCAGAGCCGCCCAGGAAGTGGAAGATGCCATGATTTCCTTTTTGCGAACCCAGGATGCAGTGGAGTATTTAGCCGATGCTGTCAAGGCTTCCAAGCGCTCGGTGGATCTGTCCATGATTCAGTACCGCGAGGGATTGGTCGACTACCAGCGGGTGCTGGACACCCAGCGCTTTTTGACCGAGCAACAGGACCAGCTGGTGTTCACGGCCGGTTCGGTGGATTTGAGCCTGGTCGCCATGTACAAAGCTCTGGGGGGCGGCTGGGAGCTTAGAAAAGACAAGGAATTCGTACCCAAAGATATCCTTGAAGAAATGGAGCAGCGCACCAACTGGGGCGATCTGCTGTCCCCGGAGGAATACGAGTATCCGCCATCCCAGGAAGTCAAATCCATTATGCATGTACCGGATTTTTAAGATGCGAGTTACGCGTTGCGTGTTTCGAGTTGCGCGTTTAATAAGTATAGTTGATTGAGTTGATTAAGTTGACTAAGTTGATTGTAAAGCAGCACGCTAATCAATTAGATTCTGCTCCTTTAACCTATTTAACTATTCAACTGATCCTGGTTGCGTGTTCCGAGGTGCGGGTTGCGGACACCTCGGATGATCAACCCCAATCAACTTAATCAACTCAGTCAACTTAATCAACCCAGCAAGCAAAACGAATAAAGCCAATCAAGCCATCTTTTGGAATGCAAACAGGACCTAGACCATGACCAGGGAATTCGACCCCAAAAAAAGTTATCTGGCGGTCAAAGCCAATGAGAAGATGCTCGCCTATGCGGGATTTAATATTCGCTTGGAAGGGGACCGTGAAAGGAAAGAGGGGGTCGTGAAAATTTCTTCCTTCCAACGCGCCTATGGCGGCGGTTATCTGACCCTCACCTTTATTGTGGATAAGGGACAGGATGCAACCTTAATCGGGCAACTCGAGCAATTGTGTGCCAATATCACCGAAAAGGCCCTTGAGCCGCTGCTGGGCAAGGAATTCGAAAGAATGGTCAGAGTGGATCTGGATTTACTCGAAGAGATCAAAAGCTGGTATGTGGAAGAGATTAACGTATACTTCCGATCCATCGCCGGTCGGGAAAAGACGCTGGTGGAGAGCAGGATCATTCCGGCCCTTGAAAAGATTCTTCCCTGCAAATTTGATGCAGTGGAATGGTGGCCGGAAGGCAAGGATTCCGAGATGCCCAGAGCACAAGATGTCGCCGATAACAGGTCACTGCGGGCGCTCTTTAAAAAATGGTTTCGAAGTTCGTAGCTAAGTTAAGCTCGTAGCTCAAAGCTCATAGTCTGAAGGTCAGATTCTTCAGGCTATCAGCTATGAGCTATGAGCCTGCACGGCAACTTTAATATTTGAATGTCAACCAACCCATATCTATTTATAGGTAAGAATTTTTCTATCCTCATAGTTAGGAGGCCCTATGCCGCTAAAAGTCAAGTCGGAACCCAGACGAAAGGGCGTAATGGTGATATCCCCCATCGGCGCCATCGATGCCAGCTCCTATAGCGTACTGGAGGACAAAGTCGAGGAGGTCTTGAAAGAATCACCGGATGTCATCATATTTGACATGGAATTCACCGATTATATCAGCAGTTCTGGGATTCGGGTCCTCTTGAAAACCAAGAAGGCCCTGAAGGAAACCGCCGGCAAGATGGTCTTCATGAATCTTCAGCCTCAAATCCAAAAGGTTTTTGATATTCTCCAGGCCATACCAACCCTCAAGGTTTTTGCCAGCATTGAAGAACTGGACAATTATCTGGACGTGATGCAAAAAGCATCGCGGTATTGATGTAATCCAGCCAGCGGATTTTTCAGGCTGCCCGCATATTATCGATATATCACCAGTGAGTGTTTGAAGTTCGCCAGAGAAGCGTTATTGGTTCACAGGACTTTTTTGAGATGTTGCCTTCCCTTGCCACTCGTGGAAGTGAGGTCGGCACCTCTCAGCATAGGTCGAATAATATTTATGCCAGCTTCATCGACGCACAAACTTGCAACCACCGGGAATCTATCATTGACAATCAGTCACCGGTCGTTAATTTGGAGTTATACATCAAGAATATTAATAGAAGTGGCTTCAAAACCTCAGATCACGTCCAAAGACAAGGCGCGAGGATGATAGAAAGCGCAGCATGCACGCTAATATGTGAGCATTTCTAAGAGAACTCGCAACGCAGTATTTGGGCATTAGATGGGGTTTTGAAACCACTTCTAATTGCGCTGCTTATGCCTGATAACCATCAATTAAATAGCGTTGGAGAAAAACCATCCGGGCCCTGTGAGATCTATTACGATCAACCGGATGGCAACACACTGCTCGTCGGATTGCGGGGCAAATGGATACTGGGGGCCGCGATTCCGTCGGCTGATGAAGTTCAAAAACAGATCCGCTCTCACCCGACTGTTCGGCGAATAGGCTTCGACACCCGACAGTTGACTGACTGGGACAGCGGGATGCTGACCTTCCTTCTAAAAGTCATCACTCAGATCCAGAAAAGCAGTGTTAAAATCGATGACGGTGGTTTACCGGAAGGCGTCAAAAAACTTTTGCACCTGGCCACCGCGGTCCCCGAACGCAAAGGTGCACGCAAAGAAAAGACACATGAACCGCTGCTCCAACGGATCGGTGATTATGCCGTTGACACCGGCCGAGCAACAGTTGAATACATTGATTTTATCGGTGCCGCCTTTCTGGCACTTCTGAAGTTTCTGGCCGGCAAAGCGCGCTTCCAGCGTTCCGACTTGATCTTGTTCATAGAGCAAAGCGGCGCCCAGGCGCTTCCCATTGTAACCCTGATCAGCGTTCTGGTCGGACTGATTTTCGCTTTCATCGGTGCCGTGCAGTTGATGATGTTCGGCGCCCAGATATATGTGGCCGACCTGGTGGGGATTGCCATGATGCGGGTGATGGGAGCCGTGATGACCGGCGTCATCATGGCGGGCCGCACCGGTGCAGCTTTCGCTGCCCAAATCGGTACCATGCAGGTCAACGAAGAAGTTGATGCATTGCTTACCCTGGGTATCTCGCCAATGGAATTTTTGGTGCTGCCCCGGATGCTGGCCCTGATTTTGATGATGCCGCTGCTGTGCATCTACGCTGATTTGATGGGTATTCTCGGCGGAATGATCGTCGGGGTGGGAATGCTCGATATCGAAGTGGAGCTATATATCAACCAGACGCTCAAAGCCCTGAATTTGACCCATTTCGCGATCGGCATCGTTCATTCCATTGTTTTTGGTGTACTAATAGCGCTGGCCGGCTGCCTCAGGGGTATCCAGTGTGGTCGCAGTGCTTCGGCGGTGGGTGATGCCACCACGTCGGCTGTGGTGACCAGTATCGTGGCCATCGTCGTGGCCACGGCCATCATCACCGTGGTTTGCAATGTGATGGGGATATGATCTATCGATGCTTGAGGATCGCTGTGCTTGAGGAGCGCTTCGCTTTAGAGGTTGCGCCTTCGGCGGTTAAAGGTTAGAGGTTGGAGGCTGGAAGTCAGAATGCTCAGGCCTCAAACCTCTAACCTCAAACCTCGAACAGTTAAAAATGGTCTAACGTATAAAATTTGCAGATATAAGATGAAAGAAAATGAGCCCCATATCGTCGTTGAGGATTTGACCATGGCCTATGGATCCTTCGTGGTTCAGCGGGACCTGACCTTTACGGTCAACCATGGTGATATTTTCATTATCATGGGCGGCAGCGGTTGCGGCAAGAGCACCCTGATGCGCCATATGGTCGGTTTGAAGGAACCGGCCAAGGGGCGCGTATTTTATGACGGGATCAATTTCTGGGATACCGATCCAGTTGAAAGACAGCAATTTATGAGCAAGATCGGCATATCCTACCAGAGCGGAGCGCTGTGGAGTTCCATGACCCTGGCGGAGAACATTGGGCTGCCGCTGCAGGAATTTACGGACTTGCGCCCGAACCAGATTCGCGAAATCGTGGAGTTGAAACTGGCCCTGGTGGGCCTGGGCGGTTTTGAGGACTACTATCCATCCGAAATCAGCGGGGGCATGCAAAAACGGGTGGGATTGGCCCGGGCCATTGCCCTGGATCCTGAAATCGTTTTCTTTGACGAACCATCGGCAGGGCTCGACCCCATCAGCGCCCGCCTGCTGGATGATTTAATTCTGGAGCTCAGCGAAAGCCTGAGAACCACCGTGGTGATTGTCACCCATGAGCTGGCCAGCATTTTCGCCATCGGCAATAACTCGGTCTTCCTCGACCCGGAGACCAAAACCATGCTGGCGGTCGGGGATCCCAAAAAACTCAGGGATGCGTCCGACAACGAAACCATCCGCAAGTTTTTGACGCGCGGAGAAGGCTAAAAAGAAATGGAGTACTGGAGTGCTGGAGTAAAGGAGTAATGGATGATTCGAAAAAATAAGAACCGCGGCTACCAAAAACTGAGGGTTTGGAATGATGCGATTGATTTTTATGTAGAATCCAACAACATATTTCGGAAATTTCCTTATGAACTTAAGCGGATATCCAGCCAGGCTATCAGTTCCAGTGATTCAGTGCACCGAAACATAGCAGAGGGTTATTTCAGACGCTCAATTCACGAATATCTCAATTTTCTCAATATCGCTCTTGGTTCACTCGGTGAATCAGTTTCGGGGCTATTTGCTTACAGGAAGGCTGGAATATTAACGCAAGATGAGTTTGATAAATTAGATAGCTTAGCTTTTAAGCTTGAAAATGGATTACTAAAACTAGTCGAAAGTCTTGAAAGAAAAAGAGAACGAGGAGAATGGATTGATCATCTAATGGTCAAAGAGACAGTACCGATTTACGGAAATTAAAAAACCAATACTCCAACACTCCCTTACTCCATTACTCCTGTTGCGTATAGGCTATAAAACGAAATTTATCTTCTAGGTGGAATAAAGATCTTCATGGGAGAGTGAACAGCCATGGCAAAGCAGGCAAATAAAACGAAGGTCGGTTTATTCGTGGTCGGCGCTATCGCGCTTCTGGTGGCGGCTCTTATCATTTTCGGTGGCGGCAAATTTTTCCAGAAAACCGATCGCTATGTGGCCTTTTTTGAAGGCTCGGTCAAAGGCCTGAATGTCGGTGCACCGGTAATGTTCAGGGGCGTCACTATCGGCAAGGTCGATGACTTTCAAGTTTACTATGACGCCCAAGAGACGCAATTTAAAATACCGGTTCTGATTACCCTTTACAAGGGCAAGGTTCACGGTATCGGCATCGAAATGGAAGTCAACAGGGAGCAAAGGGCGGAATTTTGGCAACAAATGCTGAAAAGTGGATTCAGGGCCGAACTGCAGCTGCAGAGCCTGGTGACCGGCCAGCTTGGTATTCAGCTGGATTTTTATCCCGACTCACCGCTTAAACTTTATGGTACAGATGGATTCGATCTTCCACCGGATGTCAGGGAAATACCGACGATTCAATCCGGTCTCCAGCAACTGACCAAAAAGATCGAGCAAATTCCACTGGATCAGATTGTGGAGGATGCCAGCGCAGCGATCAAAGGGATCAATAAAATTATCAATTCCCCCGAAACCGCCGAAACACTGCGGTATCTAAAGCAAGCCATTCAGGATGCACGCAACCTTGTGCGCCGCATTGATGAAAAAGTCGATCCGCTGTTCGCCCAGGTGGATCAAACCTTGAAGGACTCCCAGGCTCTGCTCGAAAATGTCGATCGACAGGTGGATCCGCTGGCTGCCAGTTTGAAGCAGACGACGGATGACACCCGCAAGCTGGTTAATAACGTCAACAGCCGGATTGAGCCAATTCAAGCCGAATGGAGCAAAACCGCCAGGGAACTGCGGGCGGCGCTGAACGCCGCTGAAGGAACGCTTGAATCCATCGATGGCATGGTAGATGAAACTTCCGAATTTCGCTTTCAAGTCGAGCAATTTCTGGGTGAAATCACAATGATGGCGCGGTCTTTACGGGCTTTCGCCGATTATCTCGAACGCAACCCCGACGCGTTGCTAAGAGGCAAGATAGGAAGGGAAGGTCAAAAATGAGAGGTAAACGCTATCGTCCGGTAATGCTTGTACTGTGTGGGGTAATCATGGCGGTGGTCGCGTGCTCTCCGTTCGGCAGCGGGACGCGCCAACCTACCAGGAACTATGTTCTGAGTTCACTATACAGTGAAGAGAGTATACCGCAGCCCCTGGCCGATTTAAACCAGATCGGTATTCTGGTGGGTCCGATTAGATTGGCACAGTACCTCGATCGATCGGATATCGTTATCCGCAACAACCAGAATCAGATTGAACTTGCCGAGTTTGCTTCCTGGGCCGGGCCGCTGCCGGAAAATTTCAGCAGAGTGCTGGCCGAAAATCTATCGCTGTGGCTGAACACCAAAAAGGTTGCAATTTTTCCGCAATCAAAATTACCGTTTTTTAATTATAATGTCACCATGAATGTGAACCGCTTTGACGGCCGCCCGGGCGAGCAATCACAGTTGCGCGCCCGCTGGGTCATACTGGACAAAAAGCGAAAAGAGATACTTTTCAATTCGCACACCATGCTGAATCAGCCCACAGAAAATGCGAGCATCGAAGCCTTGATTGCATCTCAAAGCCGTCTGGTTGCCGATTTCAGCCGTGAAATCGCCGAAGCCATAAAGGATCTCGAGGCTCGCAAGGCAGGGGAATGAGCCAATGATTATCCTATATATTTCTGTTAGGATTT
>WOR8_10008284_pt1 | contig 14484 bp, 12 predicted proteins | sample DeeMarSeWOR38_10_FD_19890 | JGI IMG/M metagenome (IMG submission 19890) | reverse complement strand
GTTTCCCCATAGATCTGGTTAATCTCGTCGCACAACGGGTTGAGTATATCTTCACTGCGATCCAGCAAAGCCAACACATATTCCTCCTGCGCCAGGCGACGGGCCAGCGCTGTGCCAATCCCGCCGGAAGCACCAACTACAATTGCTTTCTTGATTGGTGTTAATGGAGTAGCACGTGGTATCATCTTTTGCGTATCAGGCACATTTGCCTCCCAATTCAAAGGGTATTATCAGGGATTTTAACACAGTAATAATAACGTATAATGATTCCAAACTTAATTTGTGATCGTTGTGACAAATGGGTTATTGTTGAATGAGTTTTTCGCATGATAAAGTAATTTGACACTTATGACGGATGAAAATACGCATCTTGCGATCCTTCACCAAGTTCGCAAATCCCTGGATCAGGGGAAGCTATCCAGCGTTGAGAAAGATGAACTAGTCAAGCTTCTCGATGTCTTGCTTCTATCTCTAAAACAACACTCCTCGCCAGAGAAATTGGAGGGTGAATCGCGCAAACTGGCTGACAACCTCATTTCGTCTCATGCCTTGCTGGCTCTGGCCAAACAACAAGCAGACGAATTGGATGCCCTGAAAAAGCTCAGCCGCAATCTTACTTCCAATCTCGATTTGCCAACTGTTTTGGATGCAGTTGTACGAGAAGCAATGCTCCTGGTAAAAAATGCTCGTGCCGCTCACATTTTTCTATACCTCAACAATAAACTTGAATTTGGTTCGGCGCTCGACACCACTGGCGAGCGTAATAAAGCCTTTTCCGAGCCGCGCGAAAACGGTTTGACCTATACGGTCGCCCGGATGGGGGAAATGATCATGGTTGAAGATATGAAAACGCACCCCATATACAAAGATGCCCCACCAGAATGGGCTGGTTCTATCGTTGGCATACCGCTGAAAATCAACCAAAGAGTTGTTGGTGTGATGAATATCTCGCGAGATCGTGAAGGTAAATTCCCCTCATTGGATTTGCACTTATTGAGTTTGCTTGCCAACCAGGCTGCCGTAGCCATCTCCAACGCCAGCTTGCTTCAGACGCTCAGCAAGAAGGCCTATAGCGACACCATCACGGGATTACCAAACCGGCGCGCTCTGGACGAACGCTTGGATGCAGAGATCATCAACTCCCGGCGTACAGGCTCGTCCTTTGCGGTTGTCATGATGGATTTGGACGGCTTCAAACATGTGAATGATACCTATGGGCACGAAATAGGGGATTTGGTATTACGAGCCGTTTTTAATGTGATAGCTGTAGGGATTCGTTCGTCCGATTTCATTGCCCGATATGGTGGTGATGAATTGACTCTTATATTGCACCAAAGCGATATTCAAGCATCGAAATCAGTTACAGATAAAATCCTGGAAAATCTTGCCAAATTCACCTATAAGGCACCGGATGGCTCTGGAATCAAACTGGGAATTTCTGGCGGAGTCTCTATCTATCCCTCGCATGGGAGAACTGCGCCTGCACTGATGCGTGCCGCTGATGCCGCCCTGTACAAAGCCAAGAAGCACTATCGCGGCACATTTCAAAGCGCTAAACCTGCAACAGGGCCGCTTGATCAAATTTCACTTAACCGAACAAAAAATGGAGGCTAATTTATAATGCACTCCAAAAGGTGGACAAGAAACAAAAAGAGCCTCGTGAGTTAGATAAACAGACTCCCTCGATAATAAGGGTCTGTTTTGTTATCAATTGTATCCGTTCATGATTGTAAAGGTAAACATATTCATCAATGATTTGCTTGGTCTCTTTGAAAGATACGGTTGGGTATTGACCAGAGCTTATTCTTTGAAATAGCTAAAGAAGTTTTTAATCGGTGCATTGTCCCAACAATTTGCTCGTCAATAGGGACAAAAGAACGGACATATTTACTAAAGACCAGGTTCAGGAATATAGCAAAGACAGCATGGACGATCTGCCGTAGTGTTCTGGCATACAGGCGTTGCGCCGATCTGGTCGGGCACGTACTCATCGAAGATGCTCGTGCCCTCGATGAAGTTCTCCGCCACGGTGACGAATGCCACGTCAGCGCGCGGGTTCACGCCTGCATCGCTTTAAGCGTGGGCGGCGGCCTCGTACATCAATTCCTTGTACGAGACTTCTGGCGTAGTCAGACGGAATCCCGACCAACCCACACCGACAATAGCCACGCGTTTGTTCATTGATACTCCTTCCTCTGAAAGATTGCTTGCCCTGCCGGTCTGTGATGGGGTTGCTTCGTTACATAATCATTGTACAGGAAAAAGCCCCAAATCCATCATTGGAGACGTTTTTTTGGGTGATATGTATCATTTTAGATGCGGCAGTGCGTCGCACCAGTTTTGACGGGATAAATCTCTCGTCGGGATTCTCCCTATTAAGCATATTTTCTTGTCGTGAAGGTGCGACGCATCCTCACTACCGGGGCTATTTTTAAGGTGATTTGTATCTAGCTTCCATCCTTGATTTGTACTTGCGCCGTGCAGTAGGTTAGGCAATGGCTGAGAAGATAGGTGCCGGTCTTGTGGAAAATGCCTGGTTGATGGCGCTAGGCTCTCGCTATCCCAAGGCTGGATTGCTGTACCATTCTGATCGAGGCTGCCAGTACACAAGCGGAACATACCAAAACCACTTGAAGGATTTGCACTGCCAGGTGAGTATGAGCCGAACTGGTAATTGCTACGATAATACTCTCATGGAGAGTTTCTTCGCAACCTTGAAAACAGAATGTGCGCACACTCAATTCACAAGCAAGGCAGAGGCACGTACCGCCATCTTTGAGTTCATTGAGGGCTGGTACAATCGCCAAAGACTGCACTCTTCTCTAGACTATTTCAGCCCAGCGGAGTTCGAGCAATCATTGGGACATTAATCGCGTCTACTTTTTTTGATGCAGGTCCAAATGTTCGCGGAAAATGGGGGCACCCTTCGGGTATGCTTCGCGAAGGTGCCCAACGGGCTGGAGAGGGACAGGGCAGTGTTATAATCCACATCGCTATGCAAGAAGGCACGCTGCTCAACAACCGTTATCAACTGCTGCAGAAAGTCGGCTCTGGCGGCATGGCCGAAGTGTTCCGCGCGCGCGATTCGATGCTCGAGCGCTATGTTGCCATCAAAGTGCTGCGCGCCGATTACACGGAGAATCAATCCTTCCAGGATCGCTTCCGCCAGGAGGCACGCGCGGCGGCGAATTTGTCACATCCCAACATCGTCACTGTGCACGATTTCGGGCTGGATCGCGGGCAGTTGTTCATCGTCATGGAGCATGTTCCCGGCTCAGACCTGAAAACCCTGTTACGCCAGCGCGGACGATTTTCGGTAGAAGAAGCCATCCCTTTGATCGTGCAGGCCTGCGCGGGCATCGGTTATGCACACCGGGCTGGATTGGTGCATTGCGATGTCAAGCCGCACAACATGCTGGTCACGCCTGATAAGCGTCTTAAAGTCACCGACTTTGGTATCGCACGCGCACTGGCAACCATCCATCCCGAAGAACGCAGCGATGTGGTCTGGGGTTCACCGCAATATTTCTCGCCCGAGCAAGCTGCCGGCGAGCCGCCCTCCCCGGCTTCGGATGTTTATTCGTTGGGTATTGTTCTCTATGAAGTGTTGAGCGGTTCTCTGCCTTTCAATGCCGCCACTCCCGAATCTTTAGCACGTATGCACCTGGACGCATACCCGCATCCTATCCATGAATATTTGCCGGATATTCCTCCAACACTCGAGCAGATTATGAACAAGGTGCTCTCCAAGGAGCCATCTGCACGCTATCGCACAGCCGATCAGCTTGGGCGCGTGCTCATGCGCTTCGGGACTCAGACCCAGTTGGAACCAGCACCTGAATTATCCCTGACCCCCGAAGCCTCCCCGGACTACCAGCCGGAACCCGAACCAGGCTATCCGGATCTGGAACCTGCGGCCATCCCGGCAGACATCGACTGGCTCTCAGTCGCACTCGGCCTGCTGGCCCTGATTGCTGTCGGTGGTCTGATTCCGTTCTGGATGTGGGTCTATTTCCAATACAATCCGCCCATTCGCTGATGCCTGACAAATTCGTTATCGCCCCATCTATCCTTTCAGCAGACTTTTTGCATCTCGGCGATGTACTCCAAACCTGCAAATCCGCAGGCGCGGACTGGATTCACATCGATGTGATGGACGGCCACTTCGTCCCCAACCTGACGATGGGGCCCTTTATCGTCAGGCATTGCCGCCGCGGAACCGACTTGCCTCTGGATGTGCACCTGATGGTTGAAAAACCGGAAAACCTGATCGAAGCCTATGCCAAAGCAGGCGCATCGCGTCTGACCGTGCATGTAGAGACCTGTCCGCATTTGCACCGCACATTAGAAGATATCAAGGCGCTGGGATGCAATGCGGGTGTCACCCTCAATCCTGCCACCCCAGCTTCATCCACTTTCCCTGTGTTGCATATGGTGGATCTGGTGCTGGTGATGAGCGTCGATCCCGGCTTTTCTGGCGGGACCTACATCCCTGAAATGGTGGGCAAAGTCGCTGAGATCCGCCGCAAGCTGGACGAGATCGGTTCGTCTGCCTGGTTGGAAGTGGATGGCGGCATCACTCCCAAAACCCTACCTGAGATGAAGGCCGCAGGTGCAACGGCTTTTGTGGCAGCAACGGCTGTTTTCAAACACCCAGATGGCATTGCGAAGGGGATTGCTTCGTTGCGAGATACGATAAACAATGCCTAAATAAATGTCACCCTGAGCGTAGCGAAGGGTCTCGCGCGCTTCGCGCGGGGATTCTCACTTGCACTGCACCACACCTGCCCCGCTAAGCGGCGCGGTGCGGGGAACGCAGTGTGGTGCAAGTCAGGAAAGGAACGAGTTACGCTTTGGTTTTGGTCATGGTGCGGATGCACCTGGTGCACAGCACCTTTTTGCTCTTGCGATTGCCTTCGTAAACCGTCACCTTTTGCAGGTTAGGTTTGAACTTACGATTGGTGGCGCGCATGGAGAACGACCGGTTATGTCCAAAAGTTGTCGTCTTTCCGCAGTGGGCACACTTAGCCATCTTGCAAATTTCCTTTCTTGCTATAATTCCAGAGTTCTGGCTTGCTCCCGCAAGCACAGCATTCTACCACATATCGTATCCTTCAACAAGAAGGGTTGTTAATTAAGTGTGCACAAATTATGTTATAAAGTAGACCGATGGGGGGTAGGCAGCTACGCTGCCTACCCCCATTTTCGGAAATCCAAGCACAGAACATTTGCATGCATGTTCATAATAAATTGAGGATCAACTATGGGCGAAGAAACTACATCTATTGGCGGCATTCATATCTCCCCAAATGCCGTCGCAACCATTGCGTATCATGCCACGCTCGAATCGTACGGCGTGGTGGGACTGGCTCCCAAAAACCTGGCAGAAGGGCTGGCGCATACGATCACGCGTGAGCCAACGCGCGGCGTATCCGTGAACTACGATGGAGACAACGTTGATATCGAGATCAATATTGTCGTGGAATATGGCACGCGCATCGCGTCGGTGGCAAACAGCGTTGCTAACACCGTCCGCTACCATGTGGAAAAAGCGTTGGGACTGCGCGTCAATTCCATCAACGTGCACGTAGCCGGGCTGCGTGTCAGCGATACAGATTAAGCCAAAGGAGCAGGAGATAGTATGGTTGTAGACTCCCCGGAAACACAGAAAAGGCTGGCGAAATTCCGCAAAGCTCCGATGGACGGCCAGGCGCTCAAACGGCTGGTAGAAGCCGGGCTGACCTGGCTGCGCACCAACCAGCAGACAGTTAACGCGTTGAACGTTTTCCCTGTCCCGGATGGCGACACCGGCACCAACATGGTACTGACCATGCAATCGGCGTATAACGAGATCAGCGAACTGGGCCATCGCAGCGTGGACGAAATGGCTGCAGCCATTTCGCAGGGCGCGTTGATGGGCGCGCGCGGCAATTCGGGCGTCATCCTGTCACAGTTGTGGCGCGGGTTTTCGCGCGGATTGCAGGGGCAGGAAGTGCTGGACGGGCCGGGTCTGGTCAAGGCATTTGCCCAGGCGCGCGATACAGCCTATAAAGGCGTTGTCCGCCCGGTGGAGGGCACGATCCTGACCGTTGCCAAGGATATTGCTGCGGAAACGGAAGCAGGCCTGAAACCCGAGCATGATGCGATCGATATCCTGGAGATGGCGGTCAAGGCTGCGGGCGAATCGGTCGAACGGACCCCGGAATTGCTTCCGGTTCTCAAGCAGGCCGGAGTTGTTGACTCGGGCGGCATGGGGCTGCATGTCATCCTGGAAGGTATGCTGCGTCATGTCTATGGCCAACCCCTGGATACGCCCGTCGCATCGGTGCAGCCGCTCTCGGCACTGGACTTCGAAAGCGCCATGCAGGAAGTCGAGGAGGGACAGGATTTCGAGGTGGTGGTGGATTTCTACCCCGAGGACGAACTGGATTTGCAATCGTTCTATGGCAAGCTGGAAGAGATGGGCACATCCATTCAGTTGGGCGAAGGCGAAGGCATGTACCGCATGCACATCCACGTGCCGCTGGAAAACCGCTACGTGCCAATTGACTACATCATGGGCATTGGGACGATCACCAAGGTGGCGATGGAAAACCTGGTGGCCCAGATGGACGAAATAGATGAAAAGGCCAAGGGCGATTATTTTGAGCTGGCGAACGTGGAGCCGGGACAGATCGCCGTGGTGACCGTTTCGCCGGGACCGGGCTTGAGCCGCATCTTTGCCAGCCTGGGCGTGGCAGCCATCGTCGAGGGCGGACAGACGATGAACCCCAGCACGCAGGATATTCTGGCAGCTTTCGAGAACCTGCCAACCGATAAGGTCATCATCCTGCCAAACAACAAGAACATTGTGATGGCGGCCAACCAGGCCAAGGATGTGACGGTCAAGAACGTGCAGGTTGTGCCCAGCCGTAATATTCCACAAGGACTGTCTGCCCTGCTGGCGCTCGACCCAGATGGCGATGTGGAAGCCGTCGCAGAAAAGATGAACAAATCTCTCGATTTAGTGAAAGCTGGTGAGATCACGGTAGCAACGCGCAGCGTTGAAATCGACGGCGTGAGTTGCGAGCAGGGACAGGTAATCGCTTTGCTTGACGGTAAGCTGGTTAGTTCAGCGAAGACGGTGGAAAAAGCCTGCTTGAACCTGCTCGAAAAGGCGGGCGCTGAAGAACTTGAGCTGATCACGCTTTTCTATGGCGAAGACTTGACCGCCACGGAAGCCAATCGCATTTCCGATAAAGTGCGCGAAGCCTACCCGGGACAGGAGATCGAAGTCCAGGATGGCGGGCAGCCGCATTATCAATTCATTATTTCTGTAGAATAAACTCAATCCAAAAGCTATCTGCGCCGAGGACGGCGCAGATTTTTTCTGGCACTGCCGTTGAGGAAAGTGCCCTGAATAGGGTACGGCGGCTGGAGCAAAAACATGAAACTTGGCATTGTCACTGATTCCACCTCCGACCTTCCGCAGCATATCATCGATGAGCATGGGATTGAAGTTGTCCCGGCGGTGCTTGTTATGGATGGCCAGTCCTATGCAGATGGGAAAGGCATCTCGCGCGAAGAGTATTACACGCGCCTGCCGGATATGAAAGAAGCGCCAACGACTGCTGCGCCTTCCTCCGGTGATTTTTTGGTACGTTTTCAAAGATTGTTTGATGCCGGTTGTGACCATATTCTCTCCATCCACGCCGCAGTGGAGCTAACCGCCATTGTCAGTGTGGCGCGCCTGGCTGCGCATGACTTCCGTGAGCGTATCACCATCCTGGATAGCGGTTCGTTGACACTCGGTCTGGGCTTCCAGGTCCTTGCCGCTGTGGAAGCGGCCGCTCAGGGATTAGGCTTGGAAGGCGCCTTGAATGCGGTTCGTTCTACACGCGAACGGGGGAAGGTTATGGCTGCGCTGGACACCATGGAATATTTGCGGCGCAGCGGGCGCGTCCCGGGTGCGGTAGCAGCCCTGGGCGGTTTGTTGAGCATCAAGCCGATTGTGGAATTGTTGGATGGGGAGGTTAAACCCCTCGGCGCTGTGCGGACGACACGTCAGGCTGGCGAGCGTATCTATAATTCCTTGCGAGAACTTGGCCCCTTGGAACGGTTAGCAATTTTACACACCAACGCCGAGCATCGCGCCCGTCAACTGCTGGATGAGTTGATGGAAACGGTCAGCCAGTCTATTCCGCGTGATATTTTGATGGTCAACGTGACCACGGTGATCGGCACGCATGTTGGGCCGAACGGATTGGGCTTTGCGGCGGTGAAGGCATAAATATCCGCAGATTACGCAGATTTGACAGATTTCAAAAAAATAAACATCTTATTTTTCACTTGCTCTAGGCGGCGAGAACACTTATGCAAGATATCTAGCAATCTGCGGATACATCATCCCCATGATAAAATACCTCCATGCAGCCATCATTAGAAAAACTACGTAAATTTTTCCGTCTTGAACATCAAAACGGCTATGACAACACGGCCATCATCGGCGGTCTCGCCAAAATGCTTGATTACTGGGAAGGCGAAGCCCGCGCCGACGGCATCTCAGAAGAGATCATCCAGGCCGTCCTCCAGCGCTTGCAATCCTATGCCAGCCTGACGCCTGAATCACGCGCCGAGTCGCTCAAGGGACTCTGGAATCGCATTGGGACTCAATATCCTGAAGCGACCAAAAAACAGAAGGGCGCGCCTCGTTCCCAGCCCCAGCCTGCCTCCGCTGCCCCCCCTGTTCCCCCCCCGTCGGAGACGGGAGGGACGGAGGGGGAGGCGATAAAAGAACGCCCTGCCCCCCCGGGGAAATCCGAAACCGCCCCCGGCGGGAAGACATCCGCCACGCCCGCCGCCCTAAACGCCGAACTGACTGTGTTACAGGGCGTTGGCCCGCGCAATGCGGGTACGCTTGGCAAGCTTGGCATGCACACCCTGGGTGACATGCTCTACAACTTCCCGTACCGCTATGAAGATTACAGCCAACTCAAACCCATCAAGGAATTATTCTACGGCCAGCAAGTGACCGTCATCGGTGTGGTCGATTCAGTGCATACCCGCCCGATCCGCGGCGGTAAACAGCAACTGGTTGAAGCCGTCATTTCGGATGGCACCGGCGCGCTGCGGCTCTCCTGGTTCAATCAGCCCTGGATAGCAAACCGTCTGAAGAAGGATATGTCCATTTCGGTTTCCGGCAAGATCGAGCAATACCTGGGCCGCCTGGTGATGAACAACCCCGATTTCGAGCCGATCGAAACCGAGAGCCTGCACACCAACCGCATTGTCCCGATATACTCGCTGACCGAGAAAATCACCCAGAAATGGCTGCGCAAGTTGATGAACCAGGTGATCACATACTGGGCACCGCGTGTCACCGACCACTTGCCGGAGAGCGTGCGGAAAGCCGCAAAGTTACCTGAACTCAGTGATGCGCTCCTGAACGCACATTTCCCCGATTCGCAGGATATGCTGAAGGCAGCACGCAAGCGTTTGGCCTTCGATGAAATCTTCTTCCTGCAAATGGGCGTGCTGCGCCAGAAACGCGACTGGCAATCTGTCACCGCGCGCATCTTCGATGTGCAGGAAGCCTGGATGGACGCGCGCATCAAGGCATTACCATTTGAATTGACCAAAGCCCAGCAACGCGCCGTGGATGATATCCTGGTCGATCTCGGTTCAGGCCGCCCGATGAACCGCCTGCTGCAAGGTGATGTCGGTTCGGGGAAAACTGTCGTGGCGGTGTTGGCTGCGGCAATCGTGACCAATGCTGGCGCGCAGGCGGCTATTATGGCACCCACCTCCATTTTGGCAGAACAGCATTTCCGTAATTTCAGCGATCTTTTAGCGGGCGAAAACGGAATCATCTCTCAGGATGCGATCCGTCTGTTAGTCGGAGACACGCCCGAGGCTGAGAAAGAAGCGATCCGAAATGGCTTGCAGAACGGCAGCGTCAAAGTTGTCATCGGCACGCATGCGCTGATCGAAGACCCCGTCCGATTCGCTGACCTGGAACTTACCGTCATCGACGAACAGCATCGCTTCGGTGTAGACCAACGTGCACTGCTACGTTCCAAAGGCAAGACGCCGCACCTGATGGTGATGACGGCCACGCCCATCCCACGCTCGCTGGCGCTGACGCTGTACGGCGACCTGGACCTGAGCATCATGGATGAGATGCCCGCCGGGCGGCAGCCGATAGATACGCATGTGCTGCGACCCCAGGAGCGCGAGCGCGCTTATACGCTCATCCGCTCGCAGATCAAAAGCGGACGTCAAGCCTTTATCATTTATCCGCTGATCGAAGAGAGTGACAAGATCGAAGCGCGCGCGGCGGTGGATGACTACGAGACACTTTCGAAGGAAATTTTCCCGGAGTTCAAGATTGGCCTGCTGCATGGGAAGCTGCGCCCTGCCGAGAAAGAAGCGGTCATGCTCAAGTTCCGTAATAAGGAATTTGACATCCTGGTCTCGACCACGGTTGTAGAAGTAGGCGTGGATGTGCCCAACGCCACCGTGATGCTGGTCGAGGGTGCGAACCGCTTTGGCCTGGCACAATTGCATCAACTGCGCGGGCGCGTGGGTCGCGGCTCGGACCAGTCGTATTGTCTATTGATTCCCAATCACGAAGATGCGCAGGAGAACGAGCGCTTGCAGGCTATGGCCGAATCCAATGACGGCTTCGTGCTGGCCGAGCGCGATTTGCAACAGCGCGGCCCTGGCGAGTTCCTGGGCACGCGCCAGTCGGGTTATGCCAGCAGCCTGCGCATGGCCAGCCTGACAGACGTGGGCTTGATCGAAGATGCCCGCTCACACGCGCAGAAACTCTTTAAGACGGATGCCAATCTGGAGCAACCCGAACATGCCTTGCTATCCGAAGCCCTGGAGCGATTCTGGGGTGATGCCAAGGGAGATGTTTCGTAAATGTTGTTTTGTGTAGGGGCGAAGCATGCTTCGCCCCTACAGTTATTTTATGGAGAGTAAATGGTAAGAGCACTTTTTCCCGGCACATTCGACCCCATCCATTATGGCCATATGGACATCGCCGAGCGCGCCTCGCGCCTGTTCGATGAGATCGTGGTGGCTGTTTACGACAAGCCCATCAAAACATTGTATTTCTCACCCGAGGAACGTATTTCGTTGGTGGAGCAGGCGGTTGCCAGCAATCCCAAGATCCGTGTGACCGGGTATAGCGGCCTGACGGTTGAATATGCTCGTAAAATCGATGCGCAGGTCATCGTGCGCGGGCTGCGCGTTTTCTCGGATTTCGAGTTCGAGTTCCGCATGGCGCTGGCTAACCACCGCCTGCGGCCAGATATCGAATACATGGCGCTTATCACCGCCGAGGAGCACACCTTCCTTTCGTCAACCACCGTGCGCGAGATCGCTTTGTTGAATGGAGATGTATCCAGCATGGTGCCGCCATTTGTAGAAGAAGCACTGAAGAAAAGGGTAAGCAATCTGGAAGACAAAGATGTCCCAAACGCACTTAGGGACTAAAATTCAAAAAATCGGATAGAATAAGGGTATCCGTGCATGGAACAAGACGGAGGAGCCTATGGACATCCTGCAACTGATCGACCGCCTGGAAGAACTTTTCAACGATGGGAAACCCATCCCGTTCACGCATAATGTAGCCGTGGATGAAGACCGCATGCTCGACATCATCGACCAGATGCGCATCGCCATTCCCGAAGAGGTGAAAAAAGCCCAGCAACTGCTTTCACAGCGCGACCGTGTGATGGCGCAAGCACAGGAAGAGGCCAACCGCACCCTGGACCTGGCACGCGATAAAGCGGACGGTCTGGTTAAAAAAGATGGGATTGTCCAGGAGGCCGAACGCCGCGCGGAGCAGATCCTTGGCCAGGCGCGCGCCGATGCCGAAGCCACACGGATCGAAGCAGATGATTATGTGATCGAAACCCTTGGTCGCTTGCAAGATGAACTGAACCGTTCCATCAACCAGGTCAATAATGGTATTCGCGCGCTTGAAGAAGAACGCATGCGCCGGGCGGCTCCCGTTTCACCGCCTCCGGCTTCTGTCCCGGCAGAAAGCCAAAGCGAAGAGAAATAGTATCAACGAAGTCGCCCCGTGAAATTCACGGGGCGTTTTTCGTTCCTAAAATTGCTCCGCCGCCGTACCCCATTCGGGGCACTTTCCCCGGCGGCGCCCCACAGGGATGCTTCGCGAAGGACGCCGCCTTGAGCATATTTTTCGGATGGAACTAAATCCTCTCTGTCCAGGATGGATGTGCATACTTCTCCCTGACCAATTCTTCTGCACGCGCCAACTCGGACTCAGTCAATTCCCCCATCTCGAATTCCAATCCTAGTTGCGCTTCAAACGCGCGGACAAAAGCCTGCGCGGCGGTTTCCCAGGCCACTTCCCGCCCCAAAACGGATTCGACCGTGGTTGCCCGTTCCAGCAGCCGTTGGGCGGCCCGTTCGCGTGCAGACTCATCAGCGAAGGCCAATGCCTGCACAATGCGAGACAGGTCACCGGTCAGGGGCAGGGAACCATGCTGGAGCACACCTTCCTTGCGGCGCGCCTGGGCCGAACCGATCAACTTCTTGCCGTCTACCGTGATCTCATATGTGGAAGGCACTTCGAAACAGACCGGGTTAGGTTCCCCATTGCTCTCCGCTTTACCTTCTTTCATCTCGACTGGCAAGCTCAAATCCTGTACAGCAGCCAGCAACGCTCCGGCCAATCGATTATAGGATTCCAGCACCGTGCCAGCCAGATTCGGCTCATCCACAGGCCCGGAGACGGAGTAGGTCAATTCATCGGTATGCAGGATGGCGCGCCCGCCGGTGACGCGCCGTACCACTTCCCATCCATTGGATTGGAACCGGACGGTGTCCACATCCGCGAAGGGCTGGGCGTGGCCAAGTGACAGGCAGGGCGGATTCCAGGCGTATAAGCGCAAGGTTGGGAGCACATCGCCGCGCCCGGCATGTTCAAGGATGGCTTCGTCCACGGCCATGTTCCAGGAACCGGGAGCAGGATTGGTGGTGATAAGACGCCAAGTCATCATAGGATAGGTATTGTACTCAAAAAAGAGAAATCTTACCCTAATTGAGAATGCTATAATTATGCTTCAGGCGGTCAATTCGCCTTGAAAACTGATTCAAAAACATTGAGTTAGAATCCCCAGAAGGAGTGTACTGATGACAAACATACTTTGTATTGGCGCTGGTTATGTTGGTGGACCGACTATGGCGGTCATAGCTAAGCATTGCCCTCAACACCGTATTGATGTGGTGGATATCAACGAAGAAAAGATTGCTGCCTGGCAATCCGATCAACTTCCAATTTATGAACCCGGCCTAAAAGAAATCGTCTTGGAAGTGCGGGACAAAAATCTCTTTTTCTCCACAGAAGTTGACCGCCACATCGCGGAGGCAGACATTATCTTTGTAAGTGTCAATACGCCAACCAAAACTTTCGGTCAAGGCGCGGGGAAAGCAGCAGACCTGCAGTATTGGGAAAAGACCGCGCGTCAGATCTTGGAGAACTCGACCTCGCCCAAGATTGTCGTAGAAAAAAGCACCTTACCCGTTCGCACAGCTGAGGCTATGGAGCGCATTCTTAACTCCAACGACAAGGGGCTCTTTTTCGATGTGGTTTCTAATCCCGAGTTTCTGGCGGAGGGCACAGCAATCAGTGATATGGAGAACCCGGATCGTGTACTTATCGGAGGGCGGGAAACGCCATCAGGCCAAAAAGCTATACAGGCAGTTGTAGATGTTTATGCTCAATGGGTGCCGCGTGAACGCATCATCACAACGAATCTTTGGTCCAGTGAATTATCCAAGTTGGTGGCCAACGCCTTCCTGGCCCAGCGCATTTCATCCATAAATGCTATTTCCAACCTGTGTGAAAAGACCGAGGCCGATGTCGCTGAAGTGGCTCATGCCATCGGCTCAGATAGCCGCATCGGCCCCAACTTTTTGAAGGCCAGCGTAGGCTTTGGCGGCTCTTGCTTCAAAAAGGATATTTTGAACCTGGTGTACTTGTGTGAATTCTATGGACTTCCCGAGGTGGCTGCGTATTGGGAACAAGTCATCAAAATGAACGTGTTTCAAGAGTTGAACTTTGCTTCCAAGATGGTTTCTGCAATGTTCAACACTGTGGCCGGTAAACGCATCGCTCTATTTGGCGCAGCTTTCAAAGCCCATACCAGCGATACGCGCGAGTCTCCTGCTCTGGCCGTCAGCCGGGCTCTGCTGGAGGAGAGGGCTCAAATCGTGCTTACTGATCCCCATGCCCTGGAAAATGCTCGAATGGATTTGGAAGATGTCGCCGATCAGGTAATTTTTGAGACGGACCCCTACGCTGCTGCCAAAGATGCTCATGCCATCGCTGTTCTTACCGAATGGCCCCAGTTTGCTGAACTGGATTATCAAGCCATCTACGAGACGATGGTCAAGCCAGCCTTCATCTTCGATGGCCGCAATATCTTGGATCACAAAAAACTCTATGAGATAGGTTTCAACGTT
>WOR8_10004412_pt1 | contig 14490 bp, 10 predicted proteins | sample DeeMarSeWOR38_10_FD_19890 | JGI IMG/M metagenome (IMG submission 19890) | reverse complement strand
TCGCCGCCATCACAATCACGTTCGTGTCCGTGTCAAAGCCATCCATCTCCACCAGGATCTGGTTCAACGTCTGCTCTCGCTCGTCGTGACTGCCGCCCAGACCCGCACCTCGGTGACGCCCGACCGCATCTATCTCATCCACAAACACGATGCACGGACTGTTCCGCTTCGCTTGATCAAATAGGTCCCGCACCCGGCTGGCGCCAACGCCCACAAACATCTCCACAAACTCACTGCCCGAGATGCTAAAGAAGGGCACCCCCGCCTCGCCCGAGACCGCCTTCGCCATCAACGTCTTGCCGCAGCCCGGCGGCCCCACCATCAGCACCCCCTTGGGTATGCGCGCCCCCAGCGAGATGAACTTCTCCGGCTCGCGCAGGAACTCGACCACCTCGGCCAACTCCTGCTTCGCCTCCTCGGCACCTGCCACATCATCAAAGGTGACCGTCGGCTTGTCCCCGGTAAACATCCGCGCCCGACTCTTCCCAAAGCTCAGCGCCTGGTTGTTGGTGCCCTGAGCCTGTCTGACCATAAAAAAGAGTAAGGCCCCAAAGAGCACCAGGGGGACGATGGTGATCAGAAGGTTCGCCCAGTCACCCCAGGCTCCGGGCGACTTGATCTCAATAGCGACAGCCTTCAGATCTGCCGTGGACACGCCCAAGTTATCGAGGGCTTCAAAGATCGTAGTATCTGACTCTTTGCGTGATGTGCGTGCCGCGATGCTGGGATCAGTATATTCAATGGTGAGGTCATCCCCTTGCACCGTAACAGTTTTGACCTTATTGTTCTTGATATCAGTCGCCACCTGAGTGATATCGACGTCCGGACTCTGTCGAGGCCCGGAAAAAACGCTGAATATCAAGGCCGCGATGGCGACAATAATCAACAGATACACAAGACCATTTCTAAAAAACCCGGAACCCACTTATTTGCCTCCAAGCGCATTGCTTACTACTCACTGCGTGTTCCAACCTAATTATACCAAACATATTGCCTTTTTGCCAGTACCCCAATCACACGGATTATGCCTGCTGGTCCCTATGAGGGGCAGGTCCCTGTGAGGGAATATGAGGAGGATCGTGACCTTGAGGGCCGTATGCAGCTTATCGGAATCCCAGCAGGTCCTCTGGGAGATGGGTTGAGCTCAGATCTCTCAGGCATGACCCTTGCTATGCTCCTCAATTCACCTGGATAGATTGCAGCACGATGACATCACCCGTGGTACTGGCCTGACCAGGATCCGTCACCGGCAGACGACCTACACTATCATACATCCCCACCCTCAGCCAATATTCGCCGGGCGGTGTGTCGGCTGGGATGTCGAAACGGTGATCGTCGGTGATCTGGTCGCCCAGCGCCCACGTGTCGGTGGGGCGAGTTCCGTTCGCCGGTAATCCATCGTGCTGGCTTATGGGGCTACCGTCGGCACGGGTGAGGTGTACGAACACGGTATAACCCTGACTTGGCGGCTGGATGGCCTGCCAGATGAGGGTCAGCAGCAAATTATCACCCGGGCGATAATCCAGGCGCGGTAATTCGTAAGCGGCCAACAGTATTTTGTCTTCCAGGGTAGCGCCGACCGGTACCTGCGTTCCGCTGCTGATAGCCAATGCAATCAGAGTGCGACTCTGAACCAATGAGCCGGCCGGTGGACTCTGGTCAATAACCATTCCAGGCGGTTGCTCGCTCCAGGTCTCCTGAGTCTGGGGGATTAGCCCTACAGACTGTATTTGGGTCTGTGCTTCCCCCACCGGTTTTCCTATTACCGCCGGAACTTCTATCAACTCTGGTCCCTGGCTGATGACCACACCGATGGTTGTCCCTTCGGTCACCGGTTCGCCTGCCCTCACAGTTTGCTCGATGATGGCAAAGGCGGGGATAGTCGGATGATGTGCCTGGCCGATAAGCTCCATTTCCAAGTTCGTGCCTTCGAGTACCTGGCGTGCGTCGCCTTCTTCCATACCTATAACGTCGGGCACACGCACCTGGCCGAGGGCCAGGGTGGCTGTCGGTGTAGGGACGCTGGCCGGGATAGGACGCTGTACATAGGACCGATACACAGTCGCCCATAAGGGTACCAGGCCTAGCGCGGCGATCACAGCGAAGAAGCCAAGCGTCATGCCGATCCAATCCACACCGGCCGGTTGAGCGGTTGTGGCATTGGCCGTCTCGGGTGGGGGCGAGGTCGCTTGCGAAACTGGTGCGACCGGGAGGGCATGATAGCCGGTCTGTCCCTCTCCGCTTTGGCGGTATTCCGCCAGCGCCTGACGCATTTGATCGGCAGTACGAAAACGTTCGCCCGGTTGCTTGTTAAGGGCTACATCGATGATGCGCGCCAATCGGTGTGGGATGCGGGTATTAACCTGGTCGGCCGGGACGTGAGTCTCATATAGGTGTTTGCGAGCGACCTCAGAGTCCGAGCCGGTGAAGGGAAGCTGCCCAGTCAACATCTCGTATAGAATGACCCCGATGGCGTACACGTCGGTGGCGGGAACCACCCGGTCACCGGCCGCCTGCTCGGGGGCGAAATAGGCCGGTGTGCCCCATACCAGTTCACCTTCCTCGTCCATCGCTGACTCGCCCAAGGCACGAGCTAAGCCAAAGTCCACCACTTTGGCCCGACCATCGGGGGTGATGAGGATGTTGCCTGGCTTCATATCACCATGCACCAGTCCCGCCCGATGGGCGTAGCCAACGGCCGCGCAGACTTGCACAGCGATATCCACCGCCTGCTCTACAGATAGCGCTCCCCCCTCTTGCAATACGGTCCGCAAGTCGCGACCCGGCACGTATTCCATCACAATGTAGGGTCGGCCCAGGTCTTGACCAAAGTCATACACAGCCACGATGTTGGGATGAGTGAGACTGGCAGCGCTCTGCGCCTCTCGGTGAAAGCGCACCAAGAAGGCAGGGTCTACGACGTACTCGCGGCGCAGCGCCTTCACAGCCACCAGACGTCCCAAAGCTACATCTTGAGCCCGATAGACCTCAGCCAAACCACCCTCGCCAAGTTCGGCCAGGATTTGATATCGATTGTTGAAGATGACCGGTTCACTCATGGATCACCCAACCTAATGTGGGGGTAGATGTATTGTACCTCAGAATGGGCCTTTGTCCAAGCGTTTAGCCCTTTTCCTTCGTGCCATCGAAATGCGCCAGTAGTGGTGCAGGGATGCATTGCCGCGCTTATCCGAGGTCAGGATGCTGTTTTACCAGGGACCTGCCCCCCTTGGGCTTTCTCTAGCTTCTTTTTATTCTGTCCGACCTAGAGTATAATCTTCGTCGTGTAGTGGGAGCTATGCAAGAAGACACTTCTTTTGACTTAGGGGCAGCGGTGGCTGCTGCAAAGACCACCCTGACTGTCCCATCTCCAGCGCCAGGTCAGTCGGCGCTGGTTATGCTGTGCGGTCTACCGGGCACAGGAAAAACCACGCTGGCCCGCCGATTGGCCGATGGGCTACCAGCAGTCGTCGTCGAATCGGACCGGGTGCGTCAGAAGCTATTTGCTCGACCAGCCTATACGGGCCAGGAAAGCCAGCGCGTGCACCAGGTATGCCACATCCTCATCGGCTGGTATTTGCGCCACTATTATCACGTCGTATACGATGCTACTAATCTCTATGAATATCACCGGGGGTTGATCTATCGCCTAGCAGCGCGAAGCGGGGCGTGTCTGGTGGTGGTCGAGGTCACCGCCAGTGATGATGTGGTACGCGAGCGACTGGCGCCACGCCGCCGCACACACCCTGCCGTCCCTGCCCAAAAAGACTACTCTGACGCCGACTGGGATGTGTACGTGCGTATGCGCCGTCGGTCCGAGCCTATTCAGCACGACCACATCGTCGTGGATACCAGCGATGGTGACGTTGAGCGTGCAGCGGGGTGTGTGGTGAACGCGGTCAGAGACCAGTAAAACGTAGAAAAGAGGGCCCTCAGTGAGAGCCCTCTTAGCAATGCGGTAGCCTACAGACTTATTTGGTGGCTTTGACCTGGATGCTGCGCGGCTTCACCTCTTCGGCCTTAGGCAGCACCAGCGTCAGTTCGCCGTTGCGGAAGGTAGCCTCAACCTTGTCAGACTGTACCAACGTGGGCAGGCTGATGCGACGTCCTACCGCCCCGTGATAAAGTTCGTGGCGGTACCAACTCCAGTCCTTTGCCTCATCCAATGCAGCATCGCTGCGCAGCTCGGCCTTAATGACCAAGTCGCCGTCCTCGATGGTGATGTCTACATCCTCCGGGTTGATGCCGGCCAGACGTGCCTTGAGAGTCAGTTGATCATCCGTCTCATACAGATCAATCGGCAGCCGCGCCATAGCCACACTTCCATTGGTACCGGCATTGGACCGATACGATCGAACAAAGCCCTCATCGAAGAGCCGATCCATTGCCTCGCGTAGCGAAACCATCTCCTCAAACGGGGTCCATCGAACAATGCTAGCCATCTTAACTTACCTCCTCTGATTTATCTCAGTTTATTAGTTATTTATCGATTGACTTGTTGACCGCATTATATCAGTCTAGTGTTAGAGAAACGCATGCGGTGCGTTAGAGTTGCGTTAGCAAAGCAATAGAGTTACGTTAACGCAGTCCTCTTCTCTCTGCTGGCTACTCTTTCCAGTCGGTCGTCGTAAGCGGGGGCCATCACAGACCAGTCGAAGCGGGCGACGGCGTCCTGTAAGCCGACCTGGCGCACATGGTCGAGATTTTGAATGGCCGATTCCAGCCGATCTACCAGGTCATCGAAATCCTGGTAGAAGCACAGGTGATGGTATTCCGTGGGAATCAGCTCTGGGTAGCTCAGTCGCCCGGGGAGGAGGGGGAAACACCCACAGTAAATCGCCTCCACAACACTTGCCCCAAAAAAGTCGTGGTGAGAGGCAACGGGTAGCACGTCAGCCTGCCATAGCCAACGTGCGTAGTCAGCGAAATCGCGTACATAGCCAAAGTGACGCACCCGTTCGCCCAGTTGCTGGCGCGCCTCACTGAACTCTGTCGGTTGTTTTCGGAACCGCTCGCCCAGGATGATCAAGCCAAAATCCAATTCCCGCGCGACCAGCGCGTGTAACGCCTCAAAAAATTCCTGTGGGTTTTTGTCGTATTCCCAGCGGTGGTTCCAGAGAACCAGGGGCCGTGAGCCCAGGTTCGGATGCTTGCGATCAGGTCGAAAAGCGTCAAAGCGGCGCAGGTCGAGGCCCAGTGGCAGAACTTCGCTCTTAGTGCGCAGCACCTCCACTGTGTCGAGTTCGTTGTGGTCGGGGAAGTGCTTGAGCAGTCGGGGTAGCTCGTCAAGAAAAGAGTCCCTGTGATACTGCGAGTTGAAGAACACCGCGTCGGCGGCCAGCGCGCTGGCGTAGTTGACGAACCCATAGTGAAGGTTACGCCTCTGCCTCACGTCCCGGTCAGTAGGCGACCACGGATAACTGAGTTGGTTCTCATGGAAGTAGATAGCAATCGGGAGCCGAAAGGTACGATGGCGGGTGAGTGCCAGGAAGGTGGTCAAATCGAGCATGTCCGTAGCCAGGATCAGATCCGGCGTGGTCTCCATCGCCAGGAACCGGCGGGCCAGGGTAACCGCCCCCCCGTGCATGCGCCACTTCCAAAAGCGGCCGGGCATGGATAGTACCGTCACCCGATGCCGGCTGTGAGTCGCATAGCCAGCAGCCCACGCGGCATGTGAGCCTGTATAGTAGGGTTCCAGCAGTAGGATATTCACCTCGGTTCTCCTAGATCCAGGCGCATGCTTGAGGACGCGTATGGCTCTGTACCCTGCCTGCTATTATACGTTGGTCTGACGGTGAGGCCAACCATGGAGTTGAGTTAGGGCAAAATTCTACATCCAGTCGCTTTCTAACCGATTTCTAACTTTCTTGCCTTATGAGCCTATTTCAGAGCCACCTTTGGAGCCTGCTTTATGCTACAATTTAGGGGTATTCTTTTTTGGTCTTCGGGAACTGCCTTACCCCTCTATTTAGCAAATGCCAGGCGAAACAGCGTGATTACTACTGGACCAATGTTGTTGGTCAGTAACTAGATTTTGATTCAACAACCCTGGGTCAGGAGAACCTGCGCAACCTGAAAGACTTCTGCCCTGGCGGAGGGTCCCAAAGAAGAACGCCTTTTGGCCCCAAGCAATGTGAGGCGCGTTGATGTCTGTAGTTGCGGTACCTCCCATATCACTCGACAGCAAGATTTGCCTACGCCCTCTGTCCAAGCAATTTGAGAACGGCGTGGTCATTATTGGCCGGGACGATCAGTACCTAGAGCTGCCGTTGGAGGGTTTGGACCTTCTGGCGTGGCTTGACAAAGGTCTGACCCTGGACCAGGCCAGGGGGCAGTTTGAGGCGCTTCACAACCCCTTTACCGATGAAGAAGTGTTAGAGGTGATCAACGCGTTTATTGAATGTGATTTTGTGGCTGCCGTCGATGGTCAAACGCTTGCCCCCCGCCGAGCTCCTCGAAAGTCGAACGCCGATTGGTTTCCGCAGAGATGGGCTCAAATCCTATTTTCCAAGCCGGCCTTGATCGCTTGGATGGTGTTTGTGATACCCGCCGTAATCCTCTGGGTCCTCACCCCTGAGCTTTGGCCCCGGCGAACCGATTATTTTTGGGCCGGCTATTACTCCCTCGTCATCCTGATTGGTATGCTCATTTGGATATTCGGCATGTCCCTGCACGAATTGGCTCATTGGCTATCCTGTCGTGCCAAGGGGATTGAGGCAACTGTTACCTGGACCCAACGCCTGGGCTTCTTCCCTATGAGCCAGACGGTGATGCACAATATCTGGTCGCTGCCCCGTAAAGCACGCTTTTTGCCATTGGCTGCCGGTATGGTGTGGGATGTACTTGCTATCAGCCTAGCCCTGTACCTGCTCTACTTTGAGCTAAGCGGTTGGCTGGTGCTCCCATGGCAGGCGACAAAACTGCTCAAATACTATATATTGGTCATGGCTATGGGTTTGGCTTCCCAATTCTGGCTTTTCTCCAAAATGGATGGCTACTTCCTGGTATCATCATTATTGGGTCAGCGCAATCTGCAGTCGGATACCTACGCTTGGCTGAAATCCAAGTTCCCCAAAGGAAGGACATTCGATCCCCCAGCCGGGGGGATGAAGTTCATCTACATCTATGCCCTGATCACGGTCTTCTGGGGAGGGCTATTTTTGGCCCAGTTCTTGCTGGTAGGTCTACCCATCAAGTTGCACTTGATCTGGGAATCCCTGCTCAAGGTGTGGCATGGTACCGAAGTGGCTCCTATAGACTTCTACGATGGCCTGGGCGTTCTTGCCAGCCAAGTTATCTTTTACGGTTTGCTGCTATATACCTACGTGCGAGACACTCTACCGAGCCTGCGACGCAGTTGATATCGCGGCTTGAGGGGGCTTGCCCTCCTCAAGTTGGTGGCAAATCATAGATGGAAGGGGGTGAAACCTGTGAAGGTCAAGAAGGTTGAGGTCGTGAAACCGACCGGTCATATTTGGGATGGCTAGAAGCTCACCACAATTTCAGACAAAAACAGTGTCATAGAAGGGAGGTGAACCCGGGCAAATGGGAATAGTTGAAGTCATAAACTGACTTCTTCGTCCTGAGATGGCTAAACACAGGATTTTGTTTTGGACTCCAGACTGGAAGACAAGAGGAGTTGGCTATGAAAGTCAAAAAGATTGAAACCGTGAAAGCCTCCGGCTGGATCTGGGGAGGAGGCGGAGGCTAGATTCTGAGTCTAGGTTTGGTAAAGAGGCCGGCGGTTGCTCGACCGTCGGCCTCTTCAAGCGATCGGGAAGACAGGGCTCGTGCAAAGTCGCTCGACAAATTAACCGAAGTGTGATCCTCGCGCTCTAGCCAGGTCCGCCCGCCCTGGCTTTAGCACGCGGGCCAGGGTGACCTGGCGGAATCCTACGGTGCAACACGCAGGTCACCCTGGCCCGCAGGCCGCAGCCAGGACGGGCGGACCTGCTCCGAGCGTTTCTCGACTTTGCACAAGCCGTGATCGGGAAGAAGTTTGCGTTGACTCATGGTTGATATTCTGCTAAAATCGTGATGGGGTTGTATCTTCCCAAGTTGCACGCACAGCATGCATCTGTTTAACAGGAAAAACGTCATCGTGGCGAACTCGGCACAGGATTCCACGTCTACCGCTGGCGGAACCCGACGGCTCGAAGCGTTTCAAATTTACGTGGCCTGCGTATCGGGGTTAGGGATTGCTCTACTCCTGTGGTCCGTTGCCCATCTCACTCCGTCTGATGCCGGCGTTCTGCTGTTCATCGCCTTGGCCATCGTTACCGAACTGACCACCAGCGAGAATTTTGCGCCACAGATGGTTTTCTCCATGTCAGCGGCTGTCACCTTCGCCAGCCTTCTCCTGTTTGGCCCTCTGCCCACTGTTCTGGTAGCTGTGACTGGGGCCCTTGTCTCAACACTAGTGATGGATAGACGCCGAGCCAGATCTGACCGCGCTCCTCTTTGGCAACGAGTCCCGTTTAATATGGCAGGTTTGGGCCTGCCCGTACCTGTCAGCGGGGCGGTATACGTCCTAGCCGGAGGCACGCTAGGCGAGATTGCCTTGCTATCCAACCTGCTGCCTATGGTATTGGCGGCAGTAGCTTATGAAATAGCAAACGCCGGATTGATTATTGGGGTTGTCTCTCTCCAGACTGGTCGACCGGCGCTTGAGATTTGGCGGCAAAATGCCTCGTGGGCGACTCCGATGGCCATCCTAAGCATGGTCGTCGGTGGTGGCGCTCTGGCCATGGGGTATCAGATCGCTGGCGTTCTTGGCGTGTCTGTCTTCTTTCTGCCCCTTGTCTTGACCTTCTATGCTTTTCGATTGTACGTAAGCCAGACCAAGGCCCAGATGGCTCGTTTGGAGGAGATCGTGGCCGATCGCACCCAGGATCTTGAAAAGGCGAACGAGGAGCTGAGACGGCACGACCAAGTCAAGACAGGCTTTTTCTCAACCATTAATCACGAAATGCGTACCCCATTAACTGCCATCATAGGATATGTCGATCTACTGCTGGCTCGTGATTCTTTCAGTCGCGACGAAGAGCATATGCTGCGCACCATCAGAAACAACAGCCATCGACTTCTAGATCTGGTCAACAATATCCTTGACATTTCGCGCATTGAGGATGGGCGGTTGACCCTCGTACGGCGTAGTATAGAGGTGCTGCCTGTCGTAAACCAGTCGGTAGATGTCGTCAGGCCCATGGCACGGACAAAGCATATTGCAATCAGTGTGGACGTTTCGCCTGAGATACCCGACGTGTGGGGCGATCCCAAGCGCGTGCACCAAGTCCTCGTTAATTTGCTGAGTAACGCGATCAAGTACACGCCAGATACGGGAACTGTCACCGTCGCCGCCCAGCTAAGCCAATCACCGGACTTGGTCGAGATCAGTGTTAGTGACACCGGCATTGGTATCCCTGCAGAGTTATTGCCTCATGTCTTTGATCGTTTCAGTCGTGTCGAGCGCCCTGAGATCCAGCATACCGTCGGCACCGGTCTGGGGTTGTCGATTGCCAAGGGCTTGGTCGAAGTCCATGGCGGGGAGATTCGCGTGCAGAGTGAGGAGGGGCGCGGCACGTGTCTCACCTTTACGCTACCTATGGCCACTGCGAGACTCTCTGACATGGCAAAACCCTCACAAGAGAAGGCAACGCCAGAGAGGGTAGAGCCTGCGGCCGGCTAAGTGCTCTTCAGGAACCAAACGGCATTTTGTGACGGTTCCAGGCCTGGTGCCTGCCCCGAAGTACTTGTTCAAAACGAGCAAGTGCAAAGTTTTGTGATCAACAAGTGCCGCACCTGAGACTTGGTGAAGGGCAAACTAACGAAGAGCGGCTGCCTGCTCGCTTCAACACACGGCGGGCAGCCGCTTTCTCTTCACAGAATTCAACCAGTGGGATCCACCCATCAGCCAAATGGCGCGATGTGACGGTCGAAGTGGGCTTCCAGAGCAGCGTAGTGCGCCTCCTCGTCGGCCTGCAGCGCCGCCAACAGCCGGTCTCGAAAACGATAGCCCTTATCAGGGTTCTTGACCGTCAGCACCGAACCGAAGGTGACGTGCAGCATCTCCCGCCCGTCGAACCCATCCAGCACCGTGTATAGTTCGCCATTGGTCAGCTGGTCCGGCGTTGGGACTTTGTTCGGATCGGCTGAGACGTGGTAGGAGGCTCGATCCGCGTCATATCGCTCGAAGGCGAAGGCCAGAATCTCGCGGAACAGGCTTGGGTCTGTGCCCGCTATGGCGCGCAAGGCCTCCAGGTAGCTGGTACCGGCCGTCTTGAGGTGTACCAAGTCGCCAGCCACGCGCGCAGAGATGGGATAGATGCTGAATTTGTCGGAGCCCGAGTGCAGGCTGAGCTTATAGGGACCCAAGGCCCGGGCGATGGCTACGTGGCGGGCAAAGTCAGTCTCAAAAGCGGCCAGGTCCCCAATGTAGTCCACACCCTTTTCAAAGCGGCCGATGTAACGTGGGGCCAGGCTGACCCACTCCACTCCCAGCCGTTTGAGTTCGTTGGCGACAAAGAAGTGCTCGGGGATGGTGGTCGGCGTCTCAGTCTCGTCCACCGACATCTCCAGCTCAAAACGGCGATCTCCCATCTGGTCCGCCAGATGGCGGTACATACGGGCGGTATGAGCCACGGCCCCCCCGTATTTGGCCGCCGCGCGCAGCAACTCCTCCTCGCTGAAGGTGACGGCGAAGTCGCCCACGTCGAACTCCCGGCCCAGGTAAGAGCGGCGCAAATCGCCGCTGGACGCTTCCAGATCCTCCCAGGGCAGACCCTCGACCTTCCGGCGCAGAACGTTCAGGCCATCCGTGTCGGCAGCGTTATCCACGTGATCACCGGGGTCCACTGTATAAAAGACGAAGCCGGCAGACATACAGAGGTCTATGTCTTCGAGTGTTTTGAGGTGATCGGCGTCCGCACCAAAGCCTTCGCGCCAGCCCTCCTGAAATACCCCCCAACTGGCGGCGTCCATGACCTCCTCCGGTGTGCGCTGGGTGCGGCTCATCTCGCGGATGGACTGCTGGGCGAAGATGGGGGCCATGTTTCCCTTGCGCACGGCACGCACGTGACCCGGCGTAGCCAGCCCCAGTCGATCACCGCAGCCGACAGATTTGCGCAGGCCCAACGTGACCGGGGCAGTGAAGGCCAACGCCCTGCGCAGCGCCAGGGCGTTGGCGTGGTCGGTAGGGCATAGGGTCAGGGTCAGAGTCCTTCCATCCAGGGTAATGTCGCGCGCCTCACCCGTGAACTCACCGGCCAGCGCGGCCCCAGCATGGACAACGCCCAGATATTTTGCTGTCTCACCTCGCCCCAGGAAGAAGAGGACACAGCCCCGCGCTGATATCGAGCGGGGATAGACACCCAGGTCTGAGATGCGGCTTAATTCGCCAGCCAGGGTCTCAGCCTCAGTCGGGGGTAAAGGCTGGGCCAGCTCAGTAGATGTCATTAGTCGGTTAACAAGTGACATGAAATGCCCCTCCGTGTTGGCCTATTTCATACCCTGTCCTGCTATCCATCTGTGCACGCCCAAGGCGGCCGGCTCAAGCGGGCCATCCCGGCACTGGGCGGGCAGGACAGGCTGCGTATTGCGTAGTTCGAGTTCGCTCTGACCCATGATGTCAGCGATTACGCGCTGCGTAATCGCAACGCGCATCAGTATCCCACATAAGTCCACGCGCATTACGCTACTCGGTGCGCCTGTGGAACATAGGTCGGTAGCTTCTGTGGCGCGAAGGTGCGCTCGAGGCGGGCGAAGCGCTGCCGACCATCCACCAACGGGATGGCCGGCCAGTTATCGCCGATCAGCGGGCGAGCGTAGCGCACAAATTCGTCGGTCACGTCGATCTGGTTGTCGGCGATCCACCCCGAGGGGAAGTGCCGCTCCGAATTGGCGACCTGTTCCAGGGGTACCTTGTCATAGCGAACGCGATAGATAGGGCCCGGCTCGCGTAAGATGGTGCTCATATAGCCCGAGCCATCTTCCACGGCGATTTCTGCTGCCTTTTGCCCCAGTTTGTATGCTTCTTCTAAGTCCACCGTTGAAGCATAAATCATGTTGTGGCGTTGGTCAGTGCCGGGGATGTTGCCGCGTGCTGAGCCGTGTGCGGCCAATCCAACTTCGTTCAGATAGTTGACGACCAACTGCTCGACGCTGGTGGCACTGGACGAGAACTGCGTGTGCCCAAAGCTGTCCTTGCGCTCACCCACGTCCCCCACATCGAATCCCTCGCTGACCACTACGATGCAACGCCCGCTGCGCTTGAGTTCATCGTTAACCAGGTCGGCCATCTGCCCCAGCGTGAGGCCCGATTCCCGCATGTAGATTTGCAGTGGCATTTCCCGCTCGGGATCGGCCAGTCGCGCCGCAGCCGGGATGAAGCCGATCTTACGGCCCATCGCCTGGATGACCAAGACTGGATCCGAGGGGCATGAGCCGGTGTTTTCTTGGTTGGCGTTCTGGACAGTGAGCGCCCAGTAGCGAGCCACACTGCCGTAGCCGGGAGTATGGTCTATCAGCTTGAACTCGCTGTCGCCCACGTCGTTGTCAATCGTCTTTGGACCACCGATGGCAACCAGATCCAGACCATGCTCCTGGGCCACATTCGCTACTTTGTGGGCAGTGTCCATCGAGTCATTGCCGCCGATGTAGAAGAAGTACCCGACGTCGTGGGCTTTGAACACCTCGATCACGCGCTCAAAATCTTGTTCTTGATGCGCCTTAAGTTTATAGCGGCAGGTGCCGATGCTTCCGGCAGCTGGCGTCACACTTAGCAGGCAAATCTCTTCCTTAGATTGGACCGACATGTCGAGCAATTCTTCCTTGAGCACGCCTTCAATGCCGTGAAAACCAGCGTAGACAGAACCGAACCTATCCGGCATCTCTCGGCACATTTCCACGATGCCACGCAATGTGCTGTTGATGACAGGCGTTGGCCCACCAGATTGCGCCACGACGACATTCTTTGGCCTCGCCATAGTTTCCTCCCGCTCTGAAATTGGTAACAGGATAGACTAGCAATCCGAGCAAAGCTACAAATGATCGTTACAGTGACTCCAGTGTTTCGTGGCTTTGCCGGTTTGCTGAGTTATTACGCAACGTATGTGCCTGCGGTTACGTCCCCACCGGTACCCGTCCAGTTAGTGTGGAAGAACTCACCGCGTGGTCGGTCAACCCGCTCGTAAGTGTGTGCGCCAAAATAGTCGCGCTGGGCCTGCAGTAGGTTGGCCGGCAGGCGCCCGTTGCGGTAGCCATCAAAGAAGGCTAGGGCGCTGGACATAGCCGGGACCGGGAGGCCCATCTCAACCACCTTCGCAACAACGCGCCGCCAGGCACCCTGTGCCGTTTCGACCTGCTCCTTGAAGTATGGGTCAAGTAGCAGGTTGGTCAGGTTGGAATCGCGATCGAAGGCCTTCTTGATCTCGCCCAGGAAGACGGAGCGGATAATGCAACCGTTGCGCCACATGAGAGCAATACCGCCGTAATTCAGATTCCAGCCGTATTCTTGGGCCGCTGCCCGCATCAACATGTAGCCCTGCGTATAAGAGATAATCTTAGGTCGTTGATGAAGGCCCCCTTGTCCCCGTCAAACTTGGGCGTGGGACCGCTCAGAACCTTGGAGGCTTCCACCCGTTCCTCTTTGAGCGCTGACAGGAAGCGAGCATATACAGCCTCGCCGATCAAAGTCAGAGGGATGCCCATATCCAGGGACGACACGGCCGTCCACTTGCCAGTTCCTTTCTGACCGGCGGTGTCCAGAATTTTGTCGACGACCATCTCGCCGTCTTCGCTTCTGTAGGCCAGGATGTCACGAGTGATCTCGATCAGGTAGGAGTCCAGTTTGCCCTCGTTCCACTCGGCGAAGATGGCACTCATTTCGTCATTGCTCAGGCCCAGTCCCTCTTTCATGATGTAGTAGGCCTCGCAAATGAGCTGCATATCGCCATACTCGATGCCGTTGTGGACCATCTTAACGAAATGCCCCGCGCCGTTTTCGCCGACCCAGTCACAACAGGGCGTGCCGTCCTCTACCTTGGCGGCCACCGCCTGAAAAATGGGCTTGACGTGCGGCCAGGCATCGGGCGACCCGCCCGGCATAATGGATGGCCCGTGGCGCGCCCCTTCCTCGCCCCCGGACACGCCAGTGCCGATGTACAGCAACCCTTTGGATTCTACGTATTCAGTGCGGCGCATGGTGTCGTGGTAATTGGAGTTACCGCCATCGATGACGATATCGCCCGGTTCCAGGTGGGGGATGACCACATCAATGAAGGTGTCCACTGCTGGACCGGCTTTGACCATCAGCATCACCCGGCGCGGTCGCTTGAGGGCGCTCACAAACTCTTCGATGGAGTGGGTGCCGATGACCTTGGTGCCCTTGGCGTTGCCGTTGATGAAGTCATCTACTTTCGACACGGTGCGGTTGAACACAGCCACGGTGTAGCCGTGGTCGTCCATGTTGAGGACCAGATTCTGGCCCATCAC
>WOR8_10009611_pt1 | contig 14491 bp, 14 predicted proteins | sample DeeMarSeWOR38_10_FD_19890 | JGI IMG/M metagenome (IMG submission 19890) | reverse complement strand
ATAAAAGATGAATTCGATTTCATCGAATTCATCAGACGATCCGCCTGAACGATTTTTCGAGGGTCCGCATCTCCCAGCGCAGCCAGGTGGGGCGCCCGTGGGGGCAGTGGGAGGGATTGTCGCAGCCGTCGAGCTGGTCGAGCAGCCCCTTGATCTGGGCATCTGAAAGGGCCTGGTTGGCGCGGATGGCACCGTGGCAGGCCATCACGATACGGCATTGCGCCAGCGCCTGATCGAGACCGGGGGCCGCACCGATCTCGGCGATTTTTTCGACCATTTCGATTAAAATCGGTTTGACCTCCTTCTCGGCCAGCAGGGCCGGCACGGCCTTGACCACGAAGGTGGTGCCGCCGAAGGGCTCGACATCCAGGCCCATCCGGCTGAATTCCGAAATCATCTTTGCAAGCACACCGGCTTCCCGGTAGCCCAGCTCGATGGTCTCCGGCACCAGCAGTCGCTGGGCGGATATCTCGGCACCGGTCGCGCGGCCGCTGTCGCTGGGCGGATATCTCGGCACCGGTCGCGCGGCCGCTGAACTGCTCATAGAGCACGCGCTCGTGGGCCGCATGCTGGTCGATCAGGATCAGCCCCTGCTCCGACTCGCACACAATGTAGGTGTTGTGAAACTGGCCGATGACACGCATGCTACCGAAGGGCTTTTGCTGCCAAATTTCGCGTTGCGCGTCCCCCGATTGCAGATTTGGGATTGCGGAGTGCGGAGTGACATCAGATCCGATGCGGTCTGCCGGATAGGGGTCGTCAGATATTTGCTGTGAAACCGGCATTCTGGATTTCGTTCCTTTAAATCCGAGATCCGAAGTCCGAAATCCGAAATCATTTGGGGTTGCTTCTGAAACCTTTGCCGCTGCATCCGTCTGCACGCGGGTGGTATGATCGGCGGGCCTCCACCGGGGCAGATCGACCTCGTACAGCTTCTGGGCCACGGCGCGCCGGACGGCCGCGTGCACAACCTGCTGGCGGGCGAAGCGGACTTCGCTTTTGGTGGGATGAACGTTGACATCCACCGCATCAAAGGGCAGCTTGATCGAAATTACCGCCACCGGAAACTGACCCTTGACCAGCCTCTGGGCATAGCCCTCAAACAGGGCATGCTGAACGATCCGGTCGCGCACAAAGCGACCGTTGACGTATATGAATATGGCCCGGGAAGTGCGGCGGCTCACCCGGGGCGAGGCGATCCAGCCGCCGACCGACAGGCCGTTGTCGATGAATTCAACCGCATGCAGGCTGTTTTTCAGATCCCGGCCCAACACATCCACCACCCGGTCAAGGGCTTTTGAGGCCGCGGGCCAATCTTTAACGGTTTTGCCGTTGTGGGTCAGGCGAAACTGCACCGCGGGCGCTCCCAGGGCGATTCTGGCGACCATGTCGGCGATGTGCCCCGTCTCGGTACCGATGGTCTTCAAAAATTTGCGCCGGGCCGGCGTATTGAAAAACAGCTGCCGCACCGCGACCATGGTGCCCACCGGCGCACCGACTTCGCGAACGTCTTTTATTTTGCCGCCCGCCACCCGGATCTCGGTGCCGGTGTCGGCAGCTACGGCCCGGGTGGTTAGATCAAAGCGCGAAACCGCAGCGATACTCGGCAAAGCCTCACCCCTGAATCCCAGGGTGCCGATGGCAAAAAGGTCTTGGTCCTTGAAAATTTTGCTGGTGGCGTAACGCTCAAGGGACAGCAGCGCATCATCGTGCCCCATGCCGCTGCCGTTGTCGGAGACCCGGATCAGGGAGCGCCCGCCCTTTTCGATATCCACCACTATCCGGGAGCTGCCCGCATCCAGGGCATTTTCCACCAGCTCCTTTGACCACCGATGCCGGCCGCTCCACCACCTCGCCGGCCGCAATTTTGTTGGACAGGATTTCGGGTAAAATTTTTATTTTTGACATGTGTTGGTCTTTTTTTTAGCTTATTAGCTGTGGTGTCTATAAGATACTTATAAGAGTGCTTTAATAAATAAAAATTTTGTGTTTGGTTTTTGGTGTTTTGTGTTTGGTTGTTCGGATTGGACCTTTGGTTTGGTCGTATCTGCTAATTTTGAAATTTAAAATTCCTTTATGGCCAAAAAATAATTGTGAAAACCAATCTCCAGTCGCTAAAGAGGCGATCAGGCATTTTTCCCTATCGATTTCATGTAGGCATTAAGGCTGGGGCCGATTTGATCGATCAAAAGTTGTAATTTAGCTGTTTGATCGGTATCAACCAATTTTCGTCTTTTGGCTCTGCGCAGCCAATATTTAGTCTCGTTGAAAGATCCTCTGGCAATTCTGATAAACCGTTTGTTTTCTTTGGGTGTGCCCCTGCCTGCCCCTTCAGCGATATTCGCGCCGACGCTATCCGCTGCATCTACCCATTGCTGTCCTAAGGTAATTTTTTCAAAGTATTTCCAGGTTATAACGATATCCCATATCTCATCCGCCAGCTGCTCGGCTAACTGAAAGACTTTGAGATCCTCGAAAGGCAAAAATGCCATTGCAACCCCCGATACCAAACACTGAACACCAAACACCAAACACCAAACACCAAACACCAAACACTAAACACCAAACACCAAACACTAAACACCAAACACCAAACACTAAATATCTATCTATTTAAACACCCGAAACCAGACAATACAGAAAAAGGCCACCACCCCGTCCTTCCAGGTAATCTTCTTGCCTTCCTCGTAAGAGCGGCCGCTGTATGATATGGGCACTTCATAGATCCTGGGCCGCAATCTGGCAATTTTGGCGGTGACCTCGGGTTCAAAACCGAAGCGGTTCGATTTCAGATCGATCCGCTCGAGAATCTGGCGCCGAAAGACCTTGTATCCCACCTCCATATCGCTCAGATTCAGGTTGTTGAGCAGATTGGAAAGCAGGGTCAGGAATTTATTGCCGGCATAGTGCCAGAAAAAGAGCACCCGGTGGGGTCCTCCCAGAAAGCGGGAGCCGTAGACGACGTCGGCCCTTCCATCCAGTATGGGTTCCAGTAGCCGGCCGTAATCCCTGGGGTCGTATTCCAGATCCGCATCCTGGATGAGAATAATCTCACCGGTGGCCTGCGCGAAACCCTTTCGCAGGGCCGCCCCTTTGCCCCGGTTGCGGGTCTGATCAAGCACGACGAGATTGTCATAATCGTCTGCGATGCGGTTCAATGCCTGGGCAGTCCCATCGCTGGAGCCGTCATTGACGATAATGACTTCCTTTTCAAGGGCGACCTCCTGGACGCGCCGCACGATTTCCTGGATGGTTTTTTCTTCGTTATATACGGGTATGACAACTGAAAGCTTCACGGATAATCCTTCCAACAGGGCCATGGCGAAACTTTAGCTTCATTTGGTCTTAAAAAAATTCACCAGATACTCCGCATCCAGCGGTGAAAGATCGAATTTCAGGCTGGCTTCCTCTATCAGCTTTAACAGCGGTTGGGGTTTTCCATACTGGCGCTCATCTGAAATCCATTTGATCGCTTTTCTCAGATCTTCGCCTTCGGGCTGAACGGTTGTCATGGTATTTATCCTCTGCTTGAATTATTATTTTTAACCACGGATTTTTCACGGAATTACACAGGAATAATAAACCGCCTGCGGCGGAGGGTTATAAATAACTTCTAAGTATCTGAGGGTTCGAGGTGTTTTTTTATTGCCGCCTAGTCATTCCCGCGCAGGCGGGAATCCAGAATTCTTTGTCTGGCCTGTACCGAGATGTTCTGGATGCCGCCTTCGCGGGCATGACAGGTAAAACTCCCCGCCGGCTTAACTGTCTTACCTTTTCCGTGAATGTCCGTGTCATTCCGTGGTGAAAAGATAAGAATTTTAAAGATTCGGTTTCTTCTGATGAAACTCGGTGGCCTGCTCGAACCCGTAGGCCGCCTTGAATATCTTTTCCTCGTCAAAATGTTTTGCCATGATCTGCAACCCTATCGGCAGGCCGTCGGTTGTAAATCCGCACGGAACCGACATGCCGGGAATACCGGCCAGATTGGCCGAAAGGGTGAAGATGTCCGACAAATACATGGTCAGCGGGTCGTCTATTTTCTCACCGATCTTAAAGGCGGCCGTGGGAGCCACCGGACAGACAATGACATCACAGGTGTCAAAGGCCTTTTTGAAATCCTCCATGATCAGGGTGCGAACCTGGGAGGCCTTGCCGTAGTAGGCGTCATAGTAGCCGGCCGAAAGACAGTAAGTGCCGATGATAATGCGTCGCTGAACCTCGGGACCAAAACCCCGCGACCGGGTGCGGCGATACATATTCATCAACTCGCTGCTGTCCGGGTTGCGGAAACCGTATTTGACGCCGTCGTAGCGGGCCAGGTTTGAACTGGCCTCTGAAGGCGCGATGACATAATAGACGGCCACGGCGTATTCGGTGTGGGGCAGGGACACCTTTGCGCGCCGTGCCCCCAGGCTTTCGAGGACCGCAACGGCATCATTTACGGCTGACAGCACCGCTGGATCAAGACCCTCGGCGGCACTGTACTCCTCGGGTATTCCAATGGTAAGCCCTTTCAAATCCCCGGTAAGGGCCGCAGTATAATCGGGCACATCTTCAGGCACGGAAGTGGAATCACGCCGGTCATAGCCGGCCACGGCGTTGAGCAGGTGGGCACAGTCGGCCACGTTCTTGCCCAGCGGACCGATCTGGTCCAGTGAGGAAGCGAAGGCCACCAGCCCGAACCGCGAGACCCGGCCGTAGGTCGGTTTCAGCCCCGCAACCCCGCAATGGGAGGCCGGCTGGCGGATGGAGCCGCCGGTATCCGAGCCCAGCGCCCCCAGGCACATATCCGCCCGCCACTGGAGCCGCCGGGAATCCGGGTGATATCCCAGGGATTACCGGTTATCTTTATGCCGGAGTTTTCGGTCGATGATCCCATGGCAAACTCGTCCATGTTGAGTTTGCCGACGATCACCGCACCGGCCTCTTCTAACTTACGGATGACGGTGGCGTCATAGGGCGGGGTAAACCCTTCCAGGATTTTAGACCCGCAGGTGGTGGGGAAATTGCGCGTACAGATGAGATCTTTTACCGCCAGGGGTATTCCGGTCAGCGGCAGGCAGCGGCCGTCGGCAATCGCTTTGTCCGCCCCGGCGGCCTGCCGCATGGCCTGATCCCGTGAATGGGCGATGTAGGCGTTGACCTTGCTTTCAACCGCATCAATGCGGTCAAATACCGCCCCGGTCAACTCCTGGGAGGATATCTCTTTTTTCTTTAAGAGGTTGTGAGCTTCTTCAATCGTAAGTTCGTGCAATTTCATATGTTAGTACCTTGGGTGTGTTTTGGTTGAATTAAATACAAAAGAACGCTCACAGGTTCAGGGTTCAGGGTCCAAGGTTCAGCGTTCAGGGTTAAGAGGTTCAGGGTTAATTTTTTCGTTGGTCCCTCTCGTAGGATATCAAGTAGTTAATAAATCCTCGGATCGCCGCGCGGGTGCGACCAGCATGATCGTACACATCCTGGAACTTTGCATCGGTTATGTATTGCTGATCCGACGCTACATAAAGCTCACTCTGTACTTCAGTACAAGATCGCCTGGCATATCTAAGAAAGCGAATGAACTCTGGATTTGTTTCCGAATCAAATCCCTCGGCAATGTTGTGCATTGATGAACCTGCTGCTTCCTGGATTTGTCTTTTTAAGCCAAAATCTTGAGCAAACTTGGGCTTTTTTGTCAGGGTATAAACCTTACGGGTTAGCTCCCGGGCCAATTGCCAGGCCTCAATGTCTTCAAAACGCTCTATTTTCATGCAATTTCCTTTGCGTCTGCCAATCAATGGTCCCGTTCTGAAAAAACCCTGAAACTTTTAACTCTGAACCCTTGAACCCTGAACCTTTGAACCCTGAACCCTTGAACCCAGAACCCTGAACCTATGAACCCAGAACGCCGAACCTTTGAACCCTATCCCTCTATTATTTTGGGGACCACAAAATTCCCTTCTTCTTTTTGAGGCGCATTGGCCAAAGCCTTGTCCCGCTCCAGATGCTGTTCTTGCTCGTCTTCGCGAAACGCATTGGTTAGTGAAATCGCATGGGAGGTCGGCCGGACACCCGCGGTGTCCACCTCATTGAGCTTATCGACATAATCCAATATGGTGGCGATCTGCCCGGCAAACTTGTCTATCGAGGCCTCATCCAGGTCGAGCCTGGCCAGATCGGCCACATACAGAACTTCGTCTTTGGTGATTTTCACTGGGTTCGTTTCCTTTTTTTTCTTTATTAGTAGTGGTTGCACCAATATTGAATTCAGTGCCAATTTGTTTCCGGCTCACGGCGTAAGGCCCAAGGCGCAGGGTTCGGGATTCTGGGTAAAACTTCAATGGCCTTGCACCGTTCGCCCTGTGCCTTACGCCGATAGTTTTCACCTTATACCTTTGTTGAATTATTGCTCAACGATTATCGGCTTCATACCTGTTTTTGTGAGTTTCTCCTTCATCGAGTTGGCCTCAGCCATGTTGTTGTATTTCCCAACCCGCACCCGAAACCAGAGACCCTGACCTTGAACTTTGCCGATCACCCGGTAGGCGGAGAATCCTTTTTTCTTGAGCTGCGCCACCAACCGGTCGGCGTCTGTGGCAACTTTCACGGCTGCCACCTGAACGGTGTATACTTTTCCGGTTGGTGTGGTCTTGCTCTTGGCCGCAACCGGCTGTTTGGCCGGCTTCTTATTTTTGAAGCCGGTTTTTGGATCGGCCTCTTCCGGGGCTTTATCTTTCAGGGTTGCCTGATCACCGCTGGCTGGCGGCGGTTCGGGCGTATCTGACGGTGCAAATTTTTCGCCGAGAGGCGGAGACGATTTTTCTTTGTCAATCCGGGTGTCGTCGCGATCTTCCGGCAGGGCCTCGTAAAAATCAAAGTCGGTTTTGTCTCTGACCACGTCTGATTCGCCCTGGGGCTGTCCTTTTTGTTTCTGATCGAGATGCTTTTCGGAATCCGCCAGCTGGGCCTGGAGATTGTCGATGTCAAATTTGACCGGGGCCGTGCCCCTCCCCACCAAAATGCCGACAACAAACATCCAGGCGCACAGTAAAAAGATGACAGCCAACCAGCCGGCAATGGCTCTGCGGCTTAACACCAGAAACGGCTTTTTGGACAACGCCACTTTTTTATTCTTTTTCATCCCTTAACGCCTATATCGTGGAAAGACCCTCTTTGCATGGGAAGAGAAAACAGGAATTTTTCATTTCAAACAACCCGAAATCGACTCGGCTGAGTTCGTCGCAGGCCGAATTTAGCAATCCGCAGTCATATCGCCCTAACCCATAAAGGCTTTTGATTGCCAAGTCAAGCAGCTTTCCCGGCAGGTTGGTTTATCCTGAAGCTTGAATAAATCGCATAGCTCAAAGCTGAAAGCTTAATCCTGGATTTTCAGAAGAACAGCAGGGCACCCACCGTGGCTGCCGTCAGAGGTCGCCACAGTGGTCGACCCTACTTCTGAATTGCAGCTTTGAGCTTTCAGCTTTGAGCTATGAGATTTTACTGCTTTCAGCTATGCGCGTGCCTGCCATCAACTGATATGGTGGAGATTAGATTTAATTTTTTTTCGGGCGACAAATTCTTTAATGGTATTTGCGCATTCCACCGGCTTTCCCATGGGAACGAAATGACCGGCTTCGGGGATGGTAACCAGCTCAAAATCAGGAATCAGCCGCCCGAGGCGCTCGGCCGCATCCGCCGTAAAAGCACCCGAGTAAGCTCCGCGGATCGCCAGCACCGGGCAGGTGATGTTGGGTGCGTAGGTCCACACATCGAGGGGAACGGATTCAAAAATTTGGGCTTCATGCTCCGGGTCGCATTTGAGAACGGCCGTTTCCGGATCTTTTTCGAGCAGTCCGCACTCCAGATAAGCTTCCACAAAATCCTTTGACCAGTATTTGAAGATGCCCCGGCCGGAGGCAAACCGTTTCAAGGCCTCCTTTTTGCTCTGGAAGGTTTTTTTGCGGCGCCGTGCCGTCTTGGCCAATGGAATCACCCTTGCCAGGCCCAACATTCGCACAACCGCCATGGACCATAGTATCCGGCGGGGCAGTATGGTCGGGTCGATCAAAATCAACCCCGCAAAGAGCCGGGGATATTTGGCAGCGGCAATATAAGTGGTCACCGCCCCCAGGGAATGCCCCATGCCGATGATCGGCGGCGACATGGCCTTTTCAACGAGGGCTTTCAAATCCTCGGCAAAGATATTCCAATGGCGAATCCGCTGGCTGCTGGGAAGCTGCGAGGCACCGTGACCGCGAATATCGCTGGCCACTACATGCAGCTCACCGGTCAGATGTTTGACGAAAGGGGAATAGGTTCCGGCGCAAAATCCATTGGCGTGCAGCAGGTGGGCCTGCCGCCCGGTCCCGCCCCAATCCAGGTAGTGGATCTTGCCGTCGGGGACATCAATGAAGTTTTCAAGCGGTTCGTTGACTTCGGGTGCACTCATAGTAAATTGAAAATATAGCTTCTCGATTGTTCATGGTCAAGGTAATTGGAATGACTATTGAATAATGACTATTGAATAATTGTGGATATCGCTTCGCTCAATTCTATTTATATTTGTTACAATCCTATCATCTGTTCAAAAGTTTAATTATAAATCATACTGGTCATAAATAAGAAAGATAGACTCCCTTCATTATTCATTCATTCTTCATTCCAATTTGTTGGAGACAATAAGCTTATCGGCGACTCGGGCGACAACCTGCATGGTGCCATGCAGATCTCCAACATCCTGCCAGTCATCTTCTTTAAACACACAGTATACAGTTTTTCGGCTGTCCATATATCCCTTCAATTGCTGCGGATTTTGCAACACCTCACCGGTCCGGTTGGTGTAGAATAAAAAGGAGGCCCTGGCTCTGTGGTAAAACCGGATGCTCTCGCCGGGCGGCATCAGGTTGTCCAGTTTTAAGGCCAATTGTTTGCATGATACCAGTGGACCCAGCAGCGGGACGATATAAATCAACACCAGCACAAATAAGGTAGCTACCATGGCGGTTAATGCGCCGATAAACGCTTTGTATTTCTTTTTGATGACCAGGCCGGCTGATAGAATGACCCACCCTGCCAGCCATGCAGATAGGAAATACACCAGCGACATGGCTATTCCCGTATCGGCTGTCAATTCGCCGGGAGGAAACAGCAGCAGATAAACCAGCCCAAAGGGCATAACGGCTGCAAACGGGAGATAAGAGATCAAGACCCCCTTGCGCAGCCCGGCATCGGGCGCATGCAGAAGGTCATACCAAAGCGCGCCCACCAGCAGGGATGCAGCCGGAAACAGCGGCAGGATATAGGTCCCGAGTTTGGAGGTGGCCGCGGAAAAAAAGACGAAAATTACCCCGAACCAGATCAGCACAAAGACCAGACCGTCGCCATGCAGGGCGGCCTTGGCACGCACAGTGCGCCACAGGGCCAGCGGCAAAAACAGGCTCCAGGGGAAAAATCCCCCCATCAGAACAGGGATATAGTAATAAAATGGCTTGGGGTGGCGCGATTCCTGGGAAAGAAAGCTGCCGATATTCTGCTTTAAAACGAAATATTCCAGATAGTCAGGATTTTTTAAACTGATGAGGATGTACCAGGGCGCCGCCACCGCCAAAAAAATTAAAAGGCCCCATCCGAGCTGCATCTCTGATAGAAACCGCAGCTGCCTTTTATAGATCAGAAACAGGCCGATGGCCATCATCGGCAACGCGGCACCCACCGGCCCTTTGGCAACAACGGCCAGGCCCAGGGCGGCGTATCCGACCAAAAAGGCCGGCTTGCGATGCCGTTCATTTTTATATCCGCTAAAAAAAAGGGTCATTGCAAGGGTAACGCAGAATGCCAGACTGATATCGTGGACAACAGCCCGGGACAGAATAATGTGCTCCACCCCGGTAGCCAGCACCAGTGCGCTTGGAAAAGCTGCCGGCGGGCCAAACATGTTCCTTGCCAGCCAGTACGTCAGCAAAACACATCCCAACCCCAGCAGCGCCGCCGGCAGGCGGGCTGCCCGCTCGTTAAATCCCAGACCCATAAAGGCAAAGGCGGCCAGCCAGTTATAGAGCGGCGGTTTATCGTAAAAATTTTCACCGTTGTATTGGGGCGTTATCCAGTCCCCGCTTCGCACCATATCCTTTGAGGTCACCGCGTGCATGGCTTCATCGATGTCGCCCAGCGGCATGTCGCCCAGACGGAAAAAATACAGCAGCAGGCAAATGCCGATCAGGACAATGACCAAAAGAGATTCTTTTTCCCACAATGATTTGGCAGGCATGGTATTTTCGAGACGTTTCAATAAGCTGGTAGCAAAACCCCTGGTGCGTCTTAAAATGGCCCTATTTAGGCCGAGGCAGACCAGGAGCGAATGGCGGCGGCCAGCCGGCGCATTTTTCCCGGGGCTATCACCGGGTAGACGCAAATTTCCAGAATAGATGCCTCTTTAACCGGGCCCTGTTGGCTGCCGGAGCTATCGCCCTCCCGGAAGGGCGCGAGGGCCGAACAGTCGGACATATCGGTGGTTTTGGTATCAAAGCCGTTTCGCAGCAGGTGATGCCGCAAATCGTCCCGCCGGGCCGGATCCACCGTCAGGGGATAATACACGTAAATGTGATCCCCCTCAACCGTATCCGGGGTCCTAATCCCGGGCACGTCGCCCAGATTTTCGGTCAACATGCGGGCATTTTGCCGGGCGCCTTCATTGAATGCGTCGATATGGTCCAGCTGTCGCAAACCGATGGCAGCCTGGAGGTTGGACAGGCGGCTGACGCGCGGGTTGAGGTTTTGGAATTCGTCGAGCAAATCATCGCCCACGGCTGAATCCATCAGCGCCTGGCCCAGCAAAAGCTTCAGCCGCAGGGCCGGGAAAACGGATATGCCGAAAATAAACGGTCGGGTTACCAGCCATAGCACCCAGATGGAGATCGCCTTTTTGATGGCGGCATCTTTTGCCACGGCAGGGGCTTGGGACAGGATTTCAGCCGCCCGCCCGGCAATTTCTTCATCAGCCGTGGCAATGGCGCCCCCGCCAAAACAGGGCATATTCTTACCCTCGGCAAAACTGAAGATGCCGATGTCGCCGAAGGTTCCCGCCTGCCGGCCATTTATTCGCACACCGCAGGCATGGGCACAATCCTCGAGCAGCCGGACATGGCGCTGCCTGGCCAGGTCCGCCAAACGCTGGATGGGACAGGGTTGGCCGAACAGATGGGTGGCCAGTATGGCACCGGTTTTATCCGTTATTTTCGGTTCAACATGTTCCGGTCCGGAATTGTAGGTTACCGGATCGACATCGCAAAAAACCGGTTTATAACCCAGCATCTTGGCTGCCATGGGAATCACGGGAAATGTGAATACCGGGAAAATAATCTCGGCGCCTTTTTCCAGGTTTAAAGATTCAAGGGCCAGCTGGAAGGCCGTGCGGCCGGATGAAGCGCCGAACACGTGGGGGACCTCCAACCATTGCCCCAATTTGCGGTAGAATTCTTGTATTGCCGGTCCTTCCTGGACCTTATCGCCGATGATGCTGCCGATAAGCGTCCGCAGACTTCCCGGCGGCAAATTCACGCATCTGCGCGGGACGGAACCAATCAGCGCCATAGAACGATTCTCCTCATCAATTATTTGGGTATTAATTTAATATATTAAATGTCGAAGCCAGATGCCGCTCCCGACATCTGATACAGACATTGCTGAATAAACCATAAAATGGGATAGAAAAGGTTAAGCTTTAGGCGCTATCTCCTGTCCCTTCATGGTATCGGATGAACCAGGTGCGTCAAGGCTCTTCAACGGAACATCCCGCCAGGTGCGCAAACCGATCACGCGCCGCAGGGACCATGTCAGCACCCCCAGGCCAATGTGAAGCCAATAATCTAAAAAGCGGTTGACCACCGTCACCGAGCCCGCAACCGGTGATGAGAGGCCCAATACGCGCAAACAGCTGTAAAGGGTGATTTCCACCACACCGGCGCCCGATGGTGTGATCGGAAACGCCGATGCCAGCAGCGGTATCATCGTTAGAAAAACTGCTTCAGTTAAACCGAATGGTATGCCAAAAGCCTGCAGCAACGCGAAAATCCAGGCCGTTTCCAGTACCCAGATCAGCAGGGTCAGGGCGGCTATCGGCACTAGTTCCTTGGGCCTGGGCCACATACCGGTGTGAAATGCCTGGATCATCTGCTGAATTTTTTCCGGTATCCAGGCGGGCACCTTTTGTTTGAACAAAAAGAATACCACCATAATGGACGTGGCCCCCACTGCAATAATGCCGCCGCCGATCAAACTCCAGACCACTGCCCTGGGCAGATGGGCCGCAAATAATATCCAGCAGAACAGCGCTGCCAGCGTCAAGATAATCCAGGCATCGATCATGCGCAGAAACACGATCGAACCCAGGGCGGCTGACCGCCGGATCTTAAAGTTGATCCGGGCCAGGTGAGCGGCATACAGATCCCCCAGCTTGGCCGGGACCAGATTGTCCACGAAATTATAAAAGAACACCAGCAACCCGAATTTGACGCTGCCGTCCTTTACGGGCAGATGGATCAAACATCGGCGCCAGCGCATGCCGCGCACGAGATAGGTCGCATAATGGGCCAGGGCCCCGGTGATCACCCACTGTTTGTCACAGGCGGCTATTTCATGCCAAATTTGTTTGAGATCCACCATGGTCGCCGCGAAAATCAGAATAATGCCGGCGATAACGATACTCAGGTAGGTGGGCCAGCCCCATAGTGCCGGTGTTTTGGCGCCGTGGTTGCTTGAGTTCTGGTTAATAAAATCGTTCATTTAACGGGTCATCTTCTTACCGCTCAACCGTATCGGTGCGGGCAGCCCCAAAAAGGAAACCGCTCATTGCTGAACGGTTTGGGATGGTATTCATCAAGTTTAAAATGGTAGGCACGGGGAGATTTGAACTCCCGACTTCTACCGTGTCAGGGTAGCGCTCTCCCCCTGAGCTACGTGCCTTTATAGAGATTGATTCCATGCTTGAGTAGCACCGCTTCGCCCCTGTGTCAAGGTATTTTAAAAAGCCAGGCAATCGCTGATTGGCACTTTAATTAAATTTAAAATTACGGTTATGCGAAAAGCTCAAGTAGTACAGTTATCACCACGAAGCGCACGAAGGACACGAAGCGCAAAAGTCCAATTGTTTTGTCCTTCCTTCGTGATCTTCGTGTGCTTCGTGGTAAAATAATGTACGATCGAATTCAACTGGCGCTTTTTAGATAACCGCGTTTAAAATTTTAGGCACTTTAGGCACTTTAGTGCATTTTAGGCATTATCTTTTGTGCTTATCCCGGAATGAGCTCGACTTTCAGGCTCTCCGGTGTGACTTCAAAAATATTAATTCCGAAGGATTTGAAATTTTGCTGCATCAGCGCGGCAGCCAGGTCCTGGGGTTTGCCAATGTATTCAACCTGCAGGGTGGCCTCATTGGGTTTGATCTCTTTGACGCGAATGCCTTCCACACCTGAGATGGTATTCAATGTCTTGCGAAATTTAACATAATGGGCGAGTTGATTGGTGCCGAGAATGACCACTTCAACCACCGAAGGCCGGCCGGCCTGCTTTTGCCAGACGGTTATCAGTTCCTCGGCAAGCGCGGATCCCGCCATGTCACCGGCATCCGCCAGCGCCTCCCGTCCGCCGACGGCGTCAATTTCGCTGACGGCAACCGCCGTGCGGGTCAGATTTAACATCGGTTCAGCTGAATCCGACCGCAACGCCCGCAACGTAACCGTTCCGTTAAATGAGCGCATGGCCGACCCCATGATGTTGGTCGATGGACTTGCCGCCGAACTGCCCAGCACGATGATATCGGCGTTGAGGGCCGCACCGAGTTCAGCCGCCTCCAGATCGGTTAAATCCGGCCTGTTTATATCATCCCAGTTCACCAGGGGGCGGTTGCGGGCACCCCGGTGGTTGACAATCGTAAAACCGGCTTCCTGCAGATGCGCAACCATGGATGCTTCCGCCACGGCGACAAAGCTTGATCCAGATGGGCTCCACCAGAACATGGGAAATTCCTGGTCCAAATTCTGCTCGGCGATTAAAAATAATACGGTCGGCAGGGTTTTTGAAGCTCGCAAAATACCCGCATCGGTCAATTCTTTAGCTATTTTTTTTCCGGACACCGTGGCTTGAACAACAACGCGGTAGGATTTCTCCTGGCCGGCTTCGGTCAGCACTTTATAGCCCTGAATGAAGGTATTCGGTTGGTCGAACAACAGCTCGCTTAGCTGTGAAAAATTACCGACCAGGGATTCGACCTCCAGCAGTTCATTGGTCATGAGGGCCACCGCCGTTACCAAACCGTCTGAAATGGCTTTTTCCCGGGCAGCCGTGACATTATCGCCCTGCAGGGCCGCCGTTCCCACCACCACAAAGGTTTTGGTCGTGGCAGACTCCTGGGCCTGAACCGCATTGAAGGATGTCAGCAGCAGGGCCAGACTGACGGCCACCAGCATCAACCCGCTAACATTGTTACGAACTTTCAGCATATTGCTCAACTCCTGTA
>WOR8_10005106_pt1 | contig 14491 bp, 16 predicted proteins | sample DeeMarSeWOR38_10_FD_19890 | JGI IMG/M metagenome (IMG submission 19890) | reverse complement strand
ACGACCACCCTAACCCTGCGATTGTTAAACACCGTCGGATGGTCGGTCATCAGCCGGCCGACGAATTGATGCAAATATTTGACACGTGTGCCCTTCAAAAGAATCTGCCAGCGATAGCGGCGGGCGATTCTGGCCAGTGCGGACTCGATTGGCCCTAAAACGTCAACGCAATCATAAACAGACACATTTGTCGTTTTCAACGCCAGGCATAAATTTCCAAGGCGCGTGGCATGGTCATGGGTCAGCTGGGGGTCCATTCCGGAGATTTTAAGTTGGATCATTCTTGAAAAAGGTGGATATTTCAGGGTCCGGCGGAACTGTATCTCCTGTTGGTAAAAGCCCGTATAATTTTGATCTTTGGCCGCAGAGATACTGAAATGGTCCGGATTATACGTTTGTAAAATGACCCGTCCCGGAGAGGCGCCTCTACCAGCACGGCCGGCTACCTGTGCAATCAGCTGAAAGGTGCGTTCACCCGCTCTAAAATCGGGAAAGCTGAGTGATAAATCAGCACAGATAATTCCCACCAGAGTGATATTGGGAAAATCGTGACCTTTGGCCACCATCTGGGTGCCCACCAGAATATCGATTGACTGATCTTTAAGGCCTTTGAGTAATTTAAAAATACTTCCTTTCCGGGTAGTGGTATCGCGATCCATCCGGGCAACACGGGCCTGCGGGAACATTTCTTTCACCGTGGCTTCAATTTTTTCGGTGCCCAGGCCTATTTTTTTTATTTGGGAAGATCCGCAACTGTCACAGTTGTTGGTTGCCCCCCGGGAAAATCCACAATAATGGCAACGAAGCGCATTGGCCTTGTGGTGGTAGGTCAGGGAAATGTCGCAATTTTTGCATCGCAGGGCCTGACCGCATGATTGACAGAGTGCAAAATTGGCAAACCCGCGACGATTGATAAAAAGCAGTATCTGCTCTTTGCGATCCAGTGTCTCCTTCATCGACCGCTGTAATTCAGGTGTAATGAAGCGCCGAATTCCCCGGTATCCCATGCTTTCCCGCAGATCCACAATTTTTATGTCGGGCAATGAGCGACGTTCGATACGCTGTTTGAGGTTGACTTCGATAAATTTTCCGGCCCGGGCATTATAATAGGACTGGATGGAGGGTGTCGCGGATCCCAGCAGCGCCAGACAATCATTTTGTTTTGCCCTCACCACAGCCAGATCTCGGGCATTATAGCGCAAATTATTTTCCTGTTTATAGGAAGCGTCGTGCTCTTCATCCACGATCACGAGACCGACCGCAGGGAATGGGGCAAAAATAGCCGAGCGTGCACCGATGGCGATCTGCGCTTTACCCTGCAGGATAAGACTCCATTGATCAAAGCGCTCGCCGGCCGATAGGCCGCTGTGCAGCACAGCGATCCGTTCTCCGAAACGGGCACGAAAGCGCCGCTCCATCTGGGTGATCAGGGCAATCTCGGGAACCAGTACCAAAACGGATTGCCGTCGATTGAGAACTTCAGCTGCAATGTGCATATAGACCTCGGTTTTGCCGCTGCCGGTGACGCCTCGCAGAAGAAAAGTCGCAAAGCCCTGACCCAATCTGTCGGTGACCCGGGCAACGACGCCTTGCTGTTCGACATTTAACTCAAGGGCCGTATCCGCACGAATCGTCTCTCCGAAAGGATCGCGATAGACGCGTTTTTGTTGAATGGTCAGGTAGCCGTCTTTTTCAAGGGCCCGAACCAGGCGGGCGGCACCGGGGATCTGTTTTTTTAGATCAGGCATCGAGATTTCACCCTGCTGGTCGAGGATCTCAATGATCCTTTTGCGGGCTTCGCTGAAGCGCCTGCAGAAGGGCGCCGGGCACATTCCGGCCCAGCTTGTCGTTGAGGTGTTTCAGGCGACAGGGCCCGGATTCAAGCAGTTGCAACACCGCTCGTTGAAGGGAGGTGAGGATTTTGCCTCTTAAGGCTGTCTTGCCTTCAGCTGTAATCGAAAGGGCCGCATAATCATAAAGCGTGAGGCCGCCGGGCAGCGCGTTTTTGATGACATCACCGATGGGATGTTTATAATAGTCGGCAATCCATTGATAAAAAGGAATCATCGACGATGGAAAAAGAGATTCTTGATCGAGCACGTCTAAAATATGCTTGATTTCAGCCGGCTCGGTTTCAGTAGCAGAACCCATGATATAGCCGGTTATCCGTCGCTGCCCGAATGGCACCAGAACGCGTTTGCCGGCCTCAATGAATGGGATCAAGAAAGGCGGTACGCTGTAAGTAAAGGTATGATAAACCGGTAAGGCAACTGCAACTTCGAGATGTAATTTTTCGACAGTCATGGGTCAACAATGAATCCTTAGGAGTACATCATTTATGCCGATACATTTTTAACCTTGGTTTAATCGTAAATATTTCTAATCTTTTAAATTTTTTGTAAAATGGATATACATATTTTCAAAATAGTGTTAATATAACCTTAAGTAAAATTGGATTCAACCCAAAGCGGTTGCAAGTGCCGCCAGGTCGGTGATCGTATATATTGATCGCGGATTGAGCTGCTTATCGGTTTATGACCAGGCGTGTGCCTCGGAATTTTCGAGATTGGTTCTAATGAAATTCAAGATCTGGACGATATATAGGTTAAGGAGGCAGTTATGCGAAAATTAACAAAATCATGGGCAGTTATTGGTGTGATCGCGGCTCTGATCATAATGCCCTTTGCAACGACAGTCCAAGCCCAGGATTATTTTGAATCCAGAGAACCCGGCGGCGGCGCCATGATGTATGACACGATTGTGGTCCGGCCGATTGGCATCGTCGCCACAGCCGTCGGATCGGTTTTTTGGCTGGTTTCGCTGCCGTTTTCGGCTTTGAGCGACACCACCGATATGGCGACTGAAAAACTGATTAAAGAGCCCGCTGCATTTACCTTTAGACGACCTTTAGGCGAGTTTTAGACCCCGTTTAAATCTTCTTCTGTATTGACACAGGGGTATTAATTGCATATACGAAGCTGCAATTAATGACTCAGGATATACCTGTACCTGTTTTTTCTCCTGCCTGCCATACAAAACGCTAACCTATCACAAAAGGAGGCCGCCGTGCCGGTACATGTCGTAGATCACCCCTTGGTCAAGCACAAATTGGCGTTTATGCGGGAACATGATATTACAACCAAAGATTTCCGTGATCTTGCATCCGAACTGGCTAATCTTCTGACCTATGAAGCCACCAAGCATTTAGAGACCGAAACCGTTACGATCCAGGGTTGGGCCGGCGAGGTTGAAGTTGAAAAAATTAAGGGCAAAAAAATCACCGTCGTTCCCATTCTTCGAGCCGGGCTTGGCATGATGGACGGTGTTCTCAATCTCATACCAACCGCCAAGGTCAGTGTTGTCGGCGTTTACCGCAACGAAGAAACACTTGAACCCATCAGATATTATGTCAAAATGACCAGTCAGATGGAGGAGCGCATTGCCCTTATTCTGGACCCCATGCTGGCAACCGGCGGTACGGTCATCGCCACCATCGACCTGATAAAAGAATCCGGTTGCAAAGACATCAAAGGCATATTTATGGTTGCCGCTCCGGAAGGGATCGAACGGTTGCAAACCACTCATCCCGACGTCGAAATATGGGTTGCCGCCATAGATGAAAAATTAAACGAGGTCGGATATATCCTGCCCGGCTTGGGGGATGCGGGCGATAAGATATTTGGCACCAAGTAAATCCGGCCCAAAATATTGATAGGGTTTTTCAAACCGGGTGCTTCACACCCGGTTTCACCCGCAACGATGGGGGCACTTCGCGCCCCTGTCTTTTACCGCCTTCGGCGGTAAAATCCAAGCCACCCGCTGGGCGGATTGTCGTTGACCCTTTCACTTCGTTTTCAGCCATCAGAGGACCCGGGTAAGTATGGCCGTCAAGGATTGGATCACAGACTATAAGTTGAATTATCCAGACAGTCTATTTAGCGTCCAAGTTCTTCTGGTTGCATTTGGTGCGCTGATTACCGTGCCCATCCTTACCGGTTTGGACCCTGCTGTGGCTTTGTTTACAGCCGGCGCCGCGACCCTCATTTTCCATGGCTTTACCAAAAGGTCCATCCCGGTCTTTCTGGCATCATCATTTGCTTATATGGCCCCGATATTGATCGCAACAGAAACTTGGGGCCTGGCGGCCACCCTCGGCGGGCTTGTGGCTGCGGGCCTTGTTTATACAGGTATCGGCGGCATCATCTACTGGAAAGGCCGCAATTTCATTCCGTCATTATTTCCGCCGATTGTGGTCGGACCGATTATAATCGTCATCGGCCTGATGCTGGTACCGGTAGCCGTGTCAATGGCACTGGGCAAATCAAACCCCGCTCATCTCATACCCGATAAAATCGGGCTGCTGATCTCGGCCGTCACGCTGGTGGTGACCATTGTCCTGTTCAGGCTGGTCCGGGGCATTTTCAAACTGATACCCATTATCGGCGGCTTCATCGCGGGATATCTGGTTTCGATACCCTTTGGAATCATTGATTTCTCCATCGTTGCCAGGGCACCATGGTTTTCCGTTCCAAAATTTGTATTCCCGCAATTTAACATTCATGCCGTTTTTTTTCTGGTTCCGGCAGTGGTCGCGCCGGCAATTGCACATTTTGGCGACATCCTCGCCATTGGCGAGATCACAGAAAAGGATTACCTGCGCGAACCCGGTATCCATCGAACACTGCTGGGTAACGGTGCGGCAAACACACTCGCAGCCTGTATCGGCGGTCCGCCGGTTCGGATTTACGCCGAGATTACCGGAGCGGTGGCGGTTTTCAAAAAACTGGATCCGGCCATTATGGTGTGGGCCGCTATTCTGGCTATGGCACTGGCCTTTTTGGGCAAGCTAAGCGCCATCATCCAGACAATCCCTGATCCTGTTAGCGGCGGCATTCTGATTTTATTTTTTGGTGCGCTGGTGGTGGCGGGCATCAATTGCCTGCTGCAGGTCCGGTCAAAATTATTGGCATTCAAAAATTTGCTGATTGTGGTGATCATTATAGTGACCGGAATCGGCGGAATCACATTCTCAGCCGGTGCATTCACCCTGAAAGGTGTGGCGCTGGCAACGCTGACGGGCGTTATTTTAAACCGGATTCTGCCGGACGAAATCGCAGACGAAAGCTGATGCACCAGAATTTTAGCGCCAAACATCTCTTGATTGACATTATGAGATTTTAGCCTATATTTGCAAACGTGACAGCTATTCAAGTGCTCAAAAAAGCGTTCGACCCATCCGTCATATGCATTACTGAGAGGAGGACAATATGGCAGATGACCTTAATCGAATCCGGAGCATTTTAAGCACCCATCGCCGTCGACTTCTGGAGCGAGCCAATGTCGTGGCCACCGGTATCGGGTACAAAGAAACCGCCGGCGCAAAAACAGAACGGCTGTCTATTGTTTGCTCGGTAAAAGAAAAAGTTCCAGCGGCACGGTTATCCGCGCAAGAAATGATACCGTCGGCGGTCGACGGCACCCCCACCGATGTTGTCCAAACCGGCATCATCCGTGCGCTACAGGTGCCCACCGATCGATTCCGTCCGGCTCCCGGTGGTGTCAGCATCGGACACGTGGGAATCACCGCCGGAACGCTGGGATGCTGGGTGATAAAAAACGGACAGAAAGTCATTTTATCCAACAACCATGTGCTGGCCAACAGCAACGCTGCCGAAATCGGGGACGCCATCCTGCAACCCGGCCCCTTTGACGGCGGACGTTTCCCGCAGGATCATATTGCCAACCTGACCCAATTTGTGCCCATATCTTTTCAAGGCGAACCGAGTGAATGCCTATTTGCCAATGCGGTTATCTCTGTATTTAATCTGGGGTGCCGAGTGATCGGCAGCAACACGCGCTATTAAGTGACGAAAGCTCAGGCCGAAGACAATCTGGTGAATGCCGCTATCGCCACACCGCTGAATTCAGCCGATATTAAGGATGAAATTTTCAATATCGGGCCGATCCAGGGGACGGTATCGGGTGAACTGGGAATGAGCATAAAAAAAAGCGGCCGCACCACCGGCTTTACAACCGGCGAAATTCAGCAAGTTGACGTTAGCGCCAATGTCCAGTACGGTGCCGGACAGGTGGCCGTCTTCACCGACCAGTTGCTGGCCGGCGCCATGAGCCAGGGCGGAGACAGCGGCTCGGCGGTTCTGGACGAGGGCAACCGTCTGACCGGACTTTTATTTGCCGGTAGTGAAACGACAACCATTATCAATCGAATTGAAAATGTATTCAGCGCGCTGGGGATTTCCTTATGAGAATCGTTGCCATATGTTTCGTGCTGCTCATTCCCGTGCTGGCGCTGGGAGATGATCCGGGCATGTCACCATCCATTCAGGACGTAAAAAAACAAAACGAGGCACAGCTTTTAAAGATGGCGGGTGTGGTTTCAGTCGGAATCGGGCTGGATTCAAAAGGCAATCAGGCGATTATTGTAGGGTTGGACGGATCACACCCGGAAACTGAATCCAGCATACCGGCCACGCTTGATGGCTTTCCGGTGGTGGTCCAAACCGTTGGATCGATCCGGGCCCAGTGAACACAAATAGCTAAATTTAATTAAGAACTGATTTTTATACGAACCCGACGAGATTAAAGGCCATCATCCGATGGCCTTTTTTTGTAAATGAACAGGTGCCCATTTGCAAGTTAATCTGCTATAATATAGAGGCGCAGGCATTCTCTCGTCCATATTATGCAAATATGAATAGCTAATTCCAAGGAGTGTATTTTGCCCAAACTGATCCGCCTGGGCACCGATATGACCGATGCTATTTTAACGGTGCTGAAATACGTAAAAATAACAACCGGAAACGAGCCCACCCAATCGGAAGTGGCCGAAGCTCTCAAAAGCTATTTTATCCTCAACGAAATCGGCAACCAGATTAAGTTTCAACGCAAAAAACAGGTTGCACCGGAGCCGCCGCATTCGCGTTTAAGGGATCCTTTCTGGAAAATGAACCTGAAAGCAGGCCCGTCGAAAAACAATTGGGTCAGAGCCGGGCTGTTCTACGAAGACATAAAAGAAGCTCTCATCACGGTGAAACGCTTTGTAAAAGATTCCGGTGCGGCCGAACCCACAGCAACCGAAATTGCCTTAAGCCTCAAGAGCAGTTTTATTCTCAGCGAAATCAAAAACCAGATCGACTGGCAGCGAAACGATCAGAAGAAATCAAATGATACGCTTTCTTTAGAATTATAAGTTACTTAAACACAAATGCCCCGAACTTTTTCCGCTCAACACGATGTTATCCTTGCTTTTCGAACACCTTCAAAAACAATTCGATTGCATCAAATTTAAATGAACGGTAGGCTACCTGTGGTCGGCACAGCCGCGCACAAGGATGCCGCAGACGGCTTTCAGCTGCCCGGTATCACCGCAACCAACCCAGCAGGCGCAAACCCTTTTAATGGCCGGGACCCAAAATGCGATGGTTAGCACCCTATGACAGATGCTCACATTCCAATCGAAAACGGTTTGTGGTTATTGCCCTTGTTTTGAGCCTTGTCCTTTTGATCGCCCTGCGGATCCTCGATGTTCCCCTGAGAACTCCGGTTGCACCCCGAGGGATCGTGTCCTTTGAGCTGGCAAAGGATGCCGCCGCCTCTCGACAGATATTGGCTTCCTGGAATGCTCAGGCTAAAACGCATGCCGCCCTCAGCCTGGGCCTGGATTATCTTTTCCTTATCGTCTATGCTATTTTCATATCTCTGGCATGCGTGCAGGTCGGCAGGGCGCTTCAGCAGCGCAGCCCGCTGCTGGCACGCCTGGGAGAGATTCTGGCCTGGGCTCAATTCCTGGCCGCGATTTTAGATGCAGTTGAAAATTTGGCCCTGATTTTTCTGCTGCTCAACTCAGAGCGCCTGTGGTTGCCGGCTGCGGCACGCACGTGCGCCATCATAAAATTTATGATCGTTGGCGCCGGATTCATTTATATCGCTTCTGGCCTACTTATGATCGGCGTGCAAAAATTTTTAACGGAAAAATGATCATCCATGGCTTTCAAAATTCTCTTCCGGAGGCATTTTTGCGTTTTGCATTCATATGGCCTTCATTGGCAAGGGCCGGCATGAGTTCGATACGCCCATTTCACGGCTGATCCTATATTTGACGCTGCTGGTATCCATTGTTCAGGCAACGGTAACAATATATTTACTACTGGCATAAAAACAGGGCAATGAAATAGGATAAGGTGATAACATAAGGATATGCCGATATGATCAACCACGTTGTATTGATCAAATTTAAGCCGGGCGTCCGTGACAGTGACATCGAGGCGCTTGAAAAAAGTCTGGATGATCTTCCCAACCGGATTATTGAAATTCATACCTATGAATTTGGCCGCGACCTGCTTCACACCGCAAGGTCCTACGACTTTGCACTGGTGGCGCTATTTGCCAATTTAGAAGCCGTTCGGCGCTATCAGGAGCACCCGGCGCATTTGAAGGTGTTGCAAACGATAAACCGGTTGAGCGAAGACATATGGACGGTTGACTTCGAGGGAACCGATGCCGGCAAGATTAAGCAAGACGAGGAAGGCGCCATGCTCAGTCGTCTCGGCCGCGTTTAGTCCGCGGCTTCAGCCGCATTGTATTCGATGGACAAAGGCAATGCCCACATGCAATTTTATATTTTGGATTTTACAGGCAACCTGTTTTCTTTAAAGCGACTTCAGGTAAAGATATGACAAACATATTGTCCAAACTCAAGGGCGGCGATCGCCGTTTGATCGGTAATGTCCATGCGGTCGTGGCGGCTGTTGGTAAAAGACCGGCCCTGTTCAAGGATCTGGTCAGCGGTCTGTTTGATCCGGATCCGATTTTGCGGATGCGGGCTGCAGACGCCATGGAAAAGATATCTGCAGAAGATCCCCATTTGTTAGAACCCTTTAAATCCAAGCTCCTTGGTCTGGCGCGGCGGACCCGCCAGCAGGAACTGCGCTGGCATCTTGCCCAGATGATCCCCCGCATGGATTTAACACCTCAAGAAACAAATGCCGTAACTGATATTTTCGTTGATTATTTAACGGATGACAGTAAAATTGTTGTCACCTTTGCGATGCAGGCCCTGTCCGATCTGGCCGCAAAGAAAGGGAGGATTTCAACCAGTGTGCTAAGCGCCCTGGAGAAGCTGACCCAAACCGGTAGCCCTGCCATTAAGGCACGCGGAAAAAAATTGCTTCCCAAACTGAAAAAATTTCCTCAAACCTGATTGGGTAATCAGCCATTTTTGAAAAGAGGCGGGTATGCGTAAAAAAGTCTATATTGCCTACACCGGAGGGACCATCGGCATGAAGCGCACGGCGGACGGTTTTTTACCGGCTCCCGGATATCTGCAGCAACTGATGGACAATCTGCCGGAACTCAAAAATGATTTGATGCCTGAATACCGGATCGATGAGTACGAACCGTTGCTGGATTCCTCCAACATGACGCCCGCGGACTGGCTCAAAATCGCCACCGACATATCCAAGCAACACAATACCTTCGACGGATTTGTGGTCCTGCACGGCACCGATACCATGGCCTATACGGCCTCGGCTTTACCATTTATGCTGCAAGGGCTGCAAAAACCGGTCGTCATCACCGGTGCCCAAATCCCGCTGTGTCGCGTCCGCAATGACGCCCGGGAAAATCTGATTACGGCGCTGCTGATCGCGGCCAATTTTAAAATCCCTGAAGTTTGCCTGTGTTTTGGTGACAAACTGCTCCGTGGCAACCGGGCGGTAAAAGTCGATGCGGACAGCCTGGATGCCTTTGAATCACCCAATTTTTCCCCGCTGGGGACGGTTGGCATTGACATCAAAATAAACTGGGATCTGGTCTTGCCACCCCCCAAAACCCGCAAAACCATAAAAGTAACGGCATTGAGTGAATCGCGGGTGGCCGGGCTGAGGTTATTTCCGGGCATTTCAGTCGATATTGTTAAAAATTTTCTGCAGCCGCCCATTCGCGGTTTAATACTGGAAACTTATGGAATCGGCAATGCACCCGAAGACCGGGAACTGCTCGCGGCATTGAAAGCGGCCAGTGACCGCGGCGTTATCATCGTCAACTGCACCCAGTGCCTGAGAGGTACGGTTAATATGGATGACTATGCGACCGGTACTTCGCTGGCAAAAGCCGGCGTCATCAGTGGCTTCGATATAACTCCCGAAGCGGCTTTGGCCAAGCTGTCGTTTTTGCTCAGTCAAAAACTGTCTGTTGCAAAAATGAAAGAAATGATGCAAACCAATTTGAGAGGCGAATTGACACGCCCTGATGGACGAAGAGAAAATGAAAAAAACCGCACGCGAAGTCGCAAAGACGCTAAGCAGTATTTCCAAAAATTGGAATGATATACCACGCAAGTAACCACCGTATCGCTTTAAGCGGCGGGGAAATCGTTTTGTAAGCTCAACCTAAAATTTGATGGCCTTAAGGAGCCGATATGCAGAAGATGACCGATAAAGATAAATGGGTGTGGGTGGTGGTTCAGGACCCCGGCGGCAATGAGCACTTTCTGGGTCAGCACGATGAAAAGGATGACATCTCCTTTATTCCCGCTTTTGCAGACAAAGAAGTTGCCCAGCAAGGCTTATTGAGCCTGATTCGTGAGCCGGGGCACAAATACGAAGTGCAGGCCGTCTTGCGGGAGGAATTGGTAAAGGACGCCGCAGCCGGTGGTTTTTTGATCTTTTTGCTCAACGAAAGCGGCGACATACTCGAAAAAATAAAACCTTGATGCAGGGCTTACAGCCCTGCAGCTCATAGCTGATAGCTCATAGGCGTGCCTGCAGCCTCATGCTCTTTACTATGAGCTATGAGCCGTGAGCTATGAGCTATATATTTAGAGCGGCCAGGAATCCCCCATGAATGGCGTCGTTTAGTTTTCCCAGCCGAAGCCCATCGCCCACCGTGGCAAAAGGGATCCCCAGTTTTTTGATGCCCGCTGAAAGTCTTGAAACGGATTGCGCCCCGGAGGCCAGAATAACATAGTCCGGATTTTGCCGCCGGACAAAACTCGCATCTACGGGTGTATTCAGGTGCAACGGGATTTGGTGCTTTTTGATCTGCGCCCGATAGTATCGGATAAATTCCATAATTTCCTGTTTATGCGGCGGGGCACCCGCAACCCACAGTTGGCCGCCGATATCCGGATCCTTTTCAAAAACGTCGACCTGGTGACCGCAGCTAGCGGCTGTGACGGCGGCCTCGAGGCCACTGGCACCCGCTCCCACAACCATGACTTTCTTAGGATGATCGGTTTTTGAAAGTCGCCGCTCTGCCTCGAATCCGGCCCGGGCATTGCCGACACAAAATACCGGCCGGCCGCTGAATACCTGATCGGTGCAGCCCTGAGAGCAGCCTATGCACGGACGAATTTCTTCCGCCTTTCCTTCAAACGCCTTTTGGGGCCACCGGGGATCAGCTATCAAGACCCGACCCAGGTTGACCATATCGGCATATCCGTCCCTGATAATCTTCTCAGCGCTGTCGGGGTTTGATATGCGATTGGATGCAATGACGGGCACCGAGACGGCCTTTTTGATATTCAGCGACAAAAAGGCAAAGGCCGCCCGGGCAAAGTTTTCTTGAGTCTGTTGGATGTCTGCCCTGGACATTTCCCGCGGCGTCGTCCGGGAATAACGCGAATAAACCGCCGATGGCGCCATCGGCTGCCGGCCATCAATAAACATGGGGTGCGAATAGGCGCCGGCATGAAATAATTGAATCCAGGCCCGGGCCCCGCCCTCCTTAATAATGTCGGTCAGCTTCCTGAAATCATCGATTGCTTCATCATGGGTCAGCGATAACGCAATAGCCCCCGATCCGACATAATCCACCCCTACCGGTCCGACCGTCACCAGCCCGGCGCCGCCTCCGGCTCTTTCTGCAAAATAGTTGTAATAGCGATCGTTGAGTTTTCCGTCCGTTGAATACAACAGCCCCAGAGATGGATAGGCGATTCGGTTTTTTATTTCCAGGGTATTAATCCGAATGGGGCTGAATAAGTATCTGTACATGCCTTTCTCCTTTTTGCATAAAAATAGATCAGAATCCTAATATCGTGTCCCAGAAATAATTGACAAAATAAGAACCGGCCATGTCAGATCTGAACCGCGGCAATTTTTATCCAGGACGAACGTAAATTATTTCCGGGACACAACACCGGCATTCCATATCGCAACAGATACCCACAGCCATGCCGTAAAATACAGATTCCGTTTATATTAAAAAGCTGCATATCATTGGAGCGCCGCAATTACAATCCTGTGTATTGTTGCGATGACGCCGGTTGAGCCGGAACTGTGGTAAAATATATTGAGGTTTTAGTGTGATTATATTAACATATCTATAAGGGCAGATTTAAACGGTTCCCACGCGCGTCACCCGGACAAAGAGACAAATCGAGGGCAAAAAAGAATGGCCGAAGATAGCAGCAAAGACAGTGAGCGTCCAGATAAAGAAGAAGCCGCAGGGCAAACTGAAGAAAACAAGCCGGAAAGTAAAGGGCCTGCTGAGGAAACCGAAAAAAGCGCCGAAAGCCGTAAGGCCGAAGAATCCGTCACTCAGGAAAATGCAGCCAACGAAGCCTCTTCTGAATCTTTAGCCGTCGACCCAAATGGTGCTGATGGCATACAGGCTGTTGAAGACTTTGATCTGAATCTATTGTTGGATATTCCGCTGGAAATAACTGTCGAACTGGGGCGCAACCGCATTCGGATTCAGGAGTTGCTGGAGCTTGCGCCCGGCTCAACCGTCAAACTTACCAAGCTCGAGGGTGAACCGGTGGATATCCTGGCAAACGACAAGTTAATTGCCAGAGGAGAAGTCGTTTTACAAAATAAAAAATACGGCATCCGCATAACTGAAATTACCAGTCGCATGAACCGCATCAAAAGCCTGCATTAAATCTATCCTATAAAACCATTATCGAGTGCGAAGAAGTGCAGCCGCATGGGCACGTGGATGAGGATTCAACAGATTTAAAACCACGAACAACACGAAGCGCAAGAAGAAAAAAAATTAAATTCTACCTTCGTGAACTTCGTGGTGTAATAATTCTGAATGTTAAGCATCTTCCATTTACTTTATACTCGTCGTTCTCGTCCGCGATGCATGTCTCCAAAATCATCCGCCCAGTCGCATTGACCGAATCGTGTCATCATTTGCTCCGGGTAATAGGTTGCCGCCTACGTCTTTTGCGCCGGTATGGCCAGCGTCCTCACCTCGTGACCGGCCACCGCTAAAAACCGCTTGAGGTTTTCCTTCGATATTAAAAGCGTACGGGTGTTGACCAGCGGATGAAATTGAAACGCCTGCTCCTCCCATAAGCTTTTGTCGATGATCAATTCAACAAAATGATCGGGATCATTGACCAGGGCAAAGATGGTCACCGATCCGGGATCAACGCCCAGCAATTTTTTGAGGCGCCCGGCCGAACCGAAGCTTAATCGGCTGGAGCCGATCAGGGCATTCAGTGCTTTGATATCCACCCGTTTATCTGCCGGCACGATCACCAGAAAATGGCGTTTGCCTTTATGATCCCGCAAAAAAAGATTCTTGGTTTTGGCCGCCGGCAACGGCGGCACAAGGCGCCTGACATCGTCGACGGTATATACTGCCGGATGATCATAGCATTCGTATTCAATTTGGTGCTCGGATAGAATTTGATAAAGGTCGGCCATTGGTTATGCTCCCCTGGTACCTGGAAAACCACGCTCTTTTCTGAAAGTCAAGGGGATAGACAAGGTTTCGGCAGAATGGCGCACTTCATCATGCGCCTGAGCAACACACACGCGTGGGCCAATGGCCTTCGGCCATAAGGATTATAATTCCTTGACAGCAAAATCGATCTGTCGTTATACAGAAAGTTCAAAGCCTGTACCTTTGCCGGCTCTATGGGTGCCGCGAAGCGTTTTGCGTCCGGAAGCGCATTCAAATGGGCAAATCGGAGGCGTCATGCAGAAAAACCGGTTGCTTTATCTGTCCAAGGCCGATGTGGAAGCCATCGGCGTTACAATGGCTGAAATTATCGAATCTTTGAAAGTCACTTTTCGCGCCAAGGGTGAAGGCCGCACCGAAATGCCTCCCAAACCGGGAATTCACCCCGGAGGGGGCGACAATTTCATCCATGCCATGCCGGCCTACATTGCAGATCTAAAATCGGCCGGAATTAAGTGGGTGGCCGGTTTCCCGGAAAACCCCAACAAGGGCATACCATATGTCACCGGTCTGTTGATCTTCAATGATGTCGAGACGGGTTTACCGCTTGCTGTGATGGACTGTGTCTGGATTACAGCCATGCGCACCGGAGCGGCCACTGCCTTGGCTGCCCATTATCTCGCTCGTCCGGAATCATCGGTGGTGGGTATGCTGGGCTGCGGTGTTCAGGGGCGCAGTAATGTAGAGGCCTTGAAGGTGCTGTTTCCTCTAAAAACCGTTCGGGCCTATGATGTGAAACCGGAGACGCTCAAACAGTATGCGAAAGATATTCGCT
>WOR8_10009113_pt1 | contig 14492 bp, 16 predicted proteins | sample DeeMarSeWOR38_10_FD_19890 | JGI IMG/M metagenome (IMG submission 19890) | reverse complement strand
CACATCACCACCTCTTGCATCGGGGCTCTCAAATCCGGAGTTTGACAGTGCAGCACTCGCGCTGCTGGCAAACAGGGTGAGAACTGCGCCGCCACGAAGGGCTTGTATGATCTTTTCTCTGCGAGTCATCTTGTATACCTCCGTTACAATAGATAACTTTGGTCAAAGGGCATAATCAAAAACGGCCCCGAAGGGCCGTCTCACTTAGTATCAGATTTAATTGTTATGCTACTACCTTGCGTCTAGCTATACCAACCAGACCCAGCAGTCCGGAGCCGAAGAGCCACACGGCAGCCGGGACCGGTACAACAGTTGAGTTTGCGGTGACCAGGGCCATTCCAGCATCTACACCGGCTGCTGCTTCATTCCCGAGGACCGCTGCCAGTTCCGGCGAGACCAGTATGTTAGCTGCGATGACAAGCGAATCCTCGAAGGCCTCGATGATCGGGTTGGCAATATCGAACAGAATGGCTTCCAGGCCAAATGTGCTCTCCACAACAAAGCCGGATGTATCAGTTGGTCGGTCTGCTGCGGCTCGAATCGTGAAGTCTCCCACCTCGATGCTGTCGTTGAACTGTACGCGTCCCGTGTGCTCAATCGCCCCACTGAAGGGTGCAAAGTCTGGCGAGTCATAGATAAAGGTTGTATCCAGTGCATCGCCAATAGCGTTGCGCGGATTGATGCCGAAAGCCACGGAGTTTGGTCCGAGGTCCCCCGTGATATTTGGAGTAACCGAAGTGATCTCCAGTCCCAAAGACGCCAATGCGCCGTTGCCAAAGAGCACGCTGGTCTGACCGCCCTCTACCTGTATGGTAGCGGCCTGTGTTGCAAGTGGTAGCGCGAACGACACAACAAGGACTGCAAGGGACTTTTTGAAGTGATTTCGTACGCTGGTTAACGCGCCCGCAAGGGATAAGGATTGCATAGATGTATCTCCAAGTTATTGTATGAAGATTTCCGTAATTTGGACTTGCATCCTGCTCGATTAGTCATTCCTGAAACTGCAGCCTTATTCAAATCGAGCGTAATTTTCCTTATACAAGCAGCATACTTATAAATAACTTACACATTGTCCTATGTAGTCAAAATTTCATGAACAACTCGCATTCCCGTGCTACATTCTCCCCGTTCAGAATTCAGACACCCAACGTCCGGGCTGGCCGAAAAAGGTCATTCACAGGGCAAACTTCCTTGGAATTCGGCAAAATGCTGCCCCCCGCTCTCTACCATTTCAATCGGAATCACTACCCCATTGATTACAAGTACATTTCGGGCGAAGTGCTGTATTGAACCGCTGATTTTTAGTTATGGCGCACCCTGAGAGATTACCCGGGGCTACGCCTCTCGCCCCTTCGGGGTCCCCGCCGCTGAGCGGCGACGCTCTGCACTCCCTTCGGTCGCTTGTTGAACTCCAAACTGCCCGGTTCGTAGTCCGTCGCCCGGTTGCGAAGCCGAAACAGCTTCGCGGCATCACCACTAGCGGAATATCTTCTTTAGAAACGCCTGCAACTGCTCCCAGGAATCGGCATCGGCCGCGGCATCATAGGCCAGCGGCATGTCGAACTGCTTGCCGAAGCGGTCGGCATCCGGGTTGGTGAAACTGTGCTTTACACCAGGATAGTTCACCAGCGTGAAGTCGACGCCGGCAGTCTGCATTTCCTGCTCGAAGGCCTGCACCTGTTCCGGCGGCACCAGGGGGTCGTCGGCACCGTTGAGCACCAGCACACTGGCCTTCACCCTGCCCGGCTGCGCCGGTGACTGTGTACCGAGACTGCCATGGAAACTTGCCACGCCGTCCAGGTCCATACCGGCGCGCGCCATGTGCAGCACCATGCCGCCACCGAAGCAGTAACCGATAGCGGCGACACGCTCCGGATCCACCGTGTCCTGGCCCTGCAACACCTCGAGCGCCTTGCTGAACCTGGCCTCCGCCGCCGGCATGTTCGATGTCACCGCGCTCATGAAGGCCTTGGCCTCGTCCGGGTGCTCGGCCAGTCGGCCGCCGCCATACATGTCCAGGGCAAATGCCGTGTAACCCAGCCCCGCCAGCATCTCGGCACGTCGACGCGCATAGGGGTTGTGCCCCCACCACTCGTGCACCACCAGCACGCCGGGGCGCTCGCCCTCGACGGCGTCATCCCAGGCCAGGTAGCCGCTGAAGGTCTCGTCTCCAAGACGGTATTGAACGACCTCGGTGCGCAGGGCTGCCGCGGCCGTACCGGCCCCTGCCATCATGGCCAGCAACAACGCGATGATCCAGGCGGAAATTCGATTCATGACAACCTCCCTTGGCAATACCGGTCTAACGCTGTGAACGGGAACGCAACTGCCCGCCAAGTATCAGCATGCCGGCCAACCCGACCAGCACACCCGTGACGATAATCCATAACCGCATATCCTGGAAGAACTCGCCGCGTATCAACGGATGGTCGGCCGGCAGGAAGCCGACCAGGACGATGGTGATGCCGGTCAGGACGATGGCATCGGGGATGGACCTGCCCGCCACCACGATGTAGGCCAGCGTCTGCAGCAGCAACGCACCGATGACCGCCAGGTTCGGATCCGGCAGGACGAAGAAACAGACCACCGCAAGCGCCGAAATCAGGTAGGCAGCCCGCCTCACCCCGGGTTTCATCCGCGGCGACCCCCTGCAGCCGTCCGGGCTGCGCGACATGGTAAAAAACCGATCTTCATAAGTGGTACGCTATGGCCGCGGCACGGGGCGCATGGCTGTCCCGCAGCAAGAACACGAACAGGGAATTCACTTTGGAGCAACTACGACTCTTCCTCGGATCCGTGCTTTCGAGTGTACGTGATTTGCTGCCGATTGTCCTTGTCGTGGCCTTCTTCCAGGTGGTGGTGCTGCAGGAACCGGTTCCCAATCTCGAGCGCATACTGGTCGGCAGCCTGCTGGTCGTCCTCGGCCTGGCATTCTTCGTGCGTGGCCTGGAACAGGGCCTGTTCCCCATCGGCGAGTCCATCGCCTACGCCTTTGCCCGCAAGGGCAACCTGTTCTGGTTGCTGCTGTTCGCCTTTGCCCTGGGCTTTGGCACCACCATTGCGGAGCCGGCCCTGATCGCGATCGCCGAGGAAGCCTCCGAGGTCGCTGCGGCTGCCGGCTTTATCGAGCACCACGAGGAGTCGATGGAGGATTATGCCTTTGGCCTGCGCCTGACCGTGGCGCTATCGGTCGGCTTTGCCATCGTCGTCGGCGTCTACCGCATCATCAAGGGCTGGCCGATCCAGTATTTCATCATCGCCGGCTATATCGGTGTCGTCATCATGACCTCAATGGCGCCGCCGGAAATCATCGGTATTGCCTATGACTCGGGCGGTGTCACCACATCGACCGTCACCGTACCGCTGGTCACGGCGCTGGGTGTCGGGCTCGCGGAGAGTATCAAGGGACGCAACCCCATGATCGACGGCTTCGGCCTGATCGCCTTTGCCTCGCTGACACCGATGATCTTTGTCATGGGCTACGGGATGGTGATCTGATGGAGCAGCAGGGTCTCCTGATGGAACTGTTCAGCCTGCTGGCCCAGACGGCCATCGACACCGTCGACGATGTGCTGCCGGTGGCCGCCATCATCGTCGGCTTCCAGGTACTGATCCTGCGCCAGCGCATACCGAACCTGAAAAGCGTGCTGATCGGATTCATATATGTGCTGATCGGCCTCACCCTCTTCCTGGTCGGCCTGGAAGAGGCCCTGTTCCCGCTCGGCAAGCTGATGGCGACCCAGCTCACCGATCCCGAGTTCATCTTCGGCACCACGGGCGCCATCGCCGAGGCCCTGCACTGGGACGACTACCTGTGGGTCTACCTGTTCCTACCTGTTCGCCGCCGCGATCGGCTTCGCCACCACCATCGCCGAACCGGCGCTGATCGCCGTCGCCATCAAGGCCCAGCAGGTCTCCGCCGGTGCGATCACCGTGTGGGGCCTGCGCGTCGCCGTGGCCATCGGCGTTGCCGTCGGCATCGCGCTCGGCACCTTCCGGATCGTGACTGGCACGCCGCTGCACTACTACATCATTGCCGGATACATCATCGTCGTTATCCAGACCGTGTTCGCGCCACGCATGATCATCGCACTGGCCTACGATTCCGGCGGCGTGACGACCTCCACCGTCACGGTGCCGCTGGTTGCGGCCCTCGGCCTGGGGCTTGCCAGCACGGTTCCCGGACGCACGCCGCTGCTTGACGGTCGTCATGGGCTATGCACAGATCGGCGAATGGTGGGTGCGGCGCAGTATGGCGAAAAAGAAAGAGACCCGCCTGCGGGACTGACATAGCTAGCTTTCCAAGGAGTACATAGTCATGCATTTCAAGCTGATCATTGCACTGGTTGCCGACACCAAGACCGATGTCATCATGGACGCCGCCCGCAAGGCGGGCGCGACGGGCGCCACGGTGCTGAACCAGGTTCGCGGCGAGGGCATCGAGGAAGCCAAGACCTTCTTCGGCCTGAACCTGGAATCGCAGTCCTGGAACACATCGCCGAGATCGGCGGGTTCGAGAAGAACCCGGGCGCCGGCATCGCCTTCCAGCTGGATGTCGAGGATGCCGTCGGGGTGTCCGGCCAGATACGTAAACTCACAGATGTCGTGGAGGAAAAGATATGAGCGACATGCAACCCGTCCGCGTCAGTGATGTCATGACGACGCGTTACCAGACGGTCGATGGCATGATGACCGTTGCCGAGGCACTTGAGAAACTCAAGACAAACAACGCGATCGCCCTGATCGTCGACAAGCGCCACGAGAACGATGAATACGGCATCGTCCTGATCCGGGATATCGCCCGCGAGGTGCTGGCCAAGGATCGCGCACCGGAGCGCGTAAACGTCTACGAAATCATGTCCAAGCCCGTTGTCAGCGTGGACCCCGACATGGACATCCGCTACTGCGCCCGGCTGTTCAGCAAACTGGGCTTCTCGCACGCACCGGTCATCGAGAACGGCAAGCTGGTCGGCATGGTGAACTACTCACAGCTGGTCTTGAAGGGCCTGTGCTGATAGCGCCCCTTCCCTGCCGGGCCCACCGGCAGGGAGGAGTCTGCCGGGAGCGACATGGCACACAGCCTGGCGCTTACTCCAGCCGCAGTACTGTGCAGCCGGCCGGCTTGACGCCCTGGCAAACTCTGGCTGCAGAAGACAGGGCCACGCACCTCGACCCACGCCGAGTGCCCGACCTGTCCGGTCACGACACACGGCCATGCAGCCCCGCAACCCTGGGATCCGCGATGACTGGTAAGCCGCATCACTGGAGCATTCACCGATATATATTTACCCATGAATCTCAAGTTATTACGGACACAACATCATGCCGGACATGATACAGACACAGGATTTACACCAGGACGAATACTAAATCAGTATTTACTAATACATACACGCGGTGTAGGATGCGCTATTATCTGAGAATTATTCTTAATTGAGAATCATTGCCATGTCGCATGGTGCCACCCTACTTCCCCTGAGCGAAGCCACGATCGGCAAACGCTTCCGACTGGTGGAGATCCATGGCGGCCACCGGCTGACCCGCCGGCTGCTCGCCCTGGGGCTCAGCCTCGGCACGGAGCTCGAGGTGGTGCAACGCCGCGGACGCGGCGTGGTGGTGGCACGCGGCGGCAACCGGGTCGCACTCGGAGAAGGCGTGGCGCAAAAACTCATGGGCGAGGCGCTCGGCTGATGGCCTGCCACGACACTCCCTCGACCGCTAGCAAGACGGGCAGCCGCTCGTCGATCACCATTGCCATCGCCGGGAACCCGAACTGCGGCAAGTCCGCGCTGTTCAATGCGCTGACCGGCATACGCCAGAAGACCGGCAACTGGCCGGGGGTTACCGTCGACCGCAAGGAAGGCCATTGCCGGATCGACGGCAGGGAGGTCACCGTCATCGACCTGCCGGGCATCTATTCGCTGGATGCCAGTTCGCTCGATGAGCAGGTGACGCGCGACTACCTGCTGACTCACGACGCCGACCTCGTGGTGAATGTTGTCGATGCCACGAACCTCGAGCGCAACCTCTACTTTACCGTGCAGCTGCTCGAGATGGGCGTGCCGCTGGTGGTGGCGCTGAACATGATGGACGTGGCGCGCAAGCGCGGCATTCACATCGACACCGCGGCTCTCGCCGAGAAACTCGGCTGCCCGGTGGTGCCGGTCGTGGCAACCACCCGTGAGGGCCTGAGCGAACTGCAGGCGCGCATGCTGTCTGTTGTCGACCGCACGGATACCGGCGGCTTCCCGCTCGCGCTGGATGAATCCATCGAGCAGGCCCTGCTGGAGCTCGAGGCACAGCTGCAGACCGATGATCCGGCCAACCGGCGCTGGCTGTCAATCAAGCTGCTGGAGGAGGATGCCGACGAGGAGCACCCCCGGGAGCTGACCACCCTGCTGGCCGAACTGCGACACCGCATTGCCGATCGCCACGGGCAGGAAACCGACCTGGTCATTGCCGACAGCCGCTACAGCCATGCGCATGCGCTGGCGCAGGCTGTCGTGCAGCACAGCCCGGACAGTCTCGACCGTTTTGTCCTTGGCCACTGGACCGGCATACCGCTGTTCCTGGTGGTGATGTACCTGATGTTCCTGTTCACCATCAACGTCGGTGGTGCCTTCATCGACTTTTTCGATGGCATCGCCGGCGCCTTGTTTGTCGATGGCCTGGGCGAACTCATGTCGGCCGCCGGCAGCCCGGACTGGCTGCGCGTGCTGATCGCCGACGGTGCCGGCGCCGGCCTGCAGGTGGTGGCGACCTTCATCCCCATCATCGCGGCGCTCTACCTGTTCCTGTCCGTGCTGGAGGACTCCGGCTACATGGCGCGCGCGGCCTTCGTCATGGACCGCTTCATGCGCGCCATTGGCCTGCCGGGCAAGGCCTTCGTCCCGCTGATCGTCGGCTTCGGCTGCAACGTGCCGGCCATCATGGCAACCCGCACGCTGGAGAACGAGCGCGAGCGCAAGCTGACCATCCTCATGAATCCGTTCGCCCTGTACCTGATCGGCATCGCCGTGGCCATTCTCACCGGCCTGCTGATGAAGCAGTCACTGCTGCCCGGCAGCAGCAGCGGCTTCATGATGGAACTGCCGCCCTATCACCTGCCGACCCTCAAGGGCGTGTTGCTGCGCGCCTGGGACCGGGTGCGCCTGTTCGTCAAGGAGGCCGGCCAGGTGATCGTGATCATGGTGCTGGCACTGAACGTGCTTAACTCGATCGGCACCGACGGATCGTTCGGCAACGAGAACACCGAGCACTCCCTGCTCAGCGAGACCGCGCGCACCCTCACGCCGGCATTCGCGCCGCTGGGCATCCAGGAGGACAACTGGCCGGCGGTGGTCGGGGTGTTCTCGGGCATCCTCGCCAAGGAAGTCGTGGTTGGCACACTGGACAGCCTCTACACCCGCGTGGCCGAGCAGGAAGCCGGCCCGATGGATGAAGCACCATTCGACCTGTGGCAGAGCCTTGGCGATGCCGCCGCCACCGTCCCGCAGAACCTGGCAGAGCTCTCCGATGCCCTGCTCGACCCGCTGGGCATCAGCCTGGTCAGCGAGCAGGATGCCGAGGCCCAGGGCGTGAACCAGGCGGTATTCGGCGCCATGCAGGCACGCTTCGACGGCCAGGCGGGAGCCTTCGCCTACCTGCTGTTCGTCCTGCTGTACTTCCCCTGCGTGGCGACCATCGGCGCCATCCGGCGCGAGACCGGCTCCGGCTGGGCCGCCTTTGTAGCCACCTGGACCACCGGCATCGCCTACCTCACGGCGACCATCTTCTACCAGGCCGCCACCTGGGACCAGCACCCGTCGGCCTCGCTCACCTGGATTGGCGGACTGCTGCTGGTGTTTGTCGCCACGGTCATCGGGCTGCGCGTCTGGGCACGCCGTGGCCGGCGCCGGGTCGGCGCCATCGACTGGGCAGAACAGTGATCCTCGGCGATATCCTCGACTACCTGCAACAGCGTGACGCCGCCAGCCTCGGCGAGATTGCACGCCATGTCAGCGCCGAGCCGGCCGCCGTGCGCGACATGCTGGTAACCCTGCAGCGCAAGGGGAAGGTACATCGCGCAACAGCCGGAGGCGGTTGCGGCAGCACCTGCCAGCAATGTGCCACCGGCACGCTGGAACTTTATGCCTGGGGGCCGGAAACGACGTCACCGGAGCTCACCCCGCCCTGCGCTACACCACCGGCCCCCTGATTGCCCGACGCAGATGCCCGAAGTGCACGCGCAGCTAGACGGCATGGAAATACTGCAGCGGGATACGCTGCCCCCCGCGAGGATTTGCTGGCCTGCGGAAACACCGCCTGGTGATGGATATGAGGGCCTCGGCAGGCAGCGCAACCCCGGGGCCCGCGAGAGCATGGGCAATTTTGTCTACCTCGCGGATGCCCGTTTCCTGCCCCGTGGTGAAACGCACCTGCACAGCCACCGCGAGATCGATGTCATCTCGGTCATGGTGTAAGGCCGCATCGCACACGAGGGCTCGGCGCAGCCCGCCTGAACCAGCGCCGGCAGCGGGGCCCAGCCCGAATATTGCACCGGCCGTATTCGGTCTAGCGCAGGCGTTCCGCGTCTTTTCTGGCCTGTTCCAGCGCGTCTTCGGCAGCCCGTACCCGTTCGTGGTAATGAGGCTTGAGACGACTGCCGCCACCGGCCGTGCCAATGCGGTCGCCCTCGCGAACCCGGGCGGCTTCCTCGAGGCGCTTTTCGGCGTCCTCCACCGCCTGCCTGGCCGCCTTTTGCTCGCTGGCCCGCTGGGCAGCGCTGGAGCCTGCACCCTTCTCTCCCGCCGCCTTTTGCAGCGCTGTCTCGCGTTGCCGGGTCTGCTGCTGTTGTTCCGGCGTCGGGGAAGTCGTCTGTATGCGGATCTGCTCCTGCTGCTGCGCACCCTGAACCGGCCGGTCCGAGAAGGTCACATTGCCCTGTTCATCGACAGACCGGTAGACGTTTTCGGCAGACGCCTGGCAGACAGCCAGCACGGTGATTGCAGCCAGTAAACTGTTACATTTCATGGATTGCCCCCTTGTGTCACCCGTGTCCTGACTACCGGCGCGGCTGGCCGGCCCGTGTCCCGTTGCGCATGGCGCGCAGGCTTCATTGGTTGGTATTATTGTATGGCAATATCCCCCTGTAACTGCCGGAACACAAGCCCGCCATGTCCACTGAAGCACCTGTTACCCCGAAGCAAATCTTCGCCGAGCTGTCCCGGGATGTCATTGGCCAGGACGAAGCCCTGCGGGGTATGTCTGTTGCCATCTACAAGCACCTGATCGGGCACAGCGTCGGCAACGTGCTCATGGTCGGCAACTCGGGCACGGGCAAGACAACGATCATGCGGGCGGTCGAGCGTTTTTACTCAACGACCCGCGAACTTGCGAAACACTCGACCATTATTCGCATCAATGCCAACCTGGTCGCCGACCTGGCGAGCCGTGGCAGGCAGACCAATATCGTGATGGACCGCCTGGCGCGCCAGGCCGCCAGCATCCTCGGCGAGAGCGCCGACGTAGACACCATGCGCGAGTATGTCTCGCACGGCATCGTCTGCGTGGACGAGGTGGACAAGATCCGCGCCCAGGTCGGGGGCGAGCCCAGCGTCAAGGGTATCGTCGCCCAGGACAGCCTGCTCACCCTGATGGAAAACGAGAACGTACAGGTCGAGTTGCCCTACTTCGAGGCGGGCAGCTGGCACACCCTCACCACGCCGATCAATACCGAGCACGTCTTTTTCGTCGCCGGCGGCGCCTTCGAGGAACTGTATGACCAGGTCTATCTGCGCGTCACCCAGAAGTCCGGCTCCGACCGGTTCTGGCAGCTGGTGCCGCGCGCCGACGGCAGCCTCGACCGCCGGTTCATCTTCGACCTGTCGCGCCACATGACGCAGGAGGACATCTTCGAGTACGGCATGACGCCGCAGTTCCTGTCACGCTTCGACAGCGTCGTCATGCTGCGCGATTTCAGCGCCCCGGACCTGGCGAGGATATTCATGGATTCGCAGGGCGCCGTCTGGCCGGCCGCGGTGGCCTATTTCAGGCATGCCGGTATCGACCTCAGCATTACCGAGGAAGCGGCATTTCTCATCGCCGACCTGGCGGCCCAAAAGAACCGCCTCGGTGCCCGGGCACTGCGCGAGGTGTTCGGCAACATCATCAAGCGGCTGGAGTTCGACCCCCATGCCTCGGGACTGGTGCGCGAGGTGGACGGACGGCAGGTACTGGAGATCACCCGTGAAGTGATCGAGGACAAACCGCAGGCGGCACAGCTCTAGCCAGAATATTGCACCAGCCGTATTCGGGCTAGATTGCCTGCGGCCGCGGCGGCGGCATCGGTGAATTCTGGTGCACCAGCAGCCGCCAGCCCTCCGCGGTCCTGGTATAGATGTTAGTGGCGTAAAACGGTGGCGGCGGCGCCTGCCCGGGCGGCACATTCTGGATGGTCTCCTCGACCAGGTGAATCGCCATGTCATTCGCCTCGAGCCAGTCGATGTGACTGATCGCGAGCGTCACACCCTGGCCGCGGGAGAACAGGTGGGCAAACGCCTCCTCGACCGGTTTGCGCCCCCGAACCAGGGGATACATCGGCAGCAGGCAGCTGATATCGTCGGTGTCCGCCCAGACATCGAGCAACCGGTTCATGTCGCCCTCCTCGAGGGCATCGTAGTACGCATCCTCTGCATCCTGCGGGGTGCCGAAAGTCTGTGTCATGATGAACGCCCGTCCTGTGTCGTGGCCAGTCGCGAAGTATAGCGAAACGGCATGCCCTGTTGGCAACCCGGCACTATGGCCATGCCGGCAGACAGGTCAGACGGATGCACCCCCGGTCTGCCGAAACCTCACGCTCAGGGAGCCGATGGGCTTGTAGATCAGAGCCAGCGGTGCGTTGCCGGACAGGGTAATGATCCTGGTGCCGGTGCCGTACATGAAATGCGAGGTCAGGAACAGGCTGGGTGCGCGACCGGACTCCAGCAGCCTGTGCATGTCCTGCAGGAAAGACGTGTCCTGCACGGCCCCCAGGGGGAATTCCAGGGCGCCGACATGTATCGCGCCGGGATCGATCGTCAGCACCGGCGTGGTGTCCCGCAACAGCACTTCCCGGTTCAGTGCATGCATCAGGTCTCCTGGCAGGACAAACCCGACCTGGTTCCCGCTGCGCAGCCAGCTGATTCCGGTGCGCTCATCGGTGACACTGTCATGCTCGCCGAAGGCCTGGCACCAGCCCCGGAAGTACGCCGCGTAGCGCGTGACTAAACAGTCATCAGGCTGCGGCAAAACGAACGCATCCCCCGGACTGCCTCAGCCGACCCATAGCCTGGCGTTGCGGAACATGCGCATCCACGGTGAATCCTCGTCCCAGTCATCCGGGTGCCAGGAGTGCTGGACGGTGCGGAATACCCGCTCCGGGTGCGGCATCATGATGGTCACTCGCCCGTCTGCGGCTGTCAGGCCGGTGATACCGAGTGGCGAGCCGTTCGGGTTGGCCGGGTAACGCGTGGCCACCTGGCCGTGGCCGTCAACGTAGCGTGCCGCGACGATGCCACTGTCCAGTGCGCGTTCGGCATCGCCCTCGTCGCGGAACTCCGCCCTGCCCTCGCCGTGGGCTACCGCGATCGGTATCACGGACCCCGCCATGCCATCGAAGAACAGCGAGGGTGAATCCAGTATCTCGAGCTGCGACACGCGTGCCTCGAACTGCTCCGAGCGATTGCGCACGAAGCGCGGCCAGTCCTGCGCGCCGGGGATGAGTTCGTGCAGGGCGGAGAGCATCTGGCAGCCGTTGCACACGCCGAGCGCGAAGCTGTCGTCGCGCTCGAAGAATGCACTGAACATGTCGCGCAGGCTGGCATGGTAGAGCACGGACTTGGCCCAGCCCTGCCCTGCGCCGAGCACGTCACCGTAGGAGAAACCGCCGCAGGCCACCAGTCCCCTGAAATCGGCCAGCGTCGCCCGGCCCGCCAGCAGGTCGCTCATGTGAACATCGACGGCGGTAAAACCCGCGCGGTGGAAGGCCGCTGCCATCTCCACATGACCATTGATGCCCTGCTCTCGCAGGATGGCCACCCGCGGGCGCACCCCGCTGGCGATCAGGGGGGCGGCGACATCCTCGTCGATGTCGAATGTCGTGCGGCACTGGATACCGAGGTCGGTCTTGTCCAGCAGCGCATCGTATTCCTCCTGTGCGCATGCCGGGTTGTCACGCAGCGACTGCATGCGCCATGTGGTCTCCGACCAGGCGCGCTGCAGGTCGATGCGCGACTCGGCCAGCTGGATACGGCTGTCCCAGCTCACCGTGATCTGGTCGGCATCGTTCATCGTGCCGATGACATGACTGTAATGCCCCAGGCCGGCGAGGTGCAGCGCCTCGAGCACGGTGTCCGTGTCGCTGTGGCGCACCTGGATCACCGCACCGAGTTCCTCGGTAAACAGCGCCGCCACCGGGTCGTCGCCGAGCTCGTCGAGCTGGATGGTGACGCCGCTGCGCCCGGCAAAGGCCATTTCGCAGATGCAGGCGAACAGGCCGCCGTCAGAGCGGTCGTGGTAGGCCAGCAGCAGGCCATCGGCATTCAGCTCCTGGATGGTCGCGAAGAAAGCGCGCAGGGCGCCGGGGTCATCCAGGTCAGGCGGGTGATGACCGACCTGCTTGTAGACCTGGGCCAGTGCCGAGCCGGCCAGGCGGTTGTTGCCCTTGCCCAGGTCGATCAGCACGAGATCGGTGTCGCCCATGTCCGTGCGCAGCTGCGGTGTCAGCGTCTCGCGCACATCCTTTACCGGCGCGAAGGCCGAGACGATCAGTGACAGCGGCGCCGTCACCGAGCGTTCCTCGCCGTCTTCACGCCACACCGATTTCATCGACATGGAATCCTTGCCCACCGGTATTGCGATACCCAGTGCCGGGCAGAGTTCCGCGCCCACCGCGCGGACGGTGTCGAACAGGCTGGCATCTTCGCCGGGGTGGCCGGCCGGCGCCATCCAGTTGGCCGAAAGCGCCACCTTGTCCAGCGCCTCGATGCGGCTTGCGGCAATATTGGTGATCGCCTCGCCCACGGCCATGCGACCGGATGCCGGGCCGTGCACCAGCGCAATCGGTGTGCGTTCGCCCATCGACATGGCCTCGCCTGTATAGCCCTCATAGTCCGATGCCGTCACAGCAACATCGGCGACCGGCACCTGCCAGGGACCCACCATCTGGTCGCGCGTGACCATGCCGGTCACGGAGCGATCACCGATGGTGACCAGGAAGGTCTTGTCGGCGACGGCCGGCAGGTGCAGCACGCGGTAGGCGGCCTCGCGCACATCGAGCCCGCGGCTGGCAAAGTCCGGTTTCGTGAACGGGTGGTGGTTCACATCGCGCAGCATCTTCGGCGGCTTGCCGAGCAGCAGCTCCATGGGCAGGTCGATCGGCGTGTTGTCGAAGTGCGCATCGCCAAGCACCAGCTGCTGTTCGTCGGTGGCCTCGCCGAGCACGGCGTACGGACAGCGTTCGCGCGCGCACAACGCCTGGAAGTCGGCCAGGCGCTCGCTGTCGATCGCCAGCACGTAACGCTCCTGGGATTCATTGCACCAGACCTGCATGGGCGACATGCCGGGATCGTCGTTCGGCACCGCGCGCAGTTCGAAGCTGCCGCCGCGGCCGCTGTCATTGACCAGTTCCGGGACGGCATTGGAGAGCCCGCCGGCGCCGACATCGTGAATCGACAGGATGGGATTGGCATCGCCCAATGCCCAACAGGCATCGATGACTTCCTGCGCCCGGCGTTCCATCTCCGGGTTGCCGCGCTGCACTGAGGCAAAATCGAGGTCCTCGGCGCTGGCACCGCTCGACATGGAAGACGCGGCGCCGCCGCCCAGCCCGATCAGCATGGCCGGACCGCCGAGCACGATGATCGGTGTGCCGGCAGGGATGTTGTTCTTGTCTATGTGGGACTCGCGGATCATGCCGCAGCCGCCGGCCAGCATGATGGGCTTGTGGTAGCCGCGCACCTCCTCGCCCCGCGGTCCCGGCACCCGCTCCTCGTAGGTACGGAAGTAGCCGCTCAGGTTCGGCCGGCCGAATTCGTTGTTGAAGGCGGCGGCACCCAGCGGGCCCTCGATCATGATGTCCAGTGCCGAGACGATGCGTGCCGGACGGCCGTGATCGGTCTCCCAGGGCTGCGGCATGCCGGGCAGCTGCAGGTTGGAGACCGAGAAGCCGCACAGACCGGCCTTGGGTTTCGCACCGCGTCCCGTGGCGCCTTCGTCGCGGATTTCACCGCCGGAGCCGGTGGCCGCGCCCGGAAACGGCGAAATGGCAGTCGGGTGGTTGTGTGTCTCCACCTTCATGACCAGATGCGCCGGCTCATGGTGCGGTGTGTACTCCTTCGTATCGGCATCCGGAAAGAAGCGCTGCACGCGGTAACCCGCGGTCACCGCCGCGTTGTCGCTGTAGGCCGACAGGATGCCGTCCGGACTGGCCTTGTAGGATTCGCGGATCATGCCGAACAGGCTGTGCTCCTGCG
>WOR8_10003916_pt1 | contig 14498 bp, 14 predicted proteins | sample DeeMarSeWOR38_10_FD_19890 | JGI IMG/M metagenome (IMG submission 19890) | reverse complement strand
ACTCCACGTCCGGGGCGTTCCTGGTCCAGTCACCCCCGCAGGAGATAAGAAGCTGCGGCCGAGGAGCGGCAAGTGCAGCGAATTCGACGTTGCTGGTTTCATGCTTATCGGTTTTGTGGATGGGCATGCCGCTTTCGCAGTTGCAGCCGCCGAAGAAATGGGCAGAAACCATTACTGTCGGTACAGAGACAGCAATACGATCATCGACTGCAGTCAGCATAAATGATTGTGTTCCTCCGCCGGAACAGCCGGTAATACCGATACGTTCTGGATCAATGTTATCCAGAGAAAGGAGAAAGTCTACTGCACGGATTGAATTCCAAAGCTGGAGCTTGAGAACTTTAGGCCGGTTATGGCTCCAACCTGCGTTTTTCCAGTCACCCCATCCGACCATATCATACGAAAAAACCACAGCTCCCATTCGGGCCAGTGTCGCACAACGCTTTTGCTGGTTAGCTCGAAAACGCCCGTAGTTCTCGGGACTGCCGGCATGACCATGGGGACAGAGTATCCCGGCAAATGGCCTTTTGCCTCGTCGTGGACGATACAAGCTACCTGTGACAAAAACGCCGGGCAAAGACTCAAAAGCAGCATTTTCCACGGTGTAACCTTTGTATTTGCGTTTGCTATGGATGATCGGCTTTAGCGCGCGCTTCTCCGGCAATGGTGATAGTTCGGCTCCATGAAGAAGGCTCTCACGAATCAGCCTGGCCCGGGCTTTCCATTGCTCCAGGTTGGAATAGCTCAGGACGAATCTGGCAAGCTGTTCTTTCGCCTCCTCCTCACTTTGATAATTGCCCTGACAAAGTTGAGGTTTCTTTTCCTCATCGCCTTGTACCGGAATAGGCGACAATCCGAGTATAAGCACCGATAAGCTGATGAACATAGTTTTGTAGATTTCACTTAGTCGACTTAGCATTTTTGACCTCCTAATATGACATCTTCACACATCTTATTTATCGACTTTACCACTCCAACAATGGTCGCAATTCAGTGGAACTAATGTTACGGCTATTCTTCCATACAGGCGATAGCAGAACAACCACTCGTACATTGCCTTTTGCATTATCAATATGTACAATCAAGCGCTTCACGCCTTTATTGGACTTCTCCGGCGGCTTTTGCTCGGCGGATTCAATAGTAAACTCAGCGTCATAGGGTGACAGAATCCGTGCGATGAGTTCTTTGTCGTCAATGGTTAGTTTCGCAATTCTTTCTTTTTCCAGCGAGATTTCAGCATCGGTTGTCATCGCCCAGACAAGCTCGCATGGCTTATTGATTTCGAACTCATCCTGTACCAGGACAGCCTCTCTGCCCTCCAGCATGGCGATACCTCTTGTAACTTTTTTTGCAAACTTCTCATAAGCACTCGTCAGATCGATAAGGGCAAAAGCAGAGGATTTCTTCGATTCAAATTTAATGAACTTCGATGTCCCCATCGGATCCTGGTTCTCGCCACCAAGCAATGGAACGCTGTGACTTTTCGAATTCAGGCGGTAATAGCTCCAACGTCTACCACCCCTTCTACTGTCCCAGTAGCCGGGAAGATTGTAATTGTCCGCACCGAGGTCGCGAATCCAGCGCACGCCCAGAGCATCCAACTCGAAGTTGCCCAAATCCAGATGCCCGTGATTGACCTGATTGTAGCCAGCCTTGATGCCTGTCCAGAGCACGTCCGGGTCGTCCCATGAGCTTCGAAATACAGCCACTTCCACTGGGCCACGAAAATAACGGTCAAGGTCTCTTGCTGGGACATTACCTTGAGGCTCTGGCATGTACCAAACCACATGCTGCGGGCTTGCTTTGCTTTTTGTCAGCATAGCTCGTTCATCATCGACATACAACGGATTATTGTATGTGCGCCCCAGCCAAAACAAACACGGCAGCGTTCTTCTGGAGCTTCTTGTTCCGACGTCGGCCAGGTTTAAATAATATCCGGTTGGCCCGGCAGTGTATATAGGGAAATCTCCAGCTTGAGCCAGTCCTTCGATTTTCAACAGGCCGAAATCTTTGCCGAGCGCGCTTTGAAGGGCGGCCAGACCATAAGCGGTGTAATGTGTGGCATAACTCCAGTATCCGGGCCCTTCCCCCCAGGCACCATCGGGGCCATAGGTCTTGAGTGCCCGAGGTAGCGACCGAACGGCGGCCGTGACGATCTGCTCGGCGTACTTCGGGTCAGACTCGGCAATCGCCAGCGAGCCAACTATCAAGCCTCCATTGCAGACCTGGTTCCAGTTGTGTTCGCTCCGTACCCATCCGCTCTTTGTATATGCAGTCAGCCCTGGCTCCAGTCCGTTTTTAATCAGGCCGGCCTTGATTTTTTCCCGCGTCCCGGCATCCATATAGGAATAGAGCCAGTCATAACCAAGCCCAACCGCATGGGACATCTCGGCCGTATCGAGAAAATGCGATGGATTCCAGTCTTCGAATTCACAGACCGTCAGCATGTTATCGATGGCTTTGCTGGCATATTTGTTATCGCCCGTCCATCGGTACGCGAGGCCGAGCGCATAAATCCGGCGAAGGCATTCTCTACTGACGTGAAGCAATCGGGGGCCTATTTTCCTGTACGTTAGCATTGATTTACCGGCACAGTTGTTCGCCTCATCGATGACGTCCCTGACACACTTTCGCAAAAGTTCGTCTGTTTTGTGAAGTTCTTTCAGACGCTGAAGGTCTTTATCTTTTAGCATCAATCTCGGATGGCTCTTATCGAGCGTTTTAAGGATATCAGAGGGATCTACAGTCGCCTGTTGAGCCCATGCCGATGTCAGATAAAAAAAGCTAACGATTATCGCCAGTGCGGTAAGTCTGCATGTAGTCACTATAATTCACCTCCATTTCCGGATTGTTTACTTATTGCCATCCTGATAGAAAAACGACCAAACCGACAGACGTTATAGAAGATTTGCTGTTATCAGGGCAAGGAAAATCTTTGCCGCGGCCGCAGAAATTACTTATGATTACTGTAAACGTCATTCAAATTGGAATCAGAGCAATATTATGGAAAAACTCATTTATAAAACAAAACAGGAAATGGGAGCAGCGGCGGCAGCAGTAGCAGCCCAGGCGATCAAAAAAGCAATAGATGAACACGGGCGGGCAAATATCATCCTCGCAACGGGAGCCAGCCAGTTCGAGATGCTGAAAAATCTGGTTCAAGCCGAGACTGTGGACTTCTCGAAAGTGACGATGTTTCACCTCGATGAGTATATCGACATGGCAGAGGACCACCCGGCAAGTTTTAGGAAATTCCTGAAAGAGCGATTTGTGGAAAAGGTGCCGGGCTTGAAAGCAGCATATTTCATTGCCGGCGATACCGGTGATCCACAGCAGGAGTGCAGTAGAGTAGGCTCTCTGATAACTGAACACCCAATCGACGTGGCAATGATTGGAATTGGGGAAAATGGGCATCTAGCGTTTAACGATCCGCCGGCAGACTTCGAGACCGAAGAGCCGTATATTATTGTCGAGCTGGATGAAAAATGCAGGAAGCAGCAATTAGGCGAAGGCTGGTTCGAGAGGCTCCAGCAGGTGCCCTGGCAGGCAATCTCGATGAGCATTAAGCAAATAATGAAAAGCGGGTGCTTGATTGTTACGGTTCCCGACCAGAGCAAAGCCGAGGCAGTAAAAAACGCCCTCGAAGGCGAAGTGACGCCGATGTGTCCAGCCTCGATATTACAGCAGCACGGCAATTGTAAGATATTCCTGGACGCCGAGGCGGCTTCGCTGCTCAATCCATAGAGCATAAACCACCCACGGGGGTGATAATCTCCGCCTTTACCGGCAGGTTGCGCGGGTGATAGTATTGTTCAGCCATATTTTCAATCAGTTGCCGGGCATGATTGTCTTCTACAACCGCCACGATGCAGCCGCCCATGCCGGCCCCGACAAGACCGGCACCAACTACACCTTCTGTTTCGAGTGCGATATCAACGAGCATATCGAGTTCGGGAAGGCTGACGTTATATCCACCGCCCTGACGCCACAACTCGGCACGGCTTATACGTGTGGCATCGCACGATTCCAAATCATCGATCAGGGCATCAATTCGTTTGTCGGGATAGGTGTTGTCGGTGGGCACTCGCCGGCCTTCAACGAGCTTCGTCACGCGGTCGCCGTCGTGAGAGATGTTCATAAGCTCGCCGAACTTTTTCATATCACCGGCTCGCAGGCACTGAGGAACCATCTCCGCTCGAATACACTCGGCAATTCCATAAAGACATACCTGCCGGATGAGATAGCCCTCTTTTGGTTCGGTGTGACTTCTGAATACACGATGAATCTTTTGCCCATCTGTCGGAAGAAGCTCTAAAATCTCAGTTCTGCCGGCTGAAACGGGCAGTGATTTTATCATTCTATAGATTTGATTCTGGTCAACGCCAAGTCTTTCCGGATTGACATCTCGAAGTCGTTCGAGTTTATCGGCAAATTTCGGAAAGTTTTTACGTATCAACATCAGGCCGAATATATATCCAGCGACCCGGCTGTTAAAGACATCGCGGGCGCCAGCTTGTTTTTTCGCCTTGATGCTGCTATTTGCCAAAACGAAGCAATAGCCTTTGGGAAGTGTCGCCTCATCTACAGACAACGGAAAAGCCCCGATATGGAGAATTATCTTGGACCTGCCGTATATAATCGCAGCGTGGTCGCTGCAACCGCCGCGAGTTCCCACATACCATTCGGCAAAGCCCCAATGCTCAATGAAATCCACAGGTTTAATGTCAAGCGAGTTTATCCGTATTACAGCTTCAACCGTAATCATAACCAATGCCGATGATGAGCTCAGCCCGGCTGCTCTCGGTATGTTGCCGTAAACCATCATATTCATACCTCTGATCACCGGAGCGAAGCTGCCGCCGTCTTTTGTGTTGAGATGCTGAATGTACAAAACCGCCGCACGGATATAATTCGACCAGCTTATTGATGGATCATGCCTGCGTTTTTCATACTCATCGTGACACCATGTGTCCCAGTTTTTGATTTTTTCACCAGCCGGCAGACACTGGCTGATACTAAACTGCTCATCGGCGAAGTCGTTCAACTCGACGTTTTTAGCCAGCACCAGATCATCATCGCGCGGCTCGACCACAAGCCACATGTGCTTTACTGTTATGGGATTGACCGAGCCGCCGCGATGGTCGATATGCGTGCCCAGAAGGTTGATCCTGCCGGCCGAACGGATTATCAGGACGCTGCGATCAGCCGCGTATCTCTCGGCGAATGCTTCGAGGGTGCGCATGCACATCTCAGCAGCTTCGACCTTTAACTCGTCATTATCACCGTAGATTTTGTGCAACTTTTTGTGAAAGGCGCTGTTTGTATCTTTAATCAGCTTAATCCAATTGCTGACAGGTCGCATGCCACTGATATCAGAAGTCATAAGTTCTTATCCTCTATGACGTTTCCAAACTGTTTGTAGTCGGGAATGATAGGAGATTTGCCGCCGGTAAAGCAAGAAAAATCTCATGTCGTTACCGGCAGATATTGAAACTGTGTATTTGACAGAAACGAAGAAATATCGTATAAGATGGTTTTTGGAAACCAGACAAAAGAATGAGCCGTAAAGCACAGATTTCGAATGGCATCAAGATACAAGGACTGGTGGATCTCCAGGTCAATGGCTACAAGGGGGTACATTTTTCCGATATTAACCTGACGCGGGATGATTTTGTTATGGCATGCCGGGGTGTGTTTGAAGCCGGCACGACGGCGTTTCTGCCGACGATGATAACGAGTCCGAAGGAAGTTTACGAGCATAATTTACCTATCATGGCCGCGGTACTTCAGGAAGCCGAATTTCGGGGTAAACTCCTGGGCTTTCACATCGAGGGACCTTTTATATCAGCACAAGATGGTGCGCGGGGGGCACATGATACGCAGTGGATTACGAAACCGGATTTAGAATACCTCAAGCAGCTAATCGATTGGTCTGACGACCAGGTCAAACTGCTCACGATTGCAGCCGATCCGGATGGAGCTGAAAAGCTTGCCCGCTACGCCGTGAGTCAGGGAATTGCAGTTTCCCTGGGACACCAAATGGCGTCAGAAGCAGATTTGGACAGGCTGGTACAAGCCGGTGCCGTCTCTTTGACCCACTTGGGGAACGGCGTGCCGGCAATGATTTCCAGGCATGAAAATCCCGTATGGGCGGGATTAGGTAACGATGATCTTATCGCGATGATAATAACCGACGGCCATCATCTGCCTGCATCCATTCTGAAGACTATTATCAGAACCAAAGGTCCGGAACGATGCGTAGTGGTCAGTGACGCTTCATCACCTGCAGGACTTCCGCCCGGTAAATACGAAGCACTGGGTCATCAAGTGGTGCTGGAAGAGGGCGGTCTGTTGCGCGATTTGACAACGGGGTATCTGGGAGGCTCTTCGGCGACGATGCTTCAGTGTATGAACCACCTGGCGTCTCTGGATCTGGTCAGTTGCGAGGAACTTTTCGCCATGGGATTCGATAATCCGCTGGTACTAATCGGACTCGGCCCGGATGATGTGGCCCAGGGTCGAGACGTCCGATTCGACAAAGAACATAAGTTTTTTTACATTTAGATTTAGCGAGGCCGGTTTTAGACCGATAAAGAAACGTTACACTTTAAATGCTGTTGAAGCAAAGATATATGATTCTATGTGCATCAAATGTAAAGCTTTTAACTTTACAGGAACATCGGGACTTGATAAGATGCAAGTTCCATATGAGAAGGACCCTCGATGAAGACGGGGGATAAATAGAAGATACGTAATAAGAATACTCAAGAATGGCTGGCAAAATCATTATCGACACCGAACGATGCAAAGGCTGTGGTTTGTGTGTGGTCGTATGCCCCAAAAATACTATAGTCGTTTCTGAAAAATCAAACAGCATCGGTTATTTCCCCGCCAAGGTAAACAGCGACGAATGTACAGGCTGTGGTTCCTGCGCGATTATATGCCCGGATGCGATCATAGAAGTTTTTAAAGACGATTCCGGTAATGTAGAGATAATTATCGAGCCTCACGAAGAGGGTGAGCAAAAGGTGATCGAGGGGAAAAAATGAACCCTGTTGCAGATTCTACAAGAAACAGGAATATGACAGAAGAAGGGCAGGTTTCCAAAGGTGCCGGCAAGAGGATTTTAATGTGTGGGAACGAGGCGCTTGCCGAGGCGGCAATCCTTGCCGGCTGCGATGCTTATTTCGGTTATCCAATTACGCCGCAAAACGAAATTCCCGCCTATATGTCTCGAAGAATGCCCGAAGAGGGCCGGATTTTCGTGCAGACTGAGAGCGAGCTGGCTGCGATTAATATGGTCTTCGGAGCTTCGGCAACGGGCAAAAGGGCCATGACAAGCTCATCCAGTCCCGGCATCAGCCTAATGCAGGAAGGAATCAGCTATCTTTCCGGCGCCGAGCTGCCGGCAGTTGTTGTCAATATCATGCGAGGGGGGCCTGGACTGGGAAATATCGCGCCGTCACAGGCTGATTATTTTCAGGCCACTCGGGGTGGCGGGCACGGTGATTATCGAACAATTGTGCTCGGGCCGTCGGGAGTGCAGGAGATGGTCGATTGTATACCGCTCGCATTCGACCTGGCCGACCAGTACCGGATGACAGTGATGGTTCTGGCTGACGGCATTCTGGGCCAGATGATGGAGCCGGTAGTATTAGAGAAAAAGCCCGGACGGGAATTACCTGCTAAAACATGGGCATTAACCGGGGCCAAAGGGAGAAAGCAAAACATTGTCCGCTCATTGTGGCTTCCGGAAGGAGTACTGGAAGAGCTGAACAATAAACTGCGGGACAAGTATAAACAGATAGCACAAAACGAAGTGCTTTGTGAACAATATGAGATTGAGGATGCTGATATCATATTGGTTGCGTATGGCTTTTCGGCAAGAATCGTCCGCAGCGCAGTCAGCAGGGCAAGAGAAGAAGGAATCAAGGCCGGCTGGATTCGCCCGATTACACTGTGGCCGTTTCCAACCGAGCAGGTAAGCAAAGCTGCAGATGAATTTCGGATTTTTCTGGTTGTCGAGATGAGCAACGGCCAGATGGTCGAAGATGTAAGGTTGGCCGTCAACGGCAAATCGCCTGTATTATTTCACGGCCGGCCGGGCGGTGGTATTCCTACTGTAGATGAAATCTTCGATCTAATCAGGCAATTGACATTAAAACCAAAGACGTAATTATGAAAACAGTATTTAAGAGGACACCGACACTTAAGGATTGCAAGACGCATTATTGCCCCGGATGCGGGCACGGAATTGCTCATAGGCTTGTCGCAGAGATAATCGATGAGCTGGATATACGGGATCGAACAATCGGCATCGCACCTGTTGGCTGTGCCGTATTGGCGTATGACTATTTCGACATTGATATGGTCGAGGTGGCACATGGCAGGCCACCGGCAGTTGCAACGGGAATGAAAAGGACCAATCCAGACAAAATCATATTTTCATATCAGGGCGACGGTGACCTGGCAAGTATCGGTGCCGCTGAAATTTTGCATGCCGGACACCGGGGCGAGCAGATAACGGTCATCTTCATTAATAATGCAGTTTATGGAATGACCGGTGGGCAAATGGCACCAACGACGATGCTCGAGCAGGTGACAGCAACGACACCAAAAGGCCGGACTGCCGCCGAGCAGGGCTATCCGCTTCAGGTCTCGGAGCTATTGGCGACATTGCCAGGAACGATTTATATCGAACGCTGCGCGCTTAACAATGTTGCTGGAGTTCGCAAAACAAAGAAAGCAATAAAGCACGCCTTCGAGCTTCAACTCGAAGGCGCCGAGGGTATGTCGCTGGTGGAGGTGCTCTCTCCGTGCCCGACGTACTGGCGTATGAGCCCTGCCAAAGCGATGGAATGGATCGAAAGCAATATGATGAAAGTCTTTCCTCTCGGACGATTGAAGGGTTGAAAATGGCAGCAAACGGTTTTTGCGAGGAGATTCTTATCGCCGGTTTCGGCGGGCAGGGGATTATGCTGACCGGCAAGCTGCTCGCTCAGACGGCAATGAAGGCCGGAAGAGAAGTAACTTATATGCCTGCTTATGGCGCTGAGGTTCGCGGCGGCACCGCGAATTGTATGGTGGTAATCGCAGAAAACGAAATCGCCTGTCCGCTCGTCAGCAAACCGGATTCGTTAATTGTTCTGAACAAGGCGTCGCTTACGAAATTCGGGCCGCGTCTTAAAAATAACGGCCTTCTTATAATAAATAGCTCATTAATCGACATCGATCCGGAGTTGGATGATTCTATAGAAGTTGTTTCAATACCTGCCGACGACATAGCTGTTGAATTAGGCAGCCCCAAAAGCACGAATATGGTGGCATTGGGTGCATACCTGCAAAAAAGAGGATACCTTACACCGGATGCTGCGGCCCAGGCTCTGCCTGATGTTCTCGCTAAAAGGTACCATCAAACATTGCCGCTTAATATCGAAGCCTTGCACAAAGGAGGCGAATACGCCAGAAACAACAGCCATGATTAAGAATAAAAGCTGCTGCAGCAAAATTCATCTCAGCATAAAATTCTACCTTTCAATATTTGTAATTCTGACAGGATTTATATCTGGCCCGGATATATATGCCGCGGAACAATACAAGCTGATTGCCAGAGACGCGGTATCCGACATTGTTGACGGTAAATACGACGCGGCCATCGAACAATTTGAAGACTATCTCAATGAGCACCCGAAAGATCTCGAATCAATTTATGGTATGGTGGTTGCTTACGCTCAAAAGCAGGAGATTGACAAGGCTGTCTCATACGTTCAAAAAGCTGTTGATGAAGGATTGCCTTTTGCCCGCTTCCTCGCCGGCCCGAGAGACCTGCTGAAACCTTTAACAAGCAGTCCTCAATTCAAAACGCTCGCTGAAAAGTACGCCATGGAACTGCTGCATGGTCCTATGCTTGGCTGCGTGACTGAAAGCAGCGCTAAATTCTGGGTTCGCACGGTCAATGAAGTCCCCGTCGAAGTAATTGTGAAAAGAGCAGATTCAGGTGACTCTTTGCAAGTTCGAGCAGCCGGAAAAACGAGCAGCAAAGGGGATTACACAGTAGTGCTCGGAGTTAAAGGTTTGGAACCTAACACATTATACGAATACGAGATTAGGATTGACGGCAATAAAAAAGCCAAAGGGGGGCGTTTCCGTACATTTAGTCCTTCCGGAAAGCCGGCAAAATTCCAGGTTGGCTTCGGAGGTGGCGCCGGATTCACACCGGAACATGAGAGGATGTGGGATACAATCTCCAGCCACAATCTGCCTGCTTTTCTTCTGCTCGGTGACAATGTCTATATTGACAATCCGACGAGGCCCGCTGTGCAGCAATACTGCTACTACCGGCGTCAATCCCGTCCTGAATTCCGGAACTTTGTTGCTTCGACATCAATATTCGCCATCTGGGATGATCATGACTTTACGACAAATGATGCCGGGGGCGGGCCGGAAATTTATTTCCCTGAATGGAAGATTCCGGTCTGGCGTACATTTACATACAACTGGAATAATCCATATTATGGCGGCGGAGAAAAACAGCCCGGCTGCTGGTTCGATTTCTCCATCGGCGACGTTGATTTTTTCATGCTGGACGGCCGGTATTATCGTGACGAGCCGCGAAGCGAGAATCCCTCGATGCTCGGCGACGCCCAGAAAAAATGGCTGTTCGAAAAACTAAAATCTTCCAAGGCAACATTTAAGGTTCTAACCTCACCTGTGCCATGGGCACTGGGCGCAAAGCCCGGTAGTCGGGATCCATGGCAGGGCTATCGGGAAGAACGAGAGCAGATATTTTCCTTTCTGGAATCTAACCGGATTGACGGCGTCATTCTTATTTCCGCCGACCGTCATCGCTCCGATGCATGGAAAATCGAGCGGGAGAACGGATATGACCTGTACGAGTTCGAAAGCTCAAAACTGACTAATATCCACACTCATAAAATCATGCCCGGTGCCATGTTCGGCTATAACAAAAAATGTTCCTTCGGACTGCTCATGTTCGATACCACCAAAGCTGACCCGGAAGTTACGTATCAGATCATTAGCATAGATAACGAGCTTATCAGGGAATTCTCGCTAAAGAAAAGCCAGTTGACACACAGCAAGACCAAATAAAAGGCTTTGTGAAACTGGCTGATTCTTGCAAGTAAATGACTTGATTGAGCAACCTTCTTGTACTATAATACTCCACGTACGATAAATAACAGATAATTAACCTGAAAATGGAAAGTTGAAATGGCCAAAAAATCAAATAACAGGAAGCCAAAGGCAATTTGCAGCTTCTGTGGCAGGTCGGGGAGTCAGGCTGATACGCTTATAGAAGGGCCGGACAAGGTCTTTATCTGCCCCGAATGTGTAGAACTATGCCATAACATCATCCGGCAGGATCGCAAACGGGCAACAAAGGGCGCTATAAGCCTAAAGGAAATGCCCAGACCCAGAGCAATTAAAGAATACCTGGACCAATATGTCATCGGGCAGGACCATGCTAAAAAATATCTCTCGGTCGCAGTGCATAACCATTATAAAAGGTTGCTGCACAGCGACAGCAACGACAGTGATGTAGAGATAGATAAATCGAACGTTCTGCTTATTGGCCCAACCGGCTCGGGCAAAACACTGCTTGCCCGCACACTCGCCCGCGAACTGGAAGTGCCGTTCGCTATATGTGATGCGACCACCGTTACCGAGGCTGGATACGTAGGTGAAGACGTTGAGAATTTTCTGCTGCGTTTACTGCAGGCCGCAGACTATGACATCGAAGCCGCACAGCGAGGCATCGTTTATGTCGATGAGATAGATAAGGTCGGCAAAACATCTCAGAATATTTCAATCACTCGTGACGTCTCTGGAGAAGGAGTCCAGCAGGCCCTGCTGAAAATGCTTGAAGGAACTATCGCCAACATTCCTCCGCAGGGCGGGAGAAAACACCCGGAACAATCCTACATACAAATTGATACCTCACAGATACTTTTCATATGCGGCGGAACTTTTGTGGGGCTGGAAAATATTATCAAAAAGCGGCTCGGCAAAAAAATGATAGGCTTCGATTCGGAACTGGCCGGCAAAAGCGATGACAAGACAGAATACAGCAACTTGCTGGAACAGATTATACCGGAAGATATCATCGAGTACGGGATGATTCCCGAGATGGTTGGAAGACTTCCGGTCATTACGACGCTGTCCGCTCTCGATGAAGATGCGCTTATCGACATACTGACTAAGCCGAAAAATGCGCTGTGCAAGCAGTATCAGAGATTTTTTGAGATGGAAAACGCCGAGCTTGAATTTACCGACGGAGCCTTGCATGCATTGGTACAGAAGGCACTCAAGCGTGATACCGGCGCCAGAGCGCTACGTTCGATCACCGAAGAGTTGATGATCGATTTGATGTATCAACTACCGGAAGAAGCCAAACCAGTGAAGTATGTCATCACTGGCGAAATCGTTGAACGCAAAGCCGACTTATTCACGGCAAAACAAAAGGCAAAAAAAGAATCAGCATAGAATTGAACCAAATTGCAGGTTGGAAATGTCCGCTACTTCTAAATCGATTGAATCACTTGTACAAAACATCGTTGAAGCAGTACACCCGCTAAAAATAATTCTTTTCGGCTCGTATGCCCGAGACACGGCAAATCCGGAAAGCGACATTGACGTCCTGGTCGTGATGCCCGAGGGTGTTCATTGCCGGAGGACTGCACAACTGTTATATCGGTAAATTAGAAGATTAGTGGTTCCTTTCGATATTTTAGTAACAACGCCAAGTACTTTAGAAAAGCATAAAGATAATATTGGCTTGATTTATCAAACTATATTAAAAGAAGGAAGAGAAATATATGCCGCATGAGGAACATTTTTCAGGCAGCCCTGGTGACTATGCTGTTACAAGTCGTTATCCAGGTGACTTCGAGCCTGTTAACGAAGAAGAATACAAAGAGGCATTGAGATTAGCCAGGATGGTGGTTACCTGGGTGGAAAATAATATTTAACAACAAAGATATAATGTCGCTTCAAAGAGAAATCGAGGAGATTAGACATAAGGATAAGGCCCGGGCACACAGGAATCGAACGATCACGCTCAGCCGGGCAGAAACGGAGCGATATAGCAAAGATTTAATCCACATATCTAAACCTGTCGAAATCGATGCACTCGATAATAAAATAGTAAACCAGGATGTATTTGAGGTCCTTGGTTTATTGCCGGAAGGTTCTGCTGACTTGCTGATACTGGATCCACCATATAATCTTACCAAAACTTTTACATCGACTACCTTCAGAAAAAAGAGTATTACAAAGTATGCCGAATGGTTTGAGAACCTGCTGGTTGAATTGTTGCCCACACTTAAAAAAACGGCATCGGTTTATGTATGTTCGGAATGGTGCTCATCGACGGCCGTTCATCTTGTGCTGGATAAGCTGCTGAAGGTAAGAAACCGGATTACCTGGGAGAGGGAAAAGGGTAGAGGAGCGAAAAGGAACTTCAAGAACGCTTCGGAAGACATCTGGTTTGCGACGGTTTCCGATGACTATGTTTTCAACGTGGATAATTTGAAGCTGAAACGCAGAGTTCTTGCCCCATACACCGACAGCAACGGCGTCCCAAAAGACTGGCAGGAAACATCCGCCGGCCAGTATCGACTGACACATCCTTCAAATTTATGGAATGATATCACGGTTCCGTTCTGGTCAATGCCGGAGAACACGGACCATCCCACGCAGAAGCCGGAAAAATTATTAGCTAAATTGATTCTGGCAAGCACAAAACAAGGTGACCTTGTATTTGATCCCTTTATGGGTGTAGGCAGCAGCATCGTGACGGCGAAAAAACTGGGTCGCAAATTCCTCGGAATTGAAATTGAAAAAGAATACTGTCTTCTCGCTGCGAAACGCCTGAGCCTGGCCGAACTCGACAGAACAATTCAGGGATACCAGGATGGTGTGTTCTGGGAGAGAAACACGCTCTCCAGGCACAAAAAGAAAAATGTAGCATTGTAACATAACTTTGGCGAACTAATATGCATGAGAGGTCCCTCTATTTGATTCAGACTTGTTATGATGTTATAGTCAAGTCAAACAAAACACAATTCGATTTCCATAATGAAGAATAGAGAACAGATTACCACTGTTGGTGACGGATTATTAGTATTGGCGCCTGCTAAGATCAACCTGTCACTGTTAATAGCCGGTAAAAGACCTGATGGTTTCCACGAGATAGAAACCATTATGGCAAAAATCGACTGGTATGATGAAATACTCATTCAGCCAGGTCGGCAAACCGGCATCGAATTGATCTGCCAAGGGCCATGCTGGGCGCCGATCGGTGAAGATAATCTTGTTTATAAAGCCGCTAAAAGTCTGCTGGAAAACTGCTGCTTGAAGTCTGATATTAGAATTACATTGACTAAAAACATCCCCGCTGGAACAGGTCTTGGCTCGGCAAGTAGTGACGCAGCGGCTACACTTATAGGCTTAAACCACTACTTGAAATTAGATCTCGACCG
>WOR8_10008902_pt1 | contig 14500 bp, 11 predicted proteins | sample DeeMarSeWOR38_10_FD_19890 | JGI IMG/M metagenome (IMG submission 19890) | reverse complement strand
GGGGCTTTTTTATGTCCCGGCACGGCGCTCCGATTTGCAGACGACCGGAGTGTTCTTCGACCGAAGTAAAGCGGAGCCGCGCGTAGCGCGGTGAGCCATGAGGGAGAGGAACACTCCGGTCGTCTGCAGCCCCTGTGGTCATCCGAGTCCAGCCAGGAAACGCTCCAGGACTTCGCGCGCCTCCTGCTCGCCGTGGCGCTTCAGGGCCGAAAATTGCTGCACGGTGGCACGATCGCCTAGTTCCCGCTTCACTTCGAGCACCGCCGCGGCGGCCTGCCCCTTCTTCAGCTTGTCGGCTTTCGTCAGCAGGATGTGGATCGGCAGATCGACCGACTCCGCGAAGGCGACCATGCGGCGATCGAAGTCCGTGAGCCTGCGGCGGATGTCGACGATGAGGATAAGGCCTGCAAGGCTTTGCCGCGATTCGAAATACTCTGCCAGCAGTTCGCCCCAGTGCCGGCGCGTGGCCTCGGACACCCGCGCAAATCCATAGCCCGGCAGATCCACGAGCCGCTGGCCCTCACGCAACTCGAAGAAATTGACGAGCTGGGTCCGGCCCGGTGTCTTGCTGGTGCGGGCGAACTGGCGGCGGTTGACAATAACGTTGATCGCGCTCGATTTACCGGCGTTGGAGCGACCCGCGACGGCAACCTCGGTGCCGGTGTCCGGCACGAACTGGCTGCGGGCATTGGCGCTCTTCAGGAATCGGGCATCCGGGTACTGCGACATGGGGTATGGCCATTGGTTTCTGTGTATAATTTGGGGCCGCAGAATTCGTGGTCCCCCGGCCAGGCGGGCCAGATTATACACACGTCGAGAATGACAACGATGGCACCGGCCACCGTGAAGAAGTAACGGTTACATAACATGAAAAACACGCTCGCTTACGTTTGCGCACTCGCCGGCATCACGCTGGCTGCTCTCCAGGTCCAGGCCGAAGGGCTGGTCGAAGGCTCGGTCGACGCCGGCAAGACCAAGGCCGTCACCTGTGCCGCCTGCCACGGCGCCGCCGGCATCAGTGCGAACCCGCTCTGGCCGAATATCGCCGGGCAGGGTGCACCGTACCTGGTCGCGCAGCTGCAGGCCTTCAAGGACGGGACTCGCAAGAACCCGCTCATGACCAGCCAGGCGATGATGCTGTCCGAGCAGGATATGGCCGACCTGGCCGTATATTACGAGGGCCTGCCCGCACCGGCCCAGGCAGTCGCCGACCCGGATACCGTCGGCAAGGGCGAGGCACTTTATCGCGGCGGCGAGGTCACAAAACAGGTAGCGGCCTGCATCGCCTGCCATGGCCCGGCCGGCACAGGCAACCCTGCCGCGGGATACCCGGCCTTGCAAGGCCAGCACGCGGCGTACACGGCCAAGCAGCTGCGGGATTATGCGTCCGGCGAACGCGAATCGGACGGCAAGACACGCATCATGCGCGAAATTGCAGGGAAGCTCAGCGAAGATGAAATCGTCGCGCTGGCATCGTATGTTCAGGGCTTGAAATAGCGCCCACGTAAGGACGGTAGAGTAGCAATGAAGAATGCGTTGATTATCGGGCCGCTGGCCCTGTTGATTTTGTTCGGACTCTCTGCCTGCGGCAGCGGCGACCAGGAACCGGAGACCGCCGTCGAGGCGACGCCGGCAGAGCAGGCGCCCGCCGAGGAGCAGGTCGTGGCCGACGAGGAGCCGGCCGGCGAGGAAGACAGCACCCAGGTGGTTGTCGAGGAGTCCGCCGCAGAGCCGGAGGAAGACGAGCAGCCGATCATGCTCGCCAGGGCCGACACCACCGACGCCCCTGCCCAGAACTGGAAATTCAAGGAAGGCCAGCACTACATTCGCATGGTGCCGAGCCAGCCGACCATGGGCGGCGCGGACAAGATCGAGGTGGCCGAGTTCTTCTGGTACGGCTGCCCGCACTGCTACAGCTTCGAGCCCACCATCAACGCGTGGGCCGCCGACATGCCTGCAAGCGCCCGATTCGTGCGTATTCCGGTGATCTGGAATACCGTGCACGAACTTCACGCGCGCCTGTTCTACACGATGGAAGTCCTGGTGCGTAATGGCTCGCTGGCGGACGGCGAGGCCTTTCACAATACCGTGTTCCAGGAGATCCAGACGCGCGGCAATCGCCTGACGAGCGAAGATTCGATCAGGCGACTGTTCGAACGCTTCGGCGTCGATGCCGAGGCCTTCGACAAGACCTGGAAGTCTTTCGAGGTCGATCAGAAACTCCGCGTCGCGCAAGACCTCGGGCGCCGCTACAACATCCAGGGTGTTCCCGCCGTCGTCGTCAACGGCAAATACCGCACGGGCGGCCAGGAAGCCGGGAGTTATGACGCGGTGCCGGACGTCATCGACGAGCTGATCGTGCGCGAAAGCCAGCGCTAGTCCGGGCAGCCGCATCGCGGAATTGTCATGAAAAAAACCCTGGCTATTGCAGGACTTGCGATCGTCCACGCGGTCGCGTCCGCCGCGCCGGGTGCCGATGAATCGTTCTCAGAGCTTGCTGCCCGTTACCTCGACGACGTTGCCGATCGTTCGCCGGTCGCCGCGACCGCGCTGGGCGACCATCGCGCGGACGACCGCCTCGACGATGTAGACGCTGCCGCGCGGGCGCGGATCCGCGGCACATTCCTCGACTATCGCGAAACACTCGCCGGCATCGATCGCGGCGAGCTGTCGCGCGCCAACCAGGTCGATGCCGCGATCCTGCACAACGAAATAGAGTCGACGTTGTTCGAGCTCGACACGCTCGAGGAATGGGCGTGGAGCCCGCTCTACTACGTGCGCCTTTCGGGCAACGCCATCTACGGACTCCTGTCACGCGACTTTGCACCGCTCGAAGAGCGTCTCGACAACGCGGCATCGCGGCTCTCGCAACTGCCTCGCTTCTTCGCGCAGGCGCGGGGTTCGCTGCAACCGGGACGCGTTCCCAAGATTCACGCCGAGACCGCGGTCCAGCAGAACCGTGGCCTCGCATCCATCATCGACTCGATGATCGTCCCGCACATGGCCGAGCTTCCCCCGGAAAACAGGGCGCGGCTCGAAACGGCAATCGAGACCGCGCGGGCCGCGATCGCCGAACACCAGGCGTGGCTCGAGGATGAGCTGCTGCCTCGGGCGAATGGCGATTTCCGCATTGGCGCCGAACTCTACGATCGGAAGCTCGCGTATGCACTGAATTCGTCGCTCAGCCGCCGGGAGATCAGGACGCTTGCCGAGCAGGAATATGAACTCGTCCGCAGCGAGATGTACGACATTGCAAAGCAGGTGTACGTCGGCATAAATCCCTACACGGCATTCCCCGACAATCCCGACGAGGCTTACAAGCAGGCAATCATCCGTGCAGCCCTCGAGGTGGCCTACCAGCAGCTGCCGCCGCGAGACGGGATTGTCGACATCGCGAGGCAATACCTGCAGCAGGCGAGCGACTTCGTCATCGAGCAGGACATCGTCACGATGCCGGAGGAACCCGTCGAGATCATCGTGATGCCCGAGTTTCAGCGCGGCATCGCGCTGGCCTATCTCAGCCCGCCGGGGCCGCTCGACAAGGATCAGAAAGCTTTTTACGCGGTGGCGCCGCTGCCGGCCGACTGGACCGACGCGCAGGTCGCCTCCTTCCTGCGCGAATACAACCTGTATTCGATTCAGAATCTCACGATACACGAGGCAGTCCCGGGCCATTACCTGCAGCTTGCGCTGAGTAACCGGCATCCATCGACGCTGCGCAGCGCCTTGTGGTCAGGACCGTTCGTCGAAGGCTGGGCCGTGTATGCAGAGCGGGTGATGATCGACGCAGGCTACCTCGATAACGATCCGCTGATGCGCCTTGTCAATCGTAAGTGGTATCTCAGGGCCATCACCAACGCGATTATCGATTCCGCCATTCATGTCGACGGCATGACACAGGGCGAAGCCATGAAGCTCATGATCGAGGGCGGCTTCCAGGAGGAACGCGAGGCGGCCGGCAAGTGGGTGCGCGCGCAGCTTTCATCGGCACAGCTGTCGACGTATTTCGTCGGCTACCAGGAACACAAGGCACTGCGTGCCGACGTCGAAGCGGCGTGGAGCGACGAATTCACACTGCGCCGTTACCATGACCAGGTGCTTTCTTACGGCTCGCCGCCCGTCCGCTTCGTGCGCGCGCTCATCCTCAACGAGCCTATCCCGCAGGCCTCGCAAGCGGTGAGCGTGGCCGCGCCCTAGCCTGTTTGCCCCTCGCTGCGACGTTTTCCCTCGTCGCCGCATCTACGAAGCAAGTTGTCGGCACGCCCGTTTGCTTATTCCAAAACGTAATGAGCACGAGCGCCCCTGCGGTGAACTCGCCGCCGGGCGTCGAGTCACACCGGAATAGAACAAAAAGGGGTCGGGATGAATTTGACGGAACTAAGCACGAGGCAGTGGCCATCGGTAGCCGTTGCCGTTGCGCTCGTTGCCCTGTTCGGCCTTATCTCGATCGCAAAGCTGCCGATCCAGTTGTTGCCGAACATCGAGCAACCGCAGGTCTCCATACAGAACTTCTGGCGCGCCGCCGCGCCCGAGGAAATGGAATCGAGCATCATCGAGCCGCAGGAGAACGTCCTCCGGAACACCCCCGGCGTAACGGATATCAATGCTTTCATCAGCCGCGGCGCCGGCTTCATCACGCTAACCTTCGACGTCGGCACCGATATCCAGGATGCGAAGCTGGACGTCATCAACAATCTCAACCAGGCGCCACCGCGCCCGGCCGATGCCGTAGAGCCGCAGGTCTTTGCAGGCGGGGGACAGCGGTCGCCACCGGCTGCCTCCCTGCTGATCCGCGTGCTGCCCCACAACCCGAACAAGGAGCTTGCGAGCTACCAGAAACTCATCGAGGAACACGTAGAGCCTCGCCTCGCCCGGATCCCGGGCGTGTCGCAGGTCAACCTGGCCGGCGAGCAGCCGCGCGAAATGCAGATCACGTTCGACGCCTATCGTGCGGCGGCACTCGGTATCGGCGTGAGCGACATTATCGCCACGCTGTCTCGCGCGACAGACGCCTCCGGCGGCTTCGCGGATGTCGGACGACGTCAATACACGGTGCGTTTCGTCGGCCAGTTCGAGCCACACGACCTTGGCGACCTGATCGTCGGATGGAGCAATGATCGCCCCATCTATCTCAGCGAAGTTGCCGACATCGACATCGTGCCGCGCAAGCTCGACGGCTTTACACTGCGGAACGGTTACCCGGCCTATTACATCACCTTGCAGCGCTCGTACGACGCCAACACCGTCAGCATCCTCGACGAGGTCAACCGCGCGATCACGGAACTCAATTCAGGGCCCCTCGCCGAGGCAGGCCTCGAGATGGACCTGAGCTTCGATGCCTCGATTCACATTCGACGTGCAATCGCGCTCGTGCAGGGCAACCTCGGCATCGGCCTGGTCCTCGCGATCGGCGTGCTGTACTTCCTGATGCGCAGCCGCCGCGCAACCTTCCTCGTTACCGCCACCGTACCGCTTTCCCTGCTCGTCGCTTTCGTCGCACTACGCCTGTTCGACAAGTCGTTGAACGTGATCTCGCTGGCCGGGCTCGCGTTTTCGGTCGGCCTCGTCATGGATGCCGCGATCGTGACGCTCGAAAACATCGTCCGCTGCCGGCAATCGGGCCTCGGTCTCTCAGAGGCCGTTGCAACAGGTACGCGGCAGATTACCGGGGCGCTGTTCGCATCGACGGTCACCAGCGTCGCGATCTTTGCCCCGGTACTGTTCATGGACGGTATCGAAGGGCAGCTGTTCCAGGACCTTGCCCTGACGATCGCGGTCGCGGTTTCCGCGTCGTTCCTGATCGCAATAACGGTCCTGCCGGTCGCTGCCTCGTTCCTGCTCAAGCAGGAGGACAGGGATCCGTGCCGCCACTGGTGGACGCGGATCACCCGGCTCGTGATGCATCTGACGCGAACGCCGGCTCTGTGCCGTACCTGGATCGTGGCGATACTGGGCGGTTCGATTATCGCCATCGTCACGCTGATGCCGAAAGCGAACCTGCTGCCGCAGGCGCCGTCGGACTCGCTGAATGCGTTTTTCATCACGCCGCCCGGCGGCACGGTCGAGGTGCTGCGGGACGAAATCGCGGCCACGATCGTCGAACGCATGCGCCCCTACATGGAGCATGAGAAACAGCCGTATATACGCGGCTACAACATGTCCTCTTTCGGCGCGTTCAGCGGAATGTACGTCTATCCGCAGGATCCGGCGCGCATCGAGGAGATGATCGACATCGTGCGCAACGAGGTGCTGGTGGATCTCCCCGACACGCAATCTTTCGTGCAGCGTTCCTCGCTTCTGAACTTCGGCTTCGACGGCGGGCGCGCCATCAACGTCGACCTGCAGGGTCCCGACATCAATGTCCTGTCCGAGGTCGCGATGCAGGCCATGCCGATCGTCAGCGAGGCAGTCCCGGGCGCGCAGGTAAGGCCGATCCCGGGTCTGGCCATCGCCGAGCCCGAACTGCAGCTGGCGCCGAACGACCGCCGCATCACGGCCGCCGGGCTCGACCGTGCCACCGTCGCGACCATCGTCAGGGCGGTCACGAGCGGCTCGTTCGTCGGCGAGTACTTCGACGGCAACGATCGCATGGACATGATCCTCAAGGGACCGACCTGGACCTCGCCGGAACAGCTCGCGTCGACACCGGTCGCCACGCCGCTCGCCGGACTACAGTCGCTCGGCGAACTGACGGACATTCAGCGAACCGTCGGGCCAACCCAACTCCTGCGCGTGAATGGCCAGCGCACGCTGACGCTCTCTGTGACGCCACCGGCTGACATGACCGTGCAGGAAGCGCTGCAAAGCCTGCGCGAAACAGCGGGCCCGCAGATACGGGAGATCTTGCCCGCCGATGTCACCCTTGCGTATCGCGGCACGGCGGACAGGCTCGACGCGGCGTTCTCGAGCATGGCCGTGAACCTGGCGACGGCTGCGGTCGTGCTGTTCCTGATCATGGCCGCCATGTTCCGGTCACTGCGCGATGCGGGGCTGGTCATGCTGTCCATGCCGCTCGCGATCGCGGGCGGCGTTGGCGCACTGCGTATGCTGAACCTGTTCACCGTTCAGGCCATGGACCTGCTGACGATGATCGGCTTCCTCATCCTGCTGGGACTGGTCGTCAACAACGCTATCCTGCTGGTCATGCAGGCCCGCAAAGGACTGCGCAAGGGACTCGATCGCAGCGCGGCCGTCGCGGACGCCGTGCGCATTCGCGCCCGTCCGATTTACCTGAGCACGTTGACGAGCATTTTCGGCATGCTCCCGCTCATGATCGTGCCCGGTGTCGGTTCCCAGATTTATCGCGGCCTCGCGACCGTCATCATCGGCGGCATGCTGGTCAGCGCCCTGTTCACCCTCATCCTGATGCCGAGCATACTGCGCCTGGCGCCGCTGGAGTTGCCGCGTGCGCTGCGACGCAAACAGGATATCGTCCCGGGAGTACCTGCCGATGCCTGATCCCCGACCCACTGTTTCATGTGCGCTGCTCATGGCCGCCTCCTTGTCGTTTGCCCAGCAGATGCCGGCGAGCGCCGTGCAGATCTCGACGGTGTCCCGCACCGAAGTCGTGCCGACCGTGGCCGTTCCGGGAACCGTGTACAGCCGTAACGAGGTGCAGATTACCGCGGGCGTAGCCGGACGGCTGGTGCTGGTCGCGGAGCCCGGCACCGTGGTCGAAAAAGGCGACTTTGTCGCCCGTATCGACAAGCAGAGCCTCCGCCTGCAGCGCGCCGAACAGGAAGCGCTGCTCGAGCGCGCCCGGATCAATGTCCGCCAGCTCGAGAGCCAGCTGCGGCGGCAAACGGAACTTGCCCGTTCCAGCCTCGTCTCGGAATTCGAACTCGAACAGACGGAAGCGAATCGCGACCTGGCCGTCAGCGATGCGAGCATCATCGAGGTACGCATTCGCCAGATAGACGACCTGCTGCAACGCGCGGACGTCAGGGCCCCGTTTTCGGGCGTCGTCATCAGCTCGGGCGAGGAAGTCGCCAGGGGCGAAGTGCTGGGCCAGCTGACGGATATAGAGAGCCTCGAGGTGCGCGCATTCGTGCCGTTGAAACACCTGCAGCGAACTGCAGCGGGCCAGGCCATCGATGTGTTTGCGACCGATGCGGCCCATACCGGCACCATACGTTCGCTCGTGCCCACCGGCGATATCCGGTCGCAGACCTTCGAAGCACGCATCGACCTGCCGGCGGACGCGACCGGCGACTGGACAGTTGGTCAACTCGTCAGCGTGGGAATCCCGATTCGTGCCCGCCAGGTCGCGCTCGCGGTGCCGCGTGACGCCCTGGTGCTGCGCCAGAACGGCTCTTTCGTGTTCCGCATCACCGGCGACAACAAGGCCGAGCAGGTCAGGGTCGAGATCGGCGATTCATCCGGTGAACTGATCGCCGTGCATGGGGACCTGGCCGAAGGCGACCGCGTGGCAATACGCGGTGCCGAGAACCTGTCGGAAGGCGCCGACGTCCGGATCCTGGTTTCGGAGACGACATCCTCGGGCGATGGGAACCCCGTACTGAAGGGCGGCTAGCCGCCGCCCGCCGTTGGCGTGTTGCTCGGCGGCACTCCGCTTCGCGTGGCATTGCGGATCGCTTCCTGGTTATCGAGGCGCTCCTGTTCCCATTCGCGCGCCGTCTTGCAGACCCGCGATGACAACCTCGTACCCGTGTCATGCTGCCGCTTGCAGACCATGCGGTCCGGGTCTCCCTCTATCTGTTCAACCGACGCGTAGCCGGCCGGGGCAGGCGGCGCATCGGGCGTCGACCCGCATCCGGCAACGAGCGTCAGGGACAACAGGACCGCGAATACCGGGATACTGTCAGCTGGAATCATTATTCCCCCCCTTGCTCCTTGAGAGCGTCAATGTGTTCGATGTACCGCCGGTAGTTCTGCCAGCGGCCGCTCGAGCGCGTGTGCAGCGGCTCGCGAACCTGCCAGACGCTGGCCGTCTTCACCTGCGACTTCGCGCGCTGGAACTCGAGGCAGGCCTCGTCCCACGGCAGCCCGAGAAATTCGAGCAGGCCGCGTAACACCGGCTCCGGATCACGAACCAGTTCATCGTAATCCACTGTAAATATATTCTCTGCGAGCAACTCATGCCAGCGGTCTAGCAGGCGCTCCTGCAAGCGGTAATAGTGGGCGGTGTCGGCGAGGTCGGTCGCGTAGCTCAGCTGCGACCCCAGCTGCTGGAAATAGACAGACAGGCAATTGTCCCTGAGTTCACGGCGCGTCAGGACGATTCTCGCGGCCGGGAACATGGCACGGATCAAGCCGAGGTGCAGGACGTTGTCGGGGCGCTTGTCCGTCACATGCGCCGCGCCGGGGAACAGGCGCCGCAGGGCCGACATGTATTCGTCGCCCACGGCGGAGAGCTCCCCGGGAGTAACGTCGGCCAGTCGTTGTGGAAACGGCTTCAATCGCTCGTTCAGCAGCCAGGGCAATACATCGAGCTCGCCACCCATCTGCACGGAAGCATGCGCCGAGAGAACCTGCTCGACGAGCGTGGAGCCCGAGCGGTACATGCCGCAGATGAATATGGGTGATGCCGTGCTGGCGGTCTCCGCCTGCGACAGCCATTGCGCGTCGAAAGCCTCGCCGTAATCGCCGACGTCGTCCAGCACCTTGCCGAGTGCGAACAGCAGCCCTTCCCGCGCCGCAGGCTCGTTTGCCGTCGCGGTGACGGCCGCTCTCAACGACGGGATCAGCGGGTCGTCGGCGCTGCGGATGCGGCCTGCATTGGCGAGCCGCGTGAGCGCATCCCAGTAGCGGGGATCGAGGGTGAGGATGCGCTCGAAGAGCTCGACGGCCCGTTCTCGCTCACCCTGCTCCTCGAGCAGGCCGGCGAGATTGAACAGCGCAGGAACATAGTCCGGGACGAGCACCAGCGACTTCTCGTACATCGCACGCGCGCGTTCCGGCTGCCGCATTTCCGAATACAGCACACCGAGGTTCGAGTAAACCTCTTCGAGATGATCGATGCCGAGTTCGATCGCGCGCTGGTAGGATGCAACGGCGTCCTCGTAACGCATTCTGCCCTTGTAAAGCAGCGCGAGGTTGAAGTGCGCCACCGCATTATCCGGCTCCCGCGCCAGCAGCTGCTCGTGTTGGCGTATTGCGGAGTCCGGATCGGGCGGCGCGGGCACTGGCGTCAGCCGGTCGTTTGCGACTCTCTGGCGTTCATGCGTTCGATCATCACGTGCCAGTTTTCCAGCGAAAACAGGTGTGCGAATACACCCGCGAGGAAGCCCTGGTCGAACAGTTCCTTGACCACGGCATTATCCAGGTCGTTCAACTTGTCGCTGTCAACGGCGACGTAATTCGCCACCGGAACTTCCTTGCCATCCGGCGTCTTCCGGGACACCTGCTGGCCGGCGAGCAGCCCGAGCTCCCTGAGCCGCTGGCCGAACTGCGCCGTGCGTTTGCTCTCGGCGTCATAACGCCCGCAAAAATCGATGAGCGCCTGGGTCTCGGGAGTCACCTTGTTGTCAGCACCGAAGAACGGCTGCTCGGGATTGTCGCTGATGCTCTCGGCTGCCCGGTCGATGACCACTGCAAACTCGTCATCGGATCGCGCAGCCAGCGCAAACGGGTAGCAGCGGACGTAGGCCGGAATATACGACTCGCGTTCCCATCGGCCCTGCTCATCGATAAACAGGTTGACGTCGTCGAGCGAGCCGACGACGGCCAGCGGCACCGGGTTGTCGAGGTCCGAGAAGACCACGGGAAAGTGTTTCTGTGCGCTGGGGATCTCGCTGAGGGTCAGGGGCAGCGCCCTTGATTGCCTTGCGAATTCGAATGGCCGTTCCGGCCGGGTCAATCCGAGCGAGCCATGAGCTTCGTTGTTCAGGAGCTCCGGCTGCCTGTAGAAAAGCTTCTGGCCGACAGGCGCTGTGTCCTGACCGGCCGCAGTCGTCTGGTCCGTCATGGCGTCCTAGTTACCGTCTGTGCCGCCGGTGGTGCGCTGTGCCTTGTCGAGCGCCCGCGCGGTGTCGTCGCTGGCCTGCTGCCACTGGCGGGCGGTCATGCAGATCTTCTCCGAAATGCGCGAGCCGGTCGGCTTGTGGCGCCGGCAGATGACGCGGTCGGGGTCCTTGCGGACGTCGGCTGCGCTCAGGTACTCGGTTTCCTGCGCCGGGTCCGCGGAGCTGGTCTTCTTGCTGCCGGAATCCGTACTGCAGCCACTCACCAGAGCCGTCGCTGTGAGGACAAACAGGGTCAGCAGGCTTCTTGTTATTTGTGGGTAATGGAAGGTCATAATTTCGCCTTTGCTTGTGTAATGAGATTACCGGTGCTTGGACAGGCTATCTCGCAAAAGGTTTTACCACATTGAAGAAAAAGGCGGGCCGAAGCCCGCCTTTCCCGTTCTTGCCGAACGTCAGGCTCTATCAGAGCTCCAGGGCAACGCCCATGAAGATGTAGCGGCCCATCGGATCGTAGAAACCCGGGAAGGTATTACCGTTACCCGGATACGTGCCGACGTCTGACGACAGCGGCGGATCCTCGTCCATGATGTTGCTGATGCCGAAACGCAGCTGCGTATTGTCGGTCACCTGCCAGGTGGCGGCCAGGTCGATCCAGTTGTACGCATCCCAGTTGGCAGCACCGCTGGTTCCCGCACGAGCCGCATCGTCGACGGCGCTCGTGTAGCGCCAGAAGAGCGACATGTCGACATCCCACGGGGTAGCCCACGTGGCGCGGAAGTTATGTGCCCAATCGGGGAACGCACCTACGCACTCGCCATTTTCCCACTTGCCGGCGCACTCGACGACGGCCGAAGCAGGCGTCGGCTGGGTGTCAGCGGTCATCAACGCGGTACCGACGAGAGAGAAGTCGAGATCGCCCATGCCACCGATCGGCAGGGTGTAGCCGATCTGCAGGTCGACGCCTTCGCGCTCGAACTTACCGATGTTGGTATTGGTCGCGACGATGTAGCCCTGCGTGCCGACCCACAGCGAGCCGCTGCCCGGTGCACGAACAACGTTATCGCACCAGAGGGCGTCGCCCGTTTCCAGGCACTGCTCCAGCGTGAAGCGCTGCGGTATGACGTCAATAGCGCCGGTCACTTCGATGTTGAAGTAGTCAATGCTGACCGTCAGGCCGTCGATGAACGCCGGCGACCAGATACCGCCGAACGAGATCGTGTCCGACTCTTCCGGCTGCAGATCCGGGTTGCCGCCCTGCAGGAAGTTGTACTGACCCGCCGGGCTGTTCAGCGCCGCACTACCGTAAAGGTTTGCGGGCAGACCGGTGAAGTTGACACAGGCTTCCTGCGAATAGAGCTGCGCATCGCCGCAAGGATCGTTCGCCATGTCGAACAGGTTCAGACCCTGAGGCTGGAACAGCTCGCGCAGGTTACCGGCGCGAACCGCACGCTGCAGACTGGCACGCAGGCGGATCTGGTCATTGAACGACCAGTCGAACGTGCCCTTGTACGTATCTGTAGACTGATTCGTGTTGTAGTCCGAATAGCGATAGCCGAGGTTCAGGTTGACGGACTGCGCAAGGTCGTAGCCTTCGAACAGGGGAACCTGTGCCTCGAAGAAGTAGTCCTTGACCGCGAACGAGCCGTCAACGGCCGTCGTCGGACCACCCTGACCTGCACCGTCGCCGCTCTGGAAGCCGTCGTCCGGCTCATAGGTGAGCTTCTCCTGGCGGTACTCGTAACCACCGACGAGCTGGATGCCCGTATCGGCCGTCGGGAGCTTGACGCCATACTGGCCCATGTCGCCCGTGACGTAGCCGCTGGCAACGTCCGTTGTGACCGAACCCGTGGCAAACAGCGCCTTGGCGATGTAATTCTGCACCGGGTCCTGACCGTCGGGAAGGACGCCGCCCTCCTGGAAGACGTTCCACGGGATACAGTTCGGATCGCTGCCGTCGAGCACCGACGCACAGACCGGGTCACCCGAATCGGGGTCCGCAACCACATTCAGAGCGCGGATGATGCGCGTCGTCGACAGGTCGTTCAGGTAGGTCTGTGCGAGCTTGACGCGGCCCGACATGAGGTGGGCGTCGTAGGACCAGGCGTCGGTGATATCGCCGCGAGCGCCGACCACGATACGGTTCGACGTATGCGTCGTAAGGTTGGTACGGAAACCGCCTTCGACGTTACGACGACCGATGTAGACCGTCTGCGAATCCGCCGCCGTCAGGCCGTAGTCGCCGCAAAGACGCTGGAACTGCTGCGCCGACAGCAGCGGGTTGCCGCAGGGCAGCGTGCTGGTGACGAAGAATGCGCCCGAGGGAGCAATCTGTGCGTCGGACACGTCATCCATGTAAGACACTTCGGCATAGGCTTCGAACGCGTCGTTGAAACGATAGTGGCCGAGTGCGCCGACCGTGTAACGCTCGTCGGGACGCTGGATGAAGTTCGGCGGCTGGTAGTTGTAGAGCTCGCCCTGGCGATCGACGAACTCATTGCCGTTGCCGATAATGAAATCGAAGCTCGGGTCCAGTACGCCGAAATCGGTGAAGCGACCCTGCGGCAATGTCGAAGAACCACCGCAAGACCATTCATCGGCTCCGCCACCGAGGGCGCAGTTGTTCCAGTCGCGCTTGCCGGACGTAACCGCATCGATCTCGCGGTAGCCCGCGTACATCGTGACGTTACCCGCGCCATCCGACGTGTTTGCACCGATCATTATCGAGATGTCGTTCGTGTAACCGTCGGTGATGTCCTGTTCCGGAGTGCTGAAGCCGGCATCCTGCGACAGGCTATTGACGATGCTGTCGTCGTTGGCCGTCTGGTAGAACGAGTACTGGTAGTCGAGCGCGAAGCCTTCGAAGTCCGACTTCGTGATGAAGTTGACAACGCCGGCAACCGCGTCCGAACCGTAGGTCGCGGATGCGCCACCCGTCAGTACCTCGACGCGGTCGACGAGCGCGGCGGGGATCTGGTTAAGGTCGGCACCCAGACCGCCGGCGAGCGGAGAGCCGGAAGTCAGGCGACGGCCGTTCATCAATACCAGAGTTCGGTTCGAGCCGAGTCCGCGCAGTCCGCGCAGGTCGACCGTCGCGGTGTTCGTCGCGCCGTTGGCCTGGTTGGAACCCTGCGACGCAGCAACCTGCGGCAGGCGGTTGAGCATGTCCTCGATACGAGTGACACCCTGGAACGCAATCTCTTCCTGGCTAACCGTGGTTACCGGGCTGGCGCTGATGAGGTTACGGGCGGGAATGCGGGATCCGGTTACGGTGATCTCTTCGAGCTCCGCCGCTTCCTCCCCCTGTTGAGCTAGTGCGGTCTGGGATGCGACCAAAGGCAGCGAGCCGGCCATAAGGGCCAGCTTCACGGCGTTTGACACATGCCCGTTCCTGTTTCTAGGCATTGACATTGCCATATCTCCTTGTGCTGTTTGCGATTCGACTCCGCATGGCCAGCGTTCTTGTCGAGCCTTGCCAACCCACCGGTTCATATTCCTCGCGGCTATTTCCACGCCAAATATGCTTCGTTGAAATGGACCCATGCGTAGTCGTTGCAAGGAGGTTACACCTGTAAACG
>WOR8_10009921_pt1 | contig 14501 bp, 13 predicted proteins | sample DeeMarSeWOR38_10_FD_19890 | JGI IMG/M metagenome (IMG submission 19890) | reverse complement strand
CATTGCGCCGGCAATGGTTATCATCGGGGGACAGGTGTTCATCAGCGGCTGGAATGTATCCAAAGAAGCCCAAATGCATTCAGCGGCAATTGAGGAGCTCAGCGAATCATTTGGGGATGAAATGCAGCCGGTAACCATGGAATTCGAGGGCAAACAATATGAATTGACCGGATCTGCCGAAGAGCAGTTTAAACACTGGAAACGGCTGCTGCGTCAAATCTATTTGGCCGAAACCGGCTTTGAACCGGAACCCGTTCCTGAAGGCCAGAACATGGATCAAGAGTAGAAGTCATCTCAAAAATAGGATTTTGGTTCCAGATCGCGGCGGGGCCGAGTTTCAGCCCGCAGGCAACCGTTTGGTTGTCGAGGATTTGAAACAAGGCACCAACAAAGATATGGGGCCAAAAGATATTTTTGAGATGGCTTCTAAAGTCCCTGAACAAAAACGGTCCGGAAATCATTACGCCGCTCAGCGTAACACCCAGGGCCTCCGGCAAAGGATTGCCATTAGCCGAGCGCAATAACCGCAACAAAGCGGCACTCCTTGTCTTGGCCCTTGTCTTGCTGGTGGGCGGCGGATTATGGCTGCTCGATTACCTGGCCGATCGTCCTGCTGAGAAGGCTCCGGCGCAGATGCCAGCCGACAAACCCGATCAACCGTTGCCGAATCACACTGCCAGGCAACCGCTGGAATCAGCTCAAAGCGTTGCGGATCCTGCCACGGTTGCCGCTGAAAAGGAACAGGCAGAGAAAAGTCTGGCAGAATTTATGACGCTTAAACAGGAATTGGAAGCAAAAGGCGTTTCGCAATGGGGAGACGAAACCTATCGCCAGATGACACGGCTTGCTGATGAAGCCGATCGGTTTTTGCTTGAAAACGATTACGCCGCCGCAGCCGCGGGATATTTCGCGGCGGTCGCCAAAGCCCGGATCTTGATCGGCCAGATCGGTTCGGTTTTAGAACGACTGCTCGCCGAAGGCCAGGCGGCAATGGATCAGGGTTCAGCTGAGCTGGCCCAGCAAAAATTTTCAATTGCACTGATGATCGACCCGGATAACCGGATTGCCGGGCACAGTTTGAAGCGCGCCCAGAAAATCGATACAGTCAGACAGCTGTTGGAATCGGGAATCCGTCACGAAAATGCAGGCAAAATCGCTTTTGCTCATGCCGATTACCAGGAAGCACTGCGCCTGGATCCCGAATCAAAAGAAGCCAGACAGGCGTTGGGCCGGATTAAAGGCCAGATCCGGCAGGAAGAATTTCAGCAGCTGATGTCCGAGGGTCTGACGGCGCTTCATCGTAATGACTATCAACTTGCCCGGGAAAAACTGCTGAAAGCAAAATCCTTCAGGCCGCAGTCGCAGGAAGTCCAGGACGCACTGGCCCAGGTCGATCAGTCCATTCGCCTGGCGCGCATTGAAACCTATCGCCAACAAGCCGCTGCGGCCGAAAAGGCGGAAAACTGGACACAGGCGTTGGATGCCTATGGGCAGGTTCTTGAAATCGACGCCAATATCCAGTTTGCTGCCCGGGGCAAAAACCGCGCCCTGGATCGTATCCGTATTGACCGTCGCATTGATTTTTTTCTGCAGCAGCCGTCGGCGCTGGAATCCGATCGCCAGCTTGACAACGCTCTGGCGCTCATTGCCGAAATTGAAGAAATCAATCCAAAAGGTGCGCAACTCAAGGATCGATTCGAGAAGCTGGCCCGAATCGTGGAGGCTGCTCAAACCCCGGTAAAATTAGTCATTGAATCCGACACGTTCACAGACGTCGTCGTTTACGCACTTACACCGTTGTGGGAACGCGGGACGGATACCAGGATGTTCGCCAGAATATCATTATCAAACCGGGGCAGGATTTGGTGCGTATTGCCATAAGATGTGAAATAGGAATTTGAAAACCCATTACAAAATTAAAGACGAAAGCGGCGAACAAACGCTTGCTGAAGAACGGTTTCCGCTGGTTATCGGATCCGGCCCGACGGCCGATATCCAGGTCGCCGGCCTTAAAACCGATGCGGCGGTGGCCTATATCGACCGATGCGGCGGTGGCCTATATCGGCTTATTGCAGCAGCGGCCATTTGTGCAGGTCACCCAGTCAGATGTTGCGGTGCACCATAATCACCGGAAACTGGATGATTCCGCCTGGCTGGGGCACGCCGATCTGCTTGAAATCGGCTCCTGTAAAATAAATATTGCGGTTGAGGGCCATGACTTTATCATCCGCGTCGTCTCCGGACAATCATCAGCCGAGCCGCAGAGGCCGGCAGCTGCCGCCGGCACGCATGGGGGATTCGAGATCAAACCCCTGTCTTTTCGACCCCCGCAGCGAGGGCCGACTGCCGGTTCAACCCGCCGCCGGCGACTCATCGGTTTGGCAATTGGCGCTGGCTTCCTGTTGCTGGTTATCGCTGCCTGGTTTGTTTTTACCGCCCGGCAAATCACGATCCATATCGAACCGCCGCCGGATCGAATTTCGATCAGCCGGATCGAATTTCGATCAGCGGCAGCCTGGTTGCACCCCGATTCGGGGGACATTATCTGCTGCGGCCCGGGACCTACACCCTGCATGCCACAAAGGAATGCTATGCTGCCTTCGAACAGCCCTTTGAGGTGGGAACCGACAAAAGCCAGGCCGTCCGGTTAAAAATGGAAAAACTTCCGGGGCAAATATCGATAACGGCTCACTCGTCCGGTGAGCCGGCGGCGCATATCAACGGTGCCCGGGTCATCATTGACGGCCAGGAAGTCGGGGGCACCCCCATCTCAAACCTGCCGGCAAAAGCCGGGCTGCGGGTGTTGGAAATTCAGGCGGACCGTTATCAGGATATCAAGACCGCAGTGCAAATCGCCGGCTGTCCCGAAGAACAGTCCTTTGATTTTGCTTTAATACCCGGCTGGTCTGACGTGTTTATCGGTTCGATTCCAGAGGGGGCAACCGTATCCGTTGACGGCAAACCGGCCGGCACAACGCCTTTAACAATTGAATTGCCGGAAGGAAACTACAGGCTTCAAGTCAGTGCTGAAGGATTTAAGGTCTGGGAAACCCGGCTGGCTGTGGCGCCCAATCAACCCCAATCCTTAAAGGACATCCAGTTGCAGCCTGCCGACGGCACCTTGGCCCTTCAAACCCAACCTGCGGGAGCGAATGTGACCGTCGGTGAGCGATTTGTCGGAACAACCCCTCTGGAAGTCCGGCTGTCTGCAAATACCGAGCATGAGATTCGAATTTCCAAGGCCGGTTATGAAAAAGTATCTCAAAGGGTTCAGGTGTCTACCGGCAAACTGAAAAGATTGGCCGTGAATTTGAAACCGATCATGGGGATCATTCGCTTTGTGGTTGAGCCCGCCGATGCCCAGCTGATTTTGGATGGAAAAAGCCAGGGAAAAGTTCCGCTTGAATTAAAGCTGGTGGCGGTCAGTCACCAGCTGGAAATTATCAAAAATGGATATCAGCCCCATCGAATCCGGATCACGCCTCGACCCGAATATCCGCAGGAAATTAAAATCACCTTAAGCCGTCTGGAATTAAAGTCCGCAGGTCCAGCCGGCGTCATCAAGGCTCAAAATGGATACGCGCTGAGACTGGTCCGCCCCGGTCCATTCACCATGGGCTCTTCTCGCCGCGAACAGGGCCGCCGCACCAATGAAACCCTTCGACAAATAACCCTGCAACGACCTTTTTATATGGGCGAAAGGGAGGTCACCAACAGGGAGTTTAAGGATTTTTGGGCCGACCACAATTCCGGTGCCTTTAAAGGACAGCGGCTGTCAGATGACGGTCACCCTGTGGTTCTGGTGACATGGGAGCAAGCGGCCCTGTTCTGCAATTGGTTAAGTGCCAAGGAGTCTTTGCCACCAGCCTATGTTAAAAAGGGCGGACGCCTGGTCGCAGCGGAGCCCATCGGGACCGGATACCGGCTGCCCACCGAAGCCGAATGGGAATATTGCGCCCGATTCACGAAAAATGAAGGCACGCTTAAATACCCGTGGGGAAATCAGTACCCGCCGACCTCACCTTCCGGAAATTATGCCGATATTTCAGCCCAAAGACTGCTGCCGGCTCATATCGAAAATTACGACGATGGCTACCCGGTCACCGCTCCGGTGGAAAAATTTAAAGCCAACGATCTGGGATTATACGACCTGGGGGATTATACGACCTGGGCGGCAACGTCGCGGAATGGTGCCATGACTTTTACGCAATTTATACCTATAATACCCAGAAAGCCGATATCGATCCAGCCGGACCTTCCGAGGGAAAGCATCGTGTGGTGAAGGGCTCGAGCTGGAAATATGCCGGCATGAGCAAGTTAAGGCTTGCCTATCGCGATTACAGCGAGGACAAGCGTCTGGATGTTGGATTTCGAATTTGCCGTTACGCCGAATGAGGCCTAAATTATGGTTGTGAAAACATTCCCATATTTCAAATGGCTGGCAATCATCAGCGTTGCCCTGCTGGCTTTTATGGCTGGCACAAATGGGGCCGCCCGGGCGGCCGCTCCGAATCAAGATCCGGTAATTGTTGCTCAGAACGAAACGCAGACGCCCAAAAGTGATACGAATGCACCATCATCGCAGGGCCAAGAATCCGACACTCAAACCGATAAAGACAAAGAATCAACCGACGCAACAAAGAAGCCGCTTAAAGATTTTCAGCCTTCGGAACAAATCGAGGCGGAACAAGCGGTGGATTTCCCATACGACATATAGTGCTTAAATTAGGCGGCTGGTTTTACAAACTGATCTATCTTTAAATTGCTTAATGGCATAGGGCAGAGAGCATAGCGCATAGGGTAAAGACCAATAAAAGTTTTTTAGTTTTTAACGCTTTGCGATATGCCCTTTGCCCTTTGCCGGTAAAAGCCAGGACGGCTAAACAGGCACACATATAAGTACTATTAACTGCACTCTATGGACGGACGCCATGAAACGAGACTTCCCTTTTTCTTTTGAATTCCTCTACCAGTTGTTTTCGCTGATCATTGTCATAATTGTGGTGCATGCCATTTATGTGGCAGTGATTCGGCCTAAAGCTGACGCTGTTTTAGCCCGCCAGGCCATTCAGCTGGCAGAGAACAAGTCCCAGGTGATGGAGCGCTCGGTTTTTGTGTTAATCCGCGATTATGAACAGGAAGCCTGTTTCATTCTGATGATCTGGGCGGTTGCCATCATGGGATATAAAGCTTTTAAGACCTCCCGTCAGCGCGGGTTGTTGCAAATGGACCTGATTCCGCTGGCTGAAGGCGTGCGCATCCTTCCGGAAGACACCCGGGATGTATCCCGCCAGATTCAAGCACTGCCGGCGCAACAGCGCGGAACGCTGTTGCCCAGGGCGCTGCTGGCAGGCTTGCAGCGGTTCAGCACGACCCGCAACATCCAGGACGTTGCCAGCGCCACCCATGCCTACTGTGATTCGGAAGCCGAACGGCTTGAATCCGAATTATCCATGATTCGCTACATCGCCTGGGCCATTCCATCCATCGGGTTTATCGGCACGGTTCGCGGAATCGGCGATGCGCTGGGCCAGGCACACAAAGCGATTGAGGGCGACATATTTGACGTCACGCTCAGCCTGGGTGTCGCATTTAATTCAACTTTGATCGCGCTGTTGCTCAGCATTGGACTGATGTTTCTTTTGCGCTACGTGCTGGATGCGCAAACATACTGTGATGAAAATTTGATCAGTCATCTGTATACCAAGTAGCGTTCAAAGGTTCCAGGGTTCAGTGGTTCAGTAGTGTCAGCCTGTCAGCAAGTGTTGGCGCTGTTTAATTGGTTTGATTTGTTCAATTAGTTCGGATGAATCCAACCAATTCAACCAATGAAACAAATAAAACTAATTTAACGCGTTTTAGAACCCCGGGACTTTTGACCCTCTGAACCCTGGGAACGAAGGTACCCCATATGAGCCGATTAGGACTTGAACTCAGTGACGCCGGCATTCTTGTTGCCGGACCCGGGCCGACCGGGCTGCTGAAAGTCGACGGAAACCGCTACGAGAGCCCCGGTTTTGCGCTGCCGGAAAAAAATCGATTAATTGTCGGCGCGGCGGCTGAATGCAAGGCCCATCTTTTGTCGGCGCGGCGGCTGAATGCAAGGCCCATCTTTATCCCCGGCAAATTTTGAATCAATTCTGGGACCATTTGAATATCGAGCTCCTGGAACAGCCCAATCGGTTTGCGCAAAATCATGCTGAAATCGCTTTCGAGCATTTCGCTCTCATATGGGAGGCTGTAAAACATCACGGAAAGGAAATGGTCGTTGCCGTTCCGAGTTTTTATGGTCGCGATCATTTAGGTTTAATTTTGGGGATCACTCAGGAACTGGGCATCCCGGTAAAGGGTTTTGTCCCGCTGGCACTCGCAGCAGTTCCCGAGCGGCTGCCCGAAGGTCTGTTGCTGCACCTGGATTTACACCTACACCGTTTTGAAGTTACCCGCCTCGAGCGTCAGGAGCGATTAAGCCTGAAAGAATCGCTGTCGTCGGAGGGAAATGGTCTCAGCAAATTATATCGAGCATGGGTGGATGCCATTGCCGAAGAATTTGTGCGCAGCACCCGCTTTGACCCGCTGCATCAGGCTGCCACCGAACAGGCGTTATACGACCGCCTGCCCGGTATTTTGAAACAACTTTGTCTGAATCCCAGCATTTATTTTGAAATGACCGGGGGGTCCAAAGTGTACCACATTACATTGACGCGCGACCTCTTATACCAAAATGGAGCGCCGGTATTTGAGGAAATGCGTCGCCTGGTTGGTCGGCTTTGTGGCCGCATTCCGGAGCGGTTCTGATGCTCACGGATCGGGTCGCCCGTTTGCCGGGTCTGAAAAAATTGCTGGCCGGCCTCGATAATTGCAGCATCATCGAACTGGAACCCGGTGCAGGCGCGCTGGGGATTTTAAGATTTGCCCGCCCGCTATTTGAACAGCAAACCGGAAACAATGCGCCTTTTTTGACTTCGCGACCGTTGCCGGTTGAAGACCCCCTGTTGCATGAAGAACCCGGCAGAAATATCGCACGGCAACCGCGGCCCACCCACATTCTGTATCGCAATTTCGCTCATCCCATAACCGAAGCGCCTTTAATCGTCGGTCTGCAGAACTTTGGCGGCAAATCCGGCATTCAAATCCAGGGCCAGATCGCCGGGGTTTCCCCAAAGCATTGCACGGTTCAATTGCAGGAAAATCAGGTTGTTTTAATTAATTACAGCACCAGCGGTACATTTGTGGATGAAAACCCGGTAAAAGGCCAAACAACGCTGCTGCTGGGCCAGACCCTGCGGGTCGGAACACCGGGTGAGACACTTAAACTCATCGCGTGTCTGGACGGAGAAACCGATGAAACGTAGATCCGTCAATGTGTTCAATTTGACCTTTCTGGATATCATTACCTGCGGATTGGGGGCAATCATCCTTTTGTTTGTGCTGGTAAACGCCAAGAGCGCCGCCCAGCGGGAATCTCATCCAGGCCCGCAATGCCATCGAGCAAACAGAAACGGCGCTGGTTCAAACACAGGGCCTATCTCGCCGAATTATCGAAATTCTCGAACAAAAAAAGGTCGAACTGGCAGACCGGCAGGATGACACCCTGGCCACCAAAGCCCATGTCAATAAACTAAAAGCCGATCTGAAATCTTTAGAAGAAGAACTCCAGCGACTGAGAGCCGGTGCCAAGACCCAGGACGACATGGGCACCCGGCTGCGAAAATTTCCAGGGCACGGGGACCGCCAGTATTTAACCGACTTGAAGATGGGCGGCCGGCGCATATTTATTCTGGTAGATGCATCAGCCAGCATGCTCGATGAGACGGTGGTAGGGATCATCCGCCGCCGCAACCTCAGCGCCAAAGAAAAAATAAAATCCGCCAAATGGCAACAGGCCGTTGCCACTGTTAACTGGTTGACCAGCCAGATTCCGCAGACCAGCCAGTTTCAGATATATGCCTTTAACGAAACCGCCGCCCCTCTGCTTAAAGACACTCATGGAACCTGGCTGGATGCCGGAAACGTGGATCAACTCAACCAGGCCGCAGACCAGATTCGCGGCATCGTTCCGGAAAAAGGCACCAGCCTTTTAAGGGCGATCACAGCCATGGGTGCCATGCAGCCGGCTCCGGATAACATCTTTCTGCTTACTGACGGCCTGCCGACAATGGGGTCAGGCAAGCCCTGGCGCAAACGGGTGTCCGCTGACAAACGGCTGAGCCTGTTTAATGAGGCCATCGGCAAACTTCCCCGGGCTCCGGTAAATGTGATTTTATACCCCATGGAAGGAGACCCGCTGGCAGCCGATGCATACTGGCGCCTGGCAAAAAACACCCGCGGTTCCTTTTTTTCGCCGTCGAAGGATTGGCCCTAAAAAGAATTCGGAAGGCGGAAAGCGGAAAAAGATCATATCGCAAAGAAGGATAAGAATTCTCGTTAAAAGATTACCATGAAAAAAAACCGACGTGACATACAGATATTCAGCCTGTCATTTCTGGATTGCATCTGCTGCGGATTCGGCGCGGTTATCCTGCTGTTTGTATTATCCAAATTCGCAGAGCCCATGATCATCGAAGAAATCAAGGTTGACCTGGAAGCCAAAATTGTTCGGCTTGAAGAGGAACTGGTGGAAATCCGCGGCGAAACCGCAGTATTGAATCGTGACCTGGCGGCCAAAAATGAGCAGCTGTACAGCGCCCAGGTACAAAATATCATAGAAGGCCAAATGGCCCGCGCCATGCAAGAATTAACCGAAGAAATGCGGCGCCTGCTGAGAACGCTGCCTCGGAAGGTGGACAACTCCATCGGCGGCATTCCGGTCGACAGCGAATATATCATCTTTATCATCGACACCTCGGGCAGCATGCAACGCAACGCCTGGGCTCTGGTGCAAAAAAAGTTGAGAGAAACGCTGGATGTATACCCGAAAGTCAAAGGTATTCAGATCATGAACGACATGGGCGAATACATGTTTTCACAGTATCAGGGCAAGTGGATACCCGACACCCCGGCTCGTCGCCGGGCCATTATTACCAGACTCAGCACCTGGCGCGCATTCAGCAATAGCAGCCCTGTTGAGGGCATCACAGCTGCCATCCGAACCTTTTATTCAGCCGATAAGAAAATAAGCCTGTATGTTTTTGGTGATGAATTCAGCGGGCAGCGGATTCAGCCGGTCATCGACACCGTGGATCACATCAACAGGCAAGCAAAGGACGGGTCGCGGCGGGTCCGCATTCATGCAGTCGGTTTTCCCGTGGTGATGGCAAAGACCAATATGCGCGGCAACACCGGCGAGCGTTTTGCCACTCTAATGCGTATCTTGTGCCAGAAAAACGGCGGAACCTTTGTGGGATTGAATACCTACCGGTAGTTCCTAAAGGTGTCAGGTTTCAGGAAAAATAAGGACTGCGTGCTGAGGACTGGAGACTGAGTAAAAAAGCCTGCTTGGCGGCTGACCATTTCAACATGACGTGTCGGTTTCCGTCATGAATCGTCCTTCTGGGACCATAAGTTGTCGTTTTCCGTCATGAGCTGGCATGGCCATTTTCGCCCCTTATCTTTTTCAATATACTCAGACCTCAGCACTCAGTCCTCAGTCCTATCTTTTCAAACCTGACACCTGTGGATTCCCGAAACTTTAGACTTGATAAGAAGAATACCGGAAAGTCGGCGGAAAGGTTAAACCTCTCCGATGGTGTGATGCCTGATAAATTGGTCCAATTGGTACCGTTGTCCGGTTGACAATTCCCCGAACTCCAGTCCGATTTGACGCATATTGACCGTGCTAAAACCAAACTCGCTTTCGATCTGAAAATCGAAAATAATCTTAAAAGGCACTTTATCCAAAAAAAGACCCTGATTTCCCAGAATGATTTTTAGCTCGCTGGCGTTCTCGAGTTTCTCATGGCTGTCGATGTAACGGAAGGAAAGGCCATGCAAACTGATATCCTTAATTTGACCCAGTCTGCTCGCTTGATCGACCAGGGCCGCGAATGCACCTTCTTCGGCCTTGAACCGCTTTTGCTGCCGCCGTTCATCTTGCACCGGCATATCCGGCATCATGCAGCCTCCATTTACTGAGAGATCAGAAATTCAAATGTGCGCTAAATCATTGCTTTTTTAACAAATAGGGACGGCGGAACCAGAGCCCATCTTAAAAATTTGAGCCGGGTTCTAATGTTCGCGGGAATTCCGCTTGACAAAACCGGTTTTCCTTATTAATCAGTACCCTTTTATATTGAAAATATAATGGCTGTATTAGGCGACGATTCAGACGACTAAAACATAGAAAATCCGATTGAAAGGAGAGGAAAACAAATGGCTAATTTAATTCCACCTCATGGCGGAAAAGGACTGACCTGCTGCCTGCTTGAGGGCGCCAAGCTGGAAGCTGAAAAGAAAAAAGCTGAGGGTCTGAAGAAGATTCCGATTTCCCCGCGGGAAAAGGGTGATTTGATTATGATGGGCATTGGCGGATTCAGCCCGCTGACCGGCTTCATGACCCGGGCAGATTGGAAAGGCGTTTGTGACAACTTTCTGATGGCCGACGGCACCTTCTGGCCCATTCCTGTGACCCTGTCGGCTTCAAAAGAAGATGCCGCAGGTATCAAGAAGGGTGATGAAATCGCACTTTATGATCCGGAAGGCGATGAGATCATGGCCACCATGAAAGTCACTGAAAAATATGAAATGACCGATGCCGACAAGAAGTTTGAATGCGAAAAGGTTTACATGGGCGAGGGCACTTCTACTGCTGAGGAGTTTTGGAAAATCGCCAAAGAGGATCATCCGGGTGTTCAGATGGTCATGGCCCAAAAAGCGGTCAATCTGGCCGGACCGGTCAAGGTGCTCAGCGAAGGCGGATACCCCACCCGTTATGCCGGGGTTTACATGCGTCCCGAAGAGTCCCGCAAAATATTTGAAGATCGCGGATGGAGTGAGGTGGCTGCCCTTCAACTCAGAAATCCGATGCACCGTTCCCATGAATATCTTTGCAAAATTGCCGTAGAGGTTTGCGACGGCGTTTTTATTCATTCGCTGGTCGGCAACCTGAAGCCGGGCGATATTCCGGCCAAGGTCCGGGTGAAATGCATCGATGTGCTGGTAAAAAATTATTTCGTTGAGGACAAAGTCGTCCAGGGCGGGTATCCACTGGACATGCGTTACGCCGGGCCCCGCGAAGGCCTGCTGCATGCCACGTTCCGGCAAAACTACGGGTGCTCGCGCATGATCATCGGTCGCGACCATGCCGGTGTCGGTGATTTTTACGGCATGTTCGAAGCCCAGACCATTTTTGATAAAATTCCGCATCCGGAAGAAGAAGGCAAAGCATTGCTGTGCACGCCCCTGAAAATCGACTGGACCTTTTACTGTTACAAATGCGACGGCATGGCATCGCTGCGAACCTGCCCGCATGGCAAAGACGACCGGGTGCTGCTCAGCGGAACCATGCTGCGAAAACTGCTCTCAGAGGGCGGTGAGATGCCGGATCATTTCGGCCGCGATGAAGTCGTTGCAATCCTGCGTGAATACTACGAGGGACTGACTGAAAAAGTTGAGATCAAGCTGCACGGAGCTGCTACTGGAGAATGATTTGATCGACTAAAAGTCACGCAGGCATTCAAAGGGAGCCGCCGCAAGGCGCTCCCTTTTTTTATGTCAATGGTGTCCAATTTGGGATTGAGTTTCTAATTTATTCAGCCTGCCCAGGTTAAAAGGGTATTGAATATCGAATATCCAACAAGGAATTTCGAATGATGAAGTTTTCAATCCTCGCACCTTCGAAATTCACTCAACCTTGTTCGACATTGGGTATTCTGTTTTGTGCGCAAAAAAAAGGGGACGCATTGCTGCAACCCCCTTTATTTTTTAATTAATAAATTTTTAATTGGGATTGTGTAATTTTTTCGTTGAGCAAGGCCGCACAGGGGTTTTAGCCTGAGGCGTAATTTAAGTACGGTGAAGGCTAAGCCATCGCCACTGTCCGGTAAACCAGATGGGCCAGCTTTGAGAATGGCAGATAGGCAAACAATGCGAACACCAGCATCAGGTGAACATAGTAAGTGGCAAAGGAAACAAACGCCCAGCCTGCCAGCCGGGTCAGCTGAGCGCCCATGCCGGTCACACCCAGCCCGAAGGCCAGGTAGATCAGGTACCAATCAAAGTATCTGGACGCCTGATCTTTTTTGGAGAGGCGATTTTTGATCATCAGGCTGGTTCCGACGATCAACGCCACGCCGCTGATGTTCGCCAGCCACTTGACCGGATTCAACTGGGACCAGGGGCCATGCAATGGCCCGCTGGGAAGCAAATAGGATCCATACATGACCAGAAATAAAATACTGGTCACGATGAACAGCCCGATAAAGCCATACAATGTCAACAGATGCGCAATTTGGCGATCCTTGTTTTCAGTACACTCCGAAAACTTGCGGTGCAAAAGGATCGTCGGAATGACCTTGATCAGGGCCAGGATAAATCCGGGGATCTCGATGGTTTCTTTGTTGGTTTTGCCCTCAATCAGTGCATTCTGATGGATAGCACCCAGAAAGCGTTTGAGGCTCAGGGCGAAAACAGCCGCCGCCGAGAGCATCATCATGTCCACCAGCCAGGTCGAGAAAAATTTAAAATGCCTGATGCCTTCGCTGAGATCCGGCGTGAAATCCAGCAGGCCGGTGATGGTTCCCACGATCAGAAAAAGAACGGCGGGAATGGCCAGCAGGATCGGCAGTTTTTTGGGATCTTTCATGGCCCTGGCCAGCACTTTCGGTTGGGCGTAGTCCTCGATCGTATAGGATCGCACCGCTGCCAGGACATCCGCCGGCTTGGCTTCCCGCGGACAACGGGTGGAACAATCTCCACAATTATGGCACAACCAGATGTCGGCGTTGGCCACCAGCTTGTCCTTCAGCCCCCAGGAAGCCGCGATCATTTCCTTGCGCGGAAATGGTCGGGTGTCCGGTGAAATGGGGCAGGCGACCGAACAGGTGGCGCATTGATAACACTTCTTCAGGTCTTCACCCCCCAGGGCACCGACTTGTTTGATAAAATCTAAATCAGGCTCAATTACATATGTATCCGCCATGTTAAATTCCTCCTCGATAGTAGAAATCAGAATCCCTTAAAGGGGTTCGGACCCATTTCCTCGACGCTGGCCACGAAATCATCGATGATTTGCGGAAGTTTATCATATTCATCGATGGCCACCTGGAATTGCGCCACGCGTTCTTCTTCAAGCGCCAGGCTCGACAGGGCATCGCCGATTTTTTTCATGCGGATGTCGGCCAGCTCACTGCCCTTGACGAAATGACACTGGGCAGGAACACACCATCCATCCCCTGGGCCAGGGCGTCTTTAATCCAGATGACATTGACCGAACCCAAACACCTGACCGGAATGAGGCGCACCTCGGCCGAATACGAAAGTCGGTTGAGGGCCGCAATATCCAGGGCCGGGTAAGCGTCATTTTCACATACCAGCCCTTGACCATGGAACCGATGCTGTCAATGCTGTAATCGGCGAAGTTGATAATGCGCTCCGGGCAGCAGCCCATGCAGGTCCCGCAACGTCGGCAGCGGGCCGGATTGGGCTTGGGGGTACCCTTTTCGTCATCATCGATAGCGCCGAAAGGGCATTCCTCGGTGCAGCGTTTGCACTGGGTGCAGCGCTGGAAGAAAAAGTCTGGAAAGGTCATGTCGCCGGACCGCGGATGTACCGATACGCCGCGGTTGACCGACTCCAGACATTGAATCGCTTTTAAAGCCGCACCGCTGGCATCCTCCACCGCCTCTTCGACGGTCATGCTGCGCCGGATGGCACCGGCGGCATAAATGCCGGTTCGCTGGGTTTCATAGGGAAAGCAGATAAAGTTGGAATCGGCATAATCATCAAACAACGCATTGTCGCGGAATCCGGGACCTTGCCGGTAGGCCAGATTGATTACCGGATCGTCTTTGGTAACCGGCACCATTCCGGTCGCCAGCACCACCATATCGGCTTTGACCTGGACCTTTTCACCCAGAAGCGTATTGTCGGCTTCGACGATCAAACCGTCGCCGTTTTGAGAAACCCGGGTGACCTCGCCTTTGGTTAAGAAGATGCCGGGATCCTGCTGGATGTTCTTGTAGAAGTTTTCCGTCAGACCGACGGTCCGCATGTGCTGGTAGAAGACATAAGATTTGCCGTCATCATAATCTTCGCGCAGATACTTGGCCTGTTTGAGCGCCACCAGGCTGGTGACCGCACCGGCATAGGAAAAATCTTTGTCATCCCCCTGACCGGGGCTCTGGATGAAAACAACGGATTTGGCCGCCTTGCCGTCTGAAGGCCGTATGATTTTTCCGGCAGCGGCAATCTCTTCAAACTGATGATTGGTGACCACATCGGCGATCTCGCCGAAACCCAGGTGGGCAAATTCGCCGTCCTTGGGCTTGTATGGCCGCCATCCGGCTGCCAGAATCACAGCACCGAATTTTTCGCCGCCGGGGTCAAAGGACAAGATGTCCTTC
>WOR8_10003914_pt1 | contig 14513 bp, 13 predicted proteins | sample DeeMarSeWOR38_10_FD_19890 | JGI IMG/M metagenome (IMG submission 19890) | reverse complement strand
CCTCATGGCTGGGAGGACAACCCTGGTTATAGCTCATCGACTTTCCACCATCCAAAATGCGGACCGTATAGTAGTTATCTCAAATGGTCGCATTGTAGAAGAGGGGCGGCACGATGAGTTGATGGAGTGTGACGGTGAGTACTGTCGCTTATATGATATGCAGTTCGCCCAATTAGATAATAATTCTGCGGTCAAGACGGTGATAAACGTCAGTGGTCAGGTGAACGAGTAAGTTCAAGGGACGATGAGACCACAGAGAACCAACCTACAAATATCCGCGGGCCTCCCACATGTTCTGGCTCTATAATGTCCTGTGGCTGTTGGCATTCCCAGCTGTTATTCTTTATCTAGCTTTACGGAGATCGCTCACCGGTAAATACCGCCAGAATCTTGGTCCTCGCTTGGGAGTCGGTCTGAAGGATCTGACAGGACCAATAAGTGGTCAAGTGATCTGGGTGCACGCTCTTTCCGTGGGTGAAGTTCTATCTGTTGTCTCCTTGGTGCACACCCTGAGAAATGAATTCCCCGACTACAAGATTCTTATTACCACCACCACTGAGTCAGGACAGCAAGTTGCCCGCCAGAAGCTGACCTCCCTGGACTGCCACTTTCTCTATATGCCGCTGGACTTCTGGTGGCTGATGCAAAGGACGGTGAAGAGCATTGGAGCGAGTCTGTTTGTTTTGGTGGAGACAGACCTGTGGCCGAATCTTTTTTGGTGTTTGGCAAGAGAGAGGACTCCAGTCATCCTGGTGAATGGAAGAGTCTCGGATCGATCGTTGCCCCGTTATAGGCTATGGCGTAGATTTTTTTCCCGGGCTTTCAATAATATCGATGTCTTCAGCATGCAGAGTCAGGAAGATGCCAGGCGAGTTGGGATGCTCGGGGTTGAGGCTACCAAAATACAGGTAACTGGTAACTTAAAATTTGACCAACCTATGGCCCAAAGCGCCACGCAACAGCGGGAGGAGCTAGTTAGGGAACTTCAATGGGTCCAGCCGTCGGCGACGTGGGTTGCAGGTAGTACTCACCCGGGAGAGGAGGAAATTATCCTCAGAGTTTATTCCCGGCTGCGCCAGGAATTTTCTGATCTTTGTCTCATTCTGGCACCGCGCAATCAGCAACGATTCGAAGAGGTTTTCAAACTGGCGTCGCAGAGTGGTTGGCAAACTCTACTTCGAAGCCAACTGCCCGCCGGAAAGGGCAGGGGAGCCCAGATGGATGTGGTTATTCTCGATACCATTGGTGAGCTGGCGCGATTCTACAGTCTGGGCGATTTCGCATTTGTGGGAGGAAGCCTGGTGGCCCTCGGGGGTCACAATCCTCTGGAAGCGGTTCAATACGGACTACCGGTTGTTTTCGGTCCCCACATGGAAAATTTCAGAGACATTGCCTCAATCCTGACCGAAAGCGGCGGCGGTTTTCAAGTTGAAGATGAGAATGAACTCTTGGCGCAGCTTCGGGCGTGGCTGACAGAGCCGGCGGCAGCAAAAGAACAGGGTCAGAAGGCACAACGAGCCCTCCAGCTCCACCAGGGATCTGTGGCCCGGAACCTGGAGGTTATTCGCAGTATTTTGGAAACTGGGAAGGCATAGGGCATAGAGCATGGGGAGATAATTTCGAATTGTGAATTTCGAATTTGGAAAAACATAGGGCAGGAGAGAAAAGACGCGGAGACGCGGAGAAACGGCGAGACGGAGATTAGAGGTCAGAAGTCAGACGACAGAGGACAGAGTACAGCAGGCAGAAGACAGCTGTGAGATTATCCTGTGGGAGCGGCTTTCAGCCGCGATCTTACGATTTCAACGATTTGAACGAGTTTAACGACTTCAACGACTTCAACGGTTTCAACGATTTGACTAATCGACGAATCGACGAATCGACTAATTGGAGCCAAGCGTATTCAAAGTTGAGCTGACTGGTGATGAGCGGTCAAACAAATCGAAGAGATACTCCTATAGACCAGTCTAAGGTGAGGTACGGGGGGGGGGGGGAGAGGATTTTCAAATTAATCCTTGCTGAGGAGAAAAGAACTGTCGGAATCACCATCTTGCGCATGTTCGCAGCCGTGGTTGCCTGGTCTTATGATAAGTTGACGATATTTCGCAACCTTCTCTTTGATTTAAGAATCTTAAAAGTACACAAACTGAGCTGCCCCGTTATAAGTGTGGGCAATCTTGCGGTGGGGGGAACGGGCAAAACACCCATGGTGATATGGCTGGCACGGTTTCTTTCGGAGGAAGGTTGGCGGGTTGGAGTAGTCAGCAGGGGTTACAGGGGGGAGGAAACCAAGAGGGTCTTGGTCGTAAGCGATGGCAGAAACATCCTCGCTGAAAGTGACATTTCCGGAGACGAGCCGCAGTTGTTAGCCAGACGTTTGCCGGGTATTCCAGTGCTGTGCAGCACCAAACGGGCTTTGGCTGCGGAAGCTGCGGTAGAGAAGTTTCGGTGCGAGGTGGTGATTCTGGATGACGGTTTTCAGCATAGAATCATCGCCAGAAATCTGGATGTGGTAATGCTTGACTCACAGAAACCTTTTGGGAATGGCTCTCTGTTTCCCCGGGGTATACTACGCGAACGAACCGCGGCTTTGTATAGAGCCCAGGCCCTGGTGCTCAGCCGCTTCGATGGCAGTGAGCAGGCTGAGCAGAGTCATAAGAATATTGTTAACCAATGGCCGGACAAAACAATTGTCACGGCGGCGCATCGTGCCACTCGTCTTTTCAAAGCAACCACTCAGATGGAGCGGCCCCTTAGCTCTGTAAAAAATAAGCGACTGGCTGCTTTTGCCGGAATCGGCAGACCGGATGAGTTTTTCAGGACTGTCCATGAATTGGGAGCAGACCTGGTGTATACTGCCGCATTGCCCGATCATTATCCGTTGTCAATCGAACTTTTGATTTCGCTGGTGCAGGAGGCGTCAGAGCAGAAACCAGAGCTGTGGTTAACTACAGAAAAAGACTGGGTACGACTACCCGATGACCTTCCCGACAGTATGGAGCTGTGGGTACTGGCAGTGGAGCTTGATCTGGATGGTGATAGTTCGTTGCTGACAGCCGTGGTGCAAGAATCGTTGAGAACATATAGCCCGGATATTTCATGAATCACTTGCTGCGACCACGGATATGGCCGTCCTTCCTGGCGTCCTCGGGTGTCGACACCTGCGACGTACCGTTAAGGTACGGAAACCAATCCCGCGGTACGGCGGGACGGTTGCCCGGTGGCACACCCATCTTCTTCGCGCTCGCTGCGCTCCGCTCAGTCCCGCAAGCGGGTTCCCAGTTTCGCGGTCTCGCGACAGCAATTGAAGCTCCCTGCAGCCCCGCTAAGGCGGGATCTCCGCTTCGCTCCGACAAGCTGCAGTCCCGCTAAAGCGGGATTCGAAATGTAAGGTACGTAGACCATTTTATTGTAGTTCGCTCGCTAACCCCGCAGCAAGCTACGGGGGATGCGCTCGCTAGAGCATTTTCATGAAATATCCGGGCTAACCGGACACTAGAGGATTCGAGGCAGCAAGAGTGATGAGTTTGCAGCAATTAGCAGAAAAGTTTATGGACATAGCTGCAATTGTGCCCTTACGGTTTACCTGGAGACTGGCGGAGATCCTTGGGCGGCTTTGGTTTCGACTAGATACCAAGCATCGATTAATAGCCTTGAACAATCTCAAGCTTGCCTGGGGAGAAGAACTGACCGAAAGGGAGAGAAGAAACATAGCCCGCAGAAACTTCATCCATCTTGCCAGGGTTGTTCTTGAATTGCCATATATTCGAAAGGTTACACCAGAAAAAGTGGATGAAATTGTGACCTTTGACGGCGTGGAGAACCTTGATGCTGCTTTACAAAAAGGAAGAGGAGTCTTGGTTATGACTTCTCATTTTGGCAACTGGGAACTAATGTCTTTGGCCTACTCCTTGCGTTACCGCCCAAGCAACATAGTGATCCGCCCTCTGGATATACCCTTGCTGGACAGCTTGATTAATAACATCCGTACCCGGGGAGGCAATCAGATGATTGCCAAGAAGGGTTCTGTACGCAAAGTACTACGTTTGCTAGCCGCAGGGGAGGTGGTGGGCTTACTCATTGACCAGAACCCCGCATGGTATGACGGGGTATTTGTACCATTCTTCAAGGAGATCGCTTGCACAAACAAGGCTTTAAGCGCTCTTGCCTTGAGAACAAATGCTCCGGTAATTCCTGCGTACAACGTGAGGGAGCCCAATGGCACTTATCGGATTGTTTTTGAGCCGGAAGTGGTTTTGGATAGGAGTGGTGACATCAGGCGTGATATGGAAGAAAACACTGCTAATTTCAACAGAATTATTGAGAGTTACGTGAGACGTCATCCTGAACAGTGGTTCTGGGTGCATCAGAGATGGAAAACCCGACCTTATCAACCCTGGCCAAGGCAAAAATGAACGGGAAGATTCTCATCGTCGCTCCCAACTGGATCGGTGATGCGGTGCTTTCCCTACCGGTTGTGGACGGCTGTGGACAACTCTGGCAAGAGGCCGAGCTGACGATACTTGCTCGTACACGGGTAGCTGAGCTGTTTGAGGCCAGAGAATCTGAGGTAAGAGTTTTAGAATATGAAAGGGGAAATGGTCCGCAAAGACTGAGCAATCTGATGGCATTGGGCCTGAGTTTACGGAGAGAGAGGTTTGACTTAGCTATTCTTCTGCCCAACTCCCTCGGTTCCGCTGTGATGACACGGCTGGCTGGAGTTCCCCAGCGGTTGGGGTATTCGACCGATGGCCGTGGTTGGTTGCTTACTCAAAAACTGGAAGACAGACGAAAGGAACGTGGCCTACATCAAGTGGATTATTACCTTGGATTGATCCACAGCCTGGGAGCCTACCAGGTGGATCGCATACCGCGACTGCAACTGAGGTCGAAGACCACTGACAGGGCCATGGCCCTAATGGAGGGGTTGGGAATTGACAAGAATGAGCTTCTAATTGGAGTGCATCCTGGAGCTGCTTATGGAGAGACCAAACGATGGTTTCCCGAACGTTTTGCTGCTGTACTGAAACGGTTGCACAGGTCGGGACGGAGATTTCTCCTTCTGGGTGGCGCGGGTGAGGAACGGCTTGCAGAGAAGATCGGTGCCGAGATGAACCATCCGGTCATCAACCTCATTGGCAGGACTACAGTAGCAGAAGTCCTGGCGTTAATTGATCGGTGTTCATTGTTTCTGAGCAATGATTCCGGACTGATGCACGTGGCTGCGGCGTTGAGGGTTCCCCAGGTTGCACTGTTCGGTTCCACTGATCCCCAGAAGACTGCACCTCTGAATGACAGGGCAGTGGTAATTCACCCGGAACAAGTAAGCTGCACCCCATGTTTCAAAAGTGAGTGTCCAGAGGATCTTGAATGTATGAAGGCAATCACGGTTGAAGGGGTTGCCGTAGCTGCTGAGAAACTCTTGGAGGAAGTGGAAGGCGGTGGAGGAAAGAAGAGGGAATAACACCACGAAGAACACAAAGAGTTGGAATTTCAGATTGTTGATTGTAGATTGCAGATTGCGAAATCTTCTAGTTCCGCTTCAGTCACTCTAAAATCTACAATATCCTTTGTGCCCTTTGTGGTGAATACCATTTGACTATCAAGGTGAGACGATGCATGTAGCGGTTTTTTTGGATAGGGATGGTACCATCAACGAGCAGATGGGGTACATCAACCACCTAGAGCGCTTCGTACTGCTGCCAGGTGCGGCAGCAGCAATCAGGAGGATCAATGAAAGCGGCTTGAAGGCGGTGGTTGTCACTAACCAGTCGGGGGCAGCCAGAGGCTATTTCCCCGCTGAGCTCATCGATCAGGTACACCACAAGATGCGCGGCTTGCTGCAAGAAGAGGGTGCCAACTTGGACGGCATCTATACCTGTGTCCACGCGCCGCCAGGCGAAGGGGAGGGTGGGGGCTGCGATTGTCGCAAACCTCGCACCGGTCTCATGAGGCAGGCTGCTGAAGATTTGCAGCTTGATCTAGAAGGGTCCTATGTGGTTGGAGATAGGTTCACGGATGTTGAAATGGCCTACAACGGTGGGGCCAAAGCGATACTGGTGCTCACAGGCTATGGTAAAGGAGAGCTGGAGTTTGTGGTACCCACCAGTAGAGTGAATCCAGACTTTGTTGCCGAGGATCTCTCAGAGGCTGTTGACTGGATACTCGCTGATGCGGGTAGTCAAGAAAGAAAAGTAAAGACCCAGAAGAAACCACAAAGATCACAAAGGCCACAAAGGAAAGCAGATGAAGGAATGGCTGAGATTGACAGTCTCTCCAATAAGATAATTGGACTGGCAATTGAAACCCACCGACAATTGGGTCCAGGGCTTCTAGAGTCTGCCTATCAGCAGAGTCTAGCTTACGAATTCAGCAAGAATAACATCACATTTGAGTTAGAAAAGAAGATACCTGTGAAGTATAGGTCGGTGAATATTGATTGCGCTTACCGAGCAGATATGGTCGTGGATGATAAAATATTATTAGAATTGAAATCGGTTGACAGATTACTTCCAATTCATGAAGCGCAGGTATTGACATATCTCAAATTGAGCGGTCTCAGGCTTGGCATGCTCATTAATTTCAATGTAACTTTGCTCAGGCACGGGATAAAAAGAATAATTCTGTAAAGCTTTGTGTTCTTTGTGTCCTTTGTGGTGAAAATGAACATACTAATTGTCAAATTGAGTGCTTTGGGGGACGTGGTGCAGGCCATTCCAACCTTTGAAGCGCTCAGAAATCATTATCCCGCGGCTCACATTTCCTGGCTGGTTGAAGAGGGGGCCGCTGACTTGCTTCAATACTATCCTGGACTAGATGAAGTGCTCGTTTGTCGACGCCGATCTTGGCTGCAAGAGTTTAAACAACCATTGCGGTGGTCAGCAGCGCTCTGGGATATGGTCCGGTTCAGTCGTAGTTTGCGGCAGCGCTATTATGATATGATCATTGACCTTCAGGGGTTGCTGAAAAGCGGTATCTGGGTTGGTCTGGCTCGGGGAGGCCGCAAGATCGGTTTTGACCGAACTCGGGAGTCAAGCTGGAGGTTTGTCAACGAAAGACTTCCAGCCTATGACCCGGACCGGCACGCCTTGGAGAGGTATCTGGATGTGGCACGCTACCTCGGGGCAGAGGTGGACAACATTCTAGTCAATGATCCCTGGACTCCTGCTGAGGCAGACCAGTTTCAGGGAAGGCTCGGTGAGATAGCCAGAACTGGCACAGGACCTCTGGTGGTGTGTCACCCCATCAGCAGGTGGGAAACTAAACTGTGGCCGGAAGTAAACTTCGCCAGGCTAGCCGCTGAGATGGTATCACGGTTGCAGGCGACGGTGGTTTTCACCGGCAGCAACGAGGATCGAGAGGCCATTTCTCGGATTATACATGAAGCTTCCGTTGATAGAGTCTATAACTGGGCCGGTACCACTGGACTCAGGGAACTTGCTTATATCTGCAAGCAAGCTGCAATCGTTGTCTCAACCGATAGCGGACCGATGCATCTGGCCGCTGCTCTTAAAACCCCGGTGGTGGCGCTCTTTGGACCCACTGCGCCTTGGCGCACTGGACCTTTCGGCCAGAAGCACAAGGTGCTCAGGGTGGACCGTGACTGCAGCCCATGTTTTCAAAAGACTTGTGATAAGGCAGACTGTCTGGCAGTAATCGAGATGGAAGATGTTTTTCAGGCTGTATTTGACCAATTAGACAAGGAGTAGGCAATGGCTATCAGCAAAGAGTTGTTGGACATCTTGGCCTGTCCCAAATGCAAGGGAGAGATCTATTTGAATGATTCGGAAGACGGTCTTATTTGTGACGAGTGCAAGCTTCTGTATGAGATCAAAGACGATATTCCCATCATGCTGATTGATCAGGCCAAGCCCATTGGCTAAGATCCTTATTCCTTGTTGATCGGTAAAGGAGTATCAACAAACTCCATTAAGGATAATAGCAATTTTCGTGGCCAGGATGGAAGCGTGACCTATGGCAAGGAAACTTCGCTCAAATTATCTTGAAATACGAAGTTCTTTTAAGCCGGTCTTCAAAGAATTTTCCCTGGAAGACTTATGGTCCCATCCAGATTTGGAGCCATTTTTCAAAAATAAAGAAGAGCGTGAAATCCTTATCCTGCCCCTGGATAGCACGGTGTTTTTCGTAAAGCGTTACCACGGCTCTGGAGTTGGGCTATTTGGTTATCTCTTAAGAGGTTTTCGAGACAGATGTGGTCCTGAAAATGAATGGAACAAGGCGCATTTATTGAAAGAGCTCGGGGTCAAGGCCATTGAACCTGTGGCCTTCGGAGTCGAGCGCAACTACGGAATCATCAGGCGGGCTTTACTGGTTACTCTCAAGATGGAAGGTGACCCTTTAGAAGACCTGTTGGGAGAAAACACGGGACTAGAGCAGAAGATGCTGATGGTTGAGAAACTAGCCGCCTTTGCTGGCCGCTTCCACACCCTGGGCTTGTCACATCAAGATTTCTATCTCTGCCACTTCTATTGGTCAGAGAAGTCAAAAGAGATCGGTTTGGTGGATCTGCAAAGAATTCGTCGCCACCGAAGGCAAACCAGTCAGCCACGTTTGAGCTGGGTGGTGAAAGACTTGGCTCAACTGGACTATTCGGCCCGGAACGTTCTTACCGTTGAGGAGTATGACCACTTGAAGAACATCTTTGTCTCTGTTTACAAAGAGTACTTGCCCTTGATAGCTGAGCCTAGAATGGCTAGAAGAATCCGCAGAAAAGTGGCGCGAATTGCCAGGCACGACCAGAAACTGCAGGCTAGGCGGAATATTAGAGACAGATGAAAATCGCTGTTATCCGACGCGAATGTGGACCTTCATGGGGTGGCGCTGAACGTGATTGCGCTCAGACAATCAAGACCCTGACAGAGATGGGACACAAAGTAACGCTCATAGCCAGGAAACGAGAAAGTCTCACTCATGCGGTGGATTTTATTCCTGTCGAGTATACGGCCAGGGGATCTGTTCTCAAAAACTATCTTTTTTTTCGCGGAGTAAGACAAGCTCTTAGGAAGGCTGAGTTTGATATTGTCTATGGGCTGTCACGAGTCCATCCAGTTGATGTCTACAAGGTAGTTGATCCCCTCCATGCTGCGTATATAGAGAGTCGCTACCAGGACAGATTATCGCGGGGCTTGGTTGCTATATCGCTGCGACACCGGTTGCTGCTCTCTCTGGAGAGGAAGTTGATGCTGGATCCACAGGTAAGAATCGTCTGCATGTCTAAGCTTGTGGCCGCGCAAATAGAGCAGCACTATGGCGTAGACCAATCTTCTAATAGAGTGAGGGTGATCCGCAATGGCGTTGATCTGGAGCAGTTCAACCCAGCGGTCCGTAAAGCTGGCAAACAGTTGAGAGAAAAGCTAGGTCTTGAAAAAAGGACAGTTTTGGTTTTTGTAGGTGGTGAGGCACGAAGAAAGGGTTTTGAAACCCTGATCAAAGCAATGTCTTCCTGGCAATATGCTGAATATCATCTTCTGGTGGTGGGCCTAACCAGAGAAGGGGTGCCGTTCCCTTTACCGCCCAGGGTGCAGGAGCGACTCACATTTGTCGGTTGGGTGAGCAACCCGGAGATTTACTATGCGGCAGCCGATCTCCTGGTTCTGCCCACCCGAAGTGATCCCTTCGGCATGGTGTGCCTGGAAGCAATGGCATGTGGCACTCCTGTACTGACCACCGTTGCTGCTGGAGTTTCCGAGATCATTGAATCTGGTGCAACTGGGTTCATCATGGAGGACCCTCAAAGTGATTGGGAACTGAAGGAACGGTTGGAGGAGTATTTATCCTTGTCTGAGAGTCAGCGGGTCATTATGGGCGAGCAAGCGGCTTATCGAGCAACACAATTCAGCTGGGAAAAGCATGGTGAGATGCTTTCAAACCTCTTTCAGGAAGTTAAGCGATGAAGATTTTGCAGAAACATCTCGCCCTTGCTTTATGCATCAGGGAAAATAAGGTCCTCAAGGCCTGGTCAGGCCCCCCATGGCGGGATTGCCGGTAAAGATTGTGAGTTTTTATGGAGTACTGGAGTATTGGAGTACTGGAGTGTTGGCAAGAGCGAAAGCCGGAATTTCAACTTGAATTGGTCTATCATTACTCCACTACTCCACCACTCCATCACTCCAGCAGACTGCCGCGAGATGGAAAAGAGCATTGAAGTCCCCTGAAGGAGACAGACCAAAGCCCTTTTGGCCCAGGATTCTTTGTCTCATAGCACAGGGACAAGTAAAATCTATATGAAAGACAAGGTAAAAATCTCAGGATTCACCTTTGCCCGCAACACCGTGCGGTTTGATTTTCCAATTGTTGAAAGCATTAAATCCATCTTGCCAATTGTGGATGAATTCGTAGTCAATGTCGGACCGGATGAAGACGGCACCCTCGATCTGATCCAGTCCATTGGGGATCCAAAAATCAAGACTATTCAGAGTCAATGGAATCCGAATGTGAATTCAGGGGGCTACCTCTACTCTCAGCAGACAAATATTGCCCTGTTCAACTGCACAGGTCACTGGGCCTTCTATTTACAGGCAGATGAAGTCGTCCATGAAGATGACCTTCCATTGATTGTGGACTATGCGGACAGATACCTTGAGGATGATGAGGTTGAAGGATTGACCCTCTGGCATTTGGATTTCTGGGGAGATTACAGGACTATTCTCAACGTGTATCCTTACAGGGGTCAGAGAAGATGTCGGCTTATAAAACCCCATCATTTTGTGTTGTCACGGGGAGATGCGGCTGGTTTCACGGTTCATCCAAAATACAAGGAAAAGGGTCGGAAAATCTGGGTCCTCGAGACAGGAGCTCGATTGTTCCATTACGGCAATGTGAGGTCGACAGGAGTTCTGTACGCGAAATCTAATAGCGTGCAAAAATACCACAGCGAGAGGCCTATTGATGGCAATGGGCTGGATTTCTATAAACATTTTCCCAGGCAGTTTGTGGCGTCCTATGAGGGAAACCATCCACGGGTTATGGCTGAACGGATACGAAATCACCCTGTTTCGTTAGATCTCTCTTCACCCCAGTGGCGGACCAGGCTGACACCCAAGGAAAAATGGCTACTTCTGAAGACGGCATTCGTAACTAAAATTACGGATAGATTTTCAGGTAGAGGGAGCTACAACTTGCTAAGAAAATAGGGAATAACTTTATCTTATGGAAGAGCCCGTGGAGGAGCTAACTGATCTGGGTATTCTAGTTTATGGCTCCAAAAAAAAAGAATACGCAGTGGAAATTCCGATCCTTCTTGGAAGAAGATTGCCTTTAAATTGGGAATGGGTTGATTCCTCCGCCAATACGATTATGGCCAGACGGTTGCAACCTTCTCCTGCCTACTATAAAGAGTTTCTAAGTAGATCCCCCTTTGAAAACATCAAAACCTTATTCAGGGGCAGTCGATGCCAGAGAGCAATAATACGTGGAGAACGGTTGAGAAAGAATGGTTTCAATACTCCAGCAATACATTGCTGGGGCAAGAAAGGACACCGCTATTTTATGATTATTGAGGGGATCGATGCAGTTAGCCTATCAACACACATAGAAAAGAACTGGATCCCACCTCTTGCAGGAAAAGAACTTGTTGCCAAAAGAGAACTTATTGAGAAATTGGGCAACGAAATAGGTACCCTACACAAAACAGGCATCTGCCATGGTGATCTGCGGCTCAGTAATGTACTCGTGGAGAAGACAGAACAGCACATTAGTTTTCATTTTATTGATAATGAAAGAAGTTCGCTTTTCAAGAAGATTCCACGACGGCTTGTGATAAAAAACCTGGTCCAGTTGAACATGATATTTGTGCCTAACGTCAGCCGCCAGGATAGGCTTCGCTTTTTCAATGCTTATAGCAAAACATATGGCCGTTTCGATTCTGGGGAGAAAATGGCCTTAATGAAAGCAGTTTATGAAAGAACCATGGAGAGAATGGCCAAAAAGCTCGACAAATATAAGAGGGCCAGGCAGGACAAGACTTGAACGGAGAGCCTGCATTGCGGGCGTCAGAGTTCGATGGCTTAGCCGGTGGGCATAGGGCATGGAGCATGGAGCATAGGGTGAAGGGCATGGGTCACAATTCCAATTTCGAATTTCCAAATCCGCAATTCGAAATCCGAAATCCGAAATGACCTTTACTCCATTATTCCAACAGATTTGATGGAGTGACGATGGTACCTGATCTTCCTCTCAGGGTTCGGGATGTTTCAGCCGGTTTTTTTAGGGGCAAAGTCGTTGTTGATTCAACGATGGATCACTTTCTTCGAAATGATGGTAATCCTGATGATCTCCTAGTGGACAATTCCGATTTCCTCAAGTCAAGCGAATCAACCTGCTCGGCTCTGGTGCAAATACCTGCTGCCAGTACGGCTGGTGATTTGGAGCCACTCTTTGTCAAAGAATTTCTTTTCAAGGGTATCGTCCATTCACTGAAACCTCGTTTCCGTCCTCACCGCGCCCAAGTCATGTGGCGGGTTTCCTGGCACCTTCTGAACCACTCCATCCCGGTTGCGGAACCTGAAGGATACCTGATCAAACAGCGAGGTCCTTTCTGCCTCAAGGGATACTTTTTTGCCAGGGTTCTGCCGCGGTGTTTTACCTTGGCTGAGCTGGCGAAAGATCTGGACCCATTCACCAAACGTTTCGATTCTGAGAATTTAATTGAGACTCTGGCGCAAAATATCGCCATAATGCACAGTAGCGGTGTAAGCCACGGTGATCTTAAATGGTCCAATATCCTGGTCCATGAAGACAAGAACGAGCTGTGGTTCGTAGATCTTGACTCTGCTCAGCTTTATGGGCAGGCTCCGAGTACTAAAGCGGTTGCTCGTGACCTTGCTAGGTTTGTACTGTCTGGGCAGGAAGCTGGAATTGAGGAAGCTATTCTGGATAGGTTTGTTGATGAATATACCCATCATCGAAAACTAAGCCGGACAAGGATTGATGGCCCAATAGCCAAGATTCTCACAAAGCTGCAGGACAGACATAAGAAACAATACGGCGACAAAAGGAGCAGATCAGGTTCAGGTTAGACCTCTTAATGTGCGTGCTTCTAATAATCATTAAGTGCGACAAGTGATCATTTTAATAGCGTCCTGGTGGCAGCAAACAGTTACATTCCAGAAATATGGAAAAACAAAACGTCATAAGTGTTTCTTGGGGAGATCACCTCATGGTCGGGGAGGGTGACGGTCGACTTGCCACTCTGGAGGCCCTTCAAAGGAGAATGGAACACTGGAGGGACGACTTAAGTGCTGGCATAATTCACTGGAGGCCTACTCCAGGTCAGATCAAAGGTCACTATTACGCTGCCAGAGGTCGAACGCATCCGTTAGGAAACATAGATCGAAACATCGGCTGGGACTTTTTTGAATTGGTTCCCCAGTTTGCCCACCGCATTGGACTGCGGGCATATCTCTATGTCTCCCTTTTTGACGAGGGCTGGCCTCTCCCCCCTAAGAGAATTCGAGAAGTCAGTTATCACAATGTCATGCACGGCCAGCACGTGAGTTGGCAAAGCAGTTTCAGTCGTAAGCACCCTGAATATACAGTTATAGACCGAAGTGGTCAGCAGCGGCAGTGGGGTGTGCTCTGTATGGCCTATCCCGAAGTCCGCTCCCATTTCTGCAATCATTTTCTGGATCTCTTGCAGGGAACAGAGTTTGATGGGCTTTTCTTGTGTTTGCGCTCACAGTCGCGTCCGGCTGACTTCGCAGATCAGTACGGCTTCAATGATCCAGTGCGCCGGGATTATCTGAGTCGCTATGGCAGGGACATATGCTCCGAAGACTTCGACCTCCAAGCATGGCGAGATCTTCACGGTGGGTATCTCACCACATTTCTGTCCGAATTGCGTGAAGTCCTTAGTGACAAAGGAGTACAATTAGCTGTGGGTGAGGCACGGGGTGATGTCCTGGGTCCTCCTTTGGGTAACACCACCCTGCAGTGGCGAGAATGGGTGGAAAGAGCACTCATTGACGAGCTTGTAATTAACCAGAATTCTTCTCAGTGCCCATCCATGTGGCACCAGCTTTGGCCCATGCACCGGGGTTATGGGTATGTGCAAAACTACCTTGACGGCTATAATATGCTTCCCTTGCTGGAGCACCTGAGCTCCGATTATGAGTCTGTGTTTAGAGAACGGGATGTGGACCTTTATATTGCCCGGCAGTGGGACGAACGCTCGGAGACTGAGGAAAGGAAGCTGCTGGCCCATCCGGTGGTAAGGGGGTTGGTGTTCAGTTCCTTCCGCTTTGATAATCCAGGGCCATTGGCCAAAGGAGACTGGCGGGCTTAGTAGTTTCAAAACCCATCTGCTGTGCTGGTGGTATAGTTTAGCTTTGCTTGTAGAGTAGGTATGCTGTGGTGATCTTCGGGAAAACGAATGCTCAGGAAAATCCCCCTCGGTCCCCCTTTGGCAAAGGGGGAAGATGGATTGTTTACATGTGAAATAGTCCCCTTGATTCCCCCCTTTCGTAAAGGGGGGTTGGCCTGCCCGCCATCGGCTT
>WOR8_10003911_pt1 | contig 14516 bp, 12 predicted proteins | sample DeeMarSeWOR38_10_FD_19890 | JGI IMG/M metagenome (IMG submission 19890) | reverse complement strand
TGATGGAGAAAAATGCTTATTCAGTTGTTTTGGTTGAAGGTGACACAAACTCTGTGTTGGCAACAGCTTTGGCAGCTAATAAGAAAAACATGCCGTTGGGTCATGTTGAAGCTGGATTGAGAAGTTATGACTTGCGCATGCCTGAAGAACATAACAGGCGTCTAACTGATCATGTGTCAGAGTATTTATTCGCTCCAACCATGAGGGCACAGGCAAATCTAAAGAGAGAGAATGTTTGGGGAAAAATCTTCGTAACCGGCAACACTGTCATAGATGCTGTTCTTCAACATTTGCCGATAGCCAAAAAAAAGTCCAGAATTTTGGAAAGTATCCCTTTTAAGGAATTTGCCTTAGCAACAGCTCACAGAGCAGAAAATGTGGATGATTTAACAGTTTTAAAGAATTTCATGGAGACCTTCGCAGAGGCGTCCCTCCCAGTTGTTTATCCAATACACCCACGCACACAAAAAAGACTGCAGCAGAATAACCTCTTTTCGAAGATAAAGAAATTAGATAATTTGCTGGTTCTTCCTCCTCTTGGTTATTTTGATTTTCTGGTTTTGATGAAAGAAAGCAAACTGATAATAACAGATTCTGGTGGAATTCAGGAAGAAGCTACTGCACCAGAAATCCGAAAACCCATACTTGTAGTTCGTCTCTCCACAGAGAGACCAGAAGCAGTTGAAACAGGATTCGCAAAAGTAGTTGGTACTGAGAAACGTGATATTTTGGCAGGTATTGAAGCAACAATAGATAATATTGGAGAATTACCTGGGAAATCTCCATTTGGAAATGGCGATGCGGCTAGAAAAATTGTAGCTATAATCCAGAATAATTTTCCTGCTCAACGAGGATTGTGACTGTTTATTCTTTTTCTCGCGTTGAAGTAAAAATTTTACAGTTTTTGAGGAATTGAAAATGGGTAATTATAGAAATAGATTGGAAATAATAGCTGATATACTGCAAGTTGCTAGCCAAAGCGCTAAGAAGACGCAAATAATGTACCAAGCAAACTTAAGTTACAAGGTTTTAAAGAAATATCTGCATGACTTAACCGTGGCTTCTTTAATAAGCTTCGATATTGTAGATCAATCATATGTTATCACACAGAAAGGGCGAGATTTCCTTGAAACTTACAGAGACTATTCCAAAACTAGTAAAATTGCAGAAAAGCGTATCAATGATGTTAACAGCAAAAAGAAAGATCTAGAAGCGCTATGTGGAAACAAATAGGCGAGTCAACTCGGTTTTTTTAGGTTCTAAACCTAGAAAAAGAAAAGCCAAGACTGTCACTATCTTATTAACTTTGATATTATAGTTATCCATTGAACGTGACATCCTCAAAACATTTTGTCCCAAAATAGTCGATTATGTGACATATAATGTCAAAATTGCTTATTGATTATATCTCAGATGTGTAGATACAAGATATTGAAAATGGTGATTTTGAAGAATGGATTATTATAGACTTATTTTCCATACAGCTTTAAATATTATGAAATTCAAAATAAATTTGAAGTTATTCATAACAAATTTTAATATTAACTGGTGTCATCACGATGCGGAGAAAGGAGACTGCCTACTATGAACCATCAATTTTAATACTAGTGGCAGCTCTGAATGAAGAAAAAGGCTTAAAACTTACTCTGAGCGAGCTTAGCAAGTATGTTAGTGCGAAGCGTTTGCTTGTAGTTGATGGAAAGAGTTCTGATCAAACCGTGAAGGTTGCTAAGAGTTTTGGTGCCGATGTTATATCTCAAGAAGGGAAAGGCAAGGGTGATGCTATAAATTCTGCGCTTCGAAATGTAGAAGGTGACTTCGACTACACTGTCCTGATTGATGCGGATTACACTTACCCTGCAGAATATATACCTCATATGGTCGGAATTTTGGAGGAAAATTCGCAGTTGGGAATGATTTGCGGGAACAGATTTAATTCACATTTCAATCCAGAAAGAATGCCTGATGTTTTTTATCTTGGCAATAGGTTATTAGCCTTTACACACAATTTTCTGAACGGGATAAAAATGCGTGACCCCCTATCAGGATTGAGAGTTGTAAGATGGAAAATCTTGAAAAATTGGAAACCAAGATCAAAAGGATTTGACATAGAAGCTGAAATGAATTATTATGTAGAGAGACAAGGTTATGGCATCAGAGAAATCGATATTGAGTATAGACCTAGAATCGGAAAGAAGAAATTAAAAGCTAAAGACGGAATTAGAATTTTCAAAAGAATGCTTCTTGACTTCGACCTGCAGCATTCTTTTTAATTTAGGATTGTGTGTGCAAGAATAAATCTCGTCCAATTGCGAATTTAGACTAAAACGAAGTTTTGTTGAGTTGCTTCAGTGTACTGCATAAGTGAAATCATTTTTTCTCTTTTGGAGTGTTGACAATGAGTGATCTTAGAGTTGCGATTATTGGATTAGGAAAAATGGGCTTAGTCCATGCGAGTATCTTGAATACAATGCCGAATGTAAATATTGTGGGAATATGCGATAAGAGTTATCTCTTATTAAGGTTGATTAAGAAACTTTTCAGAACAGCTAGAGCAGTAGACGACGTGAAGAAACTAGCTGAGTTAGACATTAATTCCGTTTATGTGACTACACCTATACCTGGACATCATCCGGTAATCAAGACGCTCTTGTCAAAGAGAATAGCAGAAAACATATTTGTTGAAAAAACACTCGCTTCAGATTTGAACAAATCGGAAGAACTTTGTAGACTAGTGCAAGACATTGATGGTGTAAACATGGTTGGCTATATGAAGAGATTTTCCGTTACGTTTGCTGAAGCTAAAAGAAAGCTGGATGAAGGCGTTTTGGGAAATATAGTTTCATTTGATTCTTATGCTTACTCATCCGATTTTTCAAGGGTAAAGTTTGGTTCTCTAAAATCAGATTCGAGGGGCGGGGTTTTGAGTGATCTAGGCTCCCACGTTATTGATTTAGCATTATGGTTTTTTGGAGATTTCTTGGTTGAGACAGCTTCGTTGAAATCTATCATCGGGGGAAACTGGGAGGACTCAGTTGACTTTACAGTCGCCAAATCCGGTCTAACAGGTAACTTTCATGTTTCTTGGTGTATGGATCAGTATCGCTTGCCAAGCTTTGGACTTAGAATTGAGGGTGATGGCGGCACAATGGAGGTTAGTGATTATTTCGTTAAACTTGATCTGGTCAATCATGAGTCAAAAATCTGGTACAAGCATGACCTTAATGATCATGTAGCTTTTCTGCTCGGCGAATCAGAATATTGCAGGGAAGATGAAGTTTTTGTGAACTCAGTTTTAACTGGAGTGAATGCTGAGCCAAGCTTCAGAACTGGTTCTCGAGTAGACAAAATCATAGATCAAGTAAAAAAATTAGGCAAATGGGATGGTCTTAAGTGAGAAAGATGCTTCTCGTGGGTGATAACCCTTTTCATGGCATAAGTCATTTGTCTGAAGATCGTGCACGAGCTAGAAATAATAGAATTGCAAACTTGGAATATGCTTCCCAGCTTGTTTTGACTTCTATTCAGAATGGAGCAAATGGTTTCATGTTTTCAGTGAGTGATACAACTCTTTCAATTCTGGAGTCAGTAAACAAAAGAGTTGAGAACAAACAGTTGATGCTTCACGCAATAGTACCTTACGCTTATGAATATGTTCGATTAGCTACTCATTTAGGAACCATAGGACTCGGAAAAAAACTAGTTAAAAGAATAATTCTCTCCTCAAATCCCAAAGCAATAGCTACCGGTTTCAAGGCTATTATTAAAATGGATCCGGAAGCTCTTATGAAAACTTATTTGTATTATGAAATATCCCGAATAGAATCCTCAATCATGAAGAAGCATCAGTTAACTTCTATTTTGCTCCATGAAGTAATAACTGATATGATTGCTGCTCTAGACCTTGAATGGTTTGTCAAGTCGTATATACGTTTCATCTCAAGACTTGGCGTTAAACCTGGCTTTGAAACCCGCAACTTTGCATACTTGGTAAGCAAGTTTAAAAAATGGAATATAGATTTTAGAGAAATAGAGCTTGTTTCCTCTTTCAACAAGATTGGCTTTCAAATGAATTCATCCAAAATTGAGTGCGAAAAAGCATTAGCCGAAATTCCCGAATGCGATGTGATTGCTATGAGCATTTTGGCTGCTGGCTACCTTAAACCTCCTGAAGCGTTGGAATATGTTAGGAGCTTGGAAAACCTGAAAGGTGTAGTAGTCGGTGTGTCGAAAGAACGTCACGCGAGGGAAACTTTTAGGCTTCTTGAAAAAGAATTAGCAATTCAATTACAATAGAGTCGCCATATTGTATCTGGCACGGAGGGGCAGTGTGGTTTCACTTGAAGACTTTTTTTTGTAATTTTTTTGCTTTTTTTCTAATACTTTCAAGAGAATATGATGTCGAGATGAACAAATGATTTATTTGGTTCTTTTAACTCTGCTTGGGTTTTTGTTCATTCCATATATAGCCTACTATTTCTTAATGAAAGGCAAGGCTAATAATGAATGGAATCTCAACATTGATAAGGAGTTTAAGCCAAAAGTTACACTAATAATTGCTACCTTCAACGAAGCCTCAGTTATTAAGAGGAAACTAGAAAACACGCAAGATCTAAATTATCCAGAAGACAGGCTTCAAATTATCATTATTGATAGCGCTTCGACTGATGGCACACTGGATCTTTGCAGAAGTTTCTTGAGAAAAAAAGACTTCTGTTTTAAAAATGTATTGCTTCTCTCTGAAGATACACGTCTGGGAAAATCTCATGCACTTAACACAGCTTTAGAATATGCAACTGGAGATATTGTTGCCACATCAGATGCTGATTCTTTCTTGAAGTTCGATGCACTAAATCAATCGGTTCCTTTCTTCGCTGATCAGTCTGTTGGCGCTCTCACAGGTTGTGAAAAACTTATTAACCTTGACAAATCGGTTCATACTTTGTCAGAGGGAGCTTACAGAAAATTCTACTATGACCTTAGGCTTGGTGAGAGTAAGCTTGACTCAACATTCATCTTTCAAGGTGAGTTATCTTTGTACAGGAAGAGCGCGATTCAGAAATTCGAAGACAAACCAGGCTACTCAGATGACATTGGCACTGTGATAAATATCATCTCTAAAGGGTATAGATGTATCTTTGTGCCTGACGCCGTTTTCCAAGATACTGCAGCGCACTCTTTGCGAGGTAGAATATCACTAAAATCTAGAAGAGCTGAACATCTAATCTCAGGAGTCATACGGGTTTTAAAACTCAAAATCTGGAAAAATCTCCCTTTATCATTCTCAATCATCATCTTTAATTTTCATATGCACGTACTTTCTCCTATCATTTTGATCTTATCCACGGCCTTTTTTCTCCTCAATATTCAAAACTTCTTCTACTTGTTAATCCTTCTCATTCCATTGTTGATATTTGGCAAATCAAGAGTGCTCTTCATTTCATACCTAACTAGCAATATTGCTTTGCTAATAGGATTATTTCGTCACCTCTTTGGGGAAAAGAAGGCGACTTGGCAAAAGATTGAGGAAATGCGCCATTCTGAATGAAGTACCAATTGGTCGCTGAAGTTGAATTTTTGCCTGAAGTAAAATCTGTATATTCTAAGGTATTGTAAATATTGCGTTAAGGCGTGATGTATTAATGTTCAACGGATATGGGATAAGACTTAAATCCTCATTATTGAATCTTGCTATTCAAGATATGGTAACTTGGAGCGAGCTTCATGAATGGTTTCCCAAAAAAAGCGATTTGCATTATTCTCCTAATCATGCTTGTTTCTTTATTAAGTGTAAGAGCGGCTCCTTCAGTGGTAACAAACGTCTCCAGCTTTGGATTTATCAGTCAAACATCACCCCAACTGCTTGCTCAAATCCCAACGCCTTCTGCTACACCTTTACCAACGCCTTCTGCTACACCTTTACCAACGCCTCAATATTCAAGTTTGCAGTATAGTCTGTTTGGTCAGGACTACATGCTAACTCAAGATAATACGGACCCTGATTTGTGGGACCAGTATTGGTTAAATAGATTTGCTGAATTAGGGAACTCAGCATCACGTTTATGGTTCAGATTTAACTACCCTACTTGTACAGTTGGCTCTTTATATGATCCCGTGAAAATGGACGCTGTTCTTTCAAAATTCCAAAGTAGAGGAATGAAGGTTATTTTGGCTCACTTAAACTGGGGAGATTCAGTAGGATTTGTAGGTGGAGATACTTGGTATAATGGCTGGCTTGAAATCTTTGAAAGATACAAAGATCATCCTGCTATAATTGGTTTTCAGATTTCAAATGAGCCAGAAGCTTATACATGGAGTCAAACCTCACGCATAGGAGTGATAGATAGTCAAGCGAAACTTAATCAAATTTTCAAAATGCTTATTGATGAAGGCTTAAGAATTGCACCATCAAAAAAGCAGTTTTACCCTAATATTTGGTGGTGTGGTGAAGATGATGACAAAGTTTGGAATTGGGATTTGTACATAGCTCAAATTGAAGGTGTTGGTATTGCTGACTACCAGGACGTAGTATTTGACATTGCTCATCCCTACATGTTTGCCAAGCAGGAACAAGAGTACACGCCAGAACAATTTGTTGAATATTTCTGGAGTAATTCGGTGGCTCCTGCGATAAAACGTTTTGGAGCTAATAGATGTTGGATAGGGGAAACTTATGCTGACGGTGAAAGCTTTACTGCAAGCATTCAAATAGAATTTTTAACAAGGCTAATTAACAAATGTTTGGAATATGAAGTCGGCTTTCAAATAGTGCAGTTTCCGCGTTTCTACACTTGGTGTTTACCTGCAATAGAATCAAGCAACTGGAGTGTGAGTTGGTGAAACCTATTATTGTCCTGATGGATCACAAGGCTACTCCAGATATATAGAACCTCAGTACAAACAAAGGCAAACTAAGTTTTAAAATGCAATAATGAACCGAATAATTGATTACGGAATCTCGTTTCAAATTGTGCTTCTCAGGGATCATGACAATTTAGTGACTCTTCAAGAAGAGATTTTAAACGCGATTAGCTACGTAGATTAAGAAGGAAAAATTCAGTCGCATAGAGCGGGTGGGTAATTACACTCTAAGCTTGTCCAGATCTTTTGGTTGGCAAAGAAGGCATATTTGGAAACCAAAATCTCTGCTAAAATAAACAAATCCACGTGCGGTAATATCACAAAGCAAACAAGAAGATTCTGAACTCTATAAATTACTTGTACGGTATTCTTCTAATTCAAAATCTATCGCGATCAAGAGAAGGAGCAAAATGACAATCAAAGTGACTATCGGCGTGTGCGCGAGAAATTGCGAAAATGCAGTTGAGAAAATTATCGATAGAATTTCTAATCAAGATTTCCCTCATGAAAAAATAGAGGTGCTTTTTGTTGAAGAAGGCAGCGACGATGGCACTCTGTCTTCCATCTTGAAATATGCCTCGACAATGGACATGGTGTACAAAGTGTTACATCATAATTGGAAAGGTTTGGGCTATTCACGAAATGTTATCCTGAATAATGCTCATGGAGACTTTATAGTGTGGGTTGATGACGGTACAATAATTCCTAAGGATTTTGTGAGGAAACTAGTAGACTTTATGGAAAAACATCCAAATGTGGGAATTGCTAGAGGTTTGATCGGAGTCTATTCTGGTTCAAACCTCGTTGCTGCTCTTCAGAATATTTATCAATTGCTTGATAACCGCAAATATGCTGGAAAGCATACACCAAAACTCGTAGCAACTTCAGGGTGTATTTATAGAGTTAAAGCAGCACGGCAAGTCAACGGTTTCGATGAAAACATTCAAGGTGCTGCTGAAGATAATGATATTGCATACCGAATATTGTTGGCTGGTTGGAAAATACGAATAGTGAAGGTTCCCTTCTCTATAGAATATACTGAAGAAATTAGGAGCGTTTGGAGAAAATACTTGTGGTATGGATATGGTGCACATTTCGTTTTACACAAACATAGAGAATTGCGAAAAATATTAGTCAAAGGTACTCCTCTGGCAGGAATCTTGGAAGGAATTCTTGCTTATTCGATTGCCTACAAATTCTCCAATAGAAAAATAGCCTTGTTGCTTCCTATGTTTATCTCTTTTGAAAGAACCGCTTGGTGTTTAGGCTTCATTCGAGCTCATTTGGATTCGTATGGTCACTAAACACACTTTTTTCCTGCCAATTTCGGAAGGGAACATGATGCTAGTTGCAACTAAAAGTTAGAAAAACGCTAATGTTCCTTTTACTTAATTGAATCCTCCACGTTTTGCAGTTTTCAGTTATGGAGGCAGAGTTGCACTGCAAAAGCATTTATTTGTATAAATGGAAGAAAGGTCTGCGGGATCTTATTATAGGTCTAATCTAGAATGAACTAAATTATTCAGCTTGAGTATTTGCAGGATAGAGATATAGGTAACAATGCTATTAGGACTATCTAAAAATTGTTAAAAATCGAATAATAAGAAATCAATAAAGAAAAGCCGAAACAAAATTATTCTGTGATAAATATGCTTCCCGAGTCAAAGATATTTTTATCGAATACTGATGAATTCGGCTGTTATTTTGCTCTTAAGCGAGCAATTAAATCACTAGGAATAAATCTAAATTTTAAAAAAGCTATAATCAAAATTAATTTGTGCTCCTTAAGACCTAGAGAAACAGGTTCAACTTCTGATCCAATTGTTGTCGAGCAGTTAGTTAAGCTGCTAAACGAGTTTGGAATTCAGGTTATATTGGTCGAATCCAGTTCTTATGGTAGAGACGCCGACCTCTTGTTCAGCTATCTAGGATTTAAGAGTTTGGAAAAAAAATATGATGTCAAATGTGTCAATCTTTCTAGAGATGATTATTCGGTAAAGAAAATTGATGGGTACTATCTCAAATCTATAAGAGTCGCTAGGACAATGGAGAGCGCTGATTTTTTCATAACTCATCCAAAATTGAAAACTCATACAAGTTTGGGAGTCCGACTAACTGGAGCCTTGAAGAACCAATTTGGTTGTTTGATGGACAAAAAGAAAGTTGCTTATCATCCTGTAATACATGAAGTTATAGCAGACGTTAATCAAATCTTTAATCCTGACTTAACAGTTATGGATGCAATTATCGCAATGACAGGATACGGTCCTACCACGGGTATTCCCCAAAGAATGAACTTGCTTCTAACAAGCGTTGATCCAGTGGCAATTGACGCATTGGGTGCAAAATTATTTGGCTACAATCCTCGTACAATAAAATACCTCAAACTTGCAGAAAGAAAAAGATTAGGAAGCACCAAGTTTAAGGCTGTTGGAGATAAGATACAAGGTTGTAGGTGTGAAATGCACATCAATAATCTTGCGATACGTTCTTTTGAACTCCTTTCTCACATTGGAATTAATGCCCCAGGAGATTAAGTAATGAGAGTCGGAGTAATTGGATGTGGGACGGTAGCTACTAAGGGCCATATTCCCGCTTTCAGAAAGCTCGGTTTAAACGTCGTTGGAGTAGCTGATTCAAGTAAAGTTGCCCTGAGAAGGATCTCAGCAAAAAGAAAATACACTGACTACAAAAAATTATTAGATCAAAATCTCGAAATTGTTAGCATTTGTGCGCCGCCTTTTCTTCACCATGAAATGTGTCTAGAAGCGGCAGAACGTGGTATCAATATACTAGTTGAAAAGCCGCTAGCTCTAACTGTTGAGGAGGGAAGGGACATAAAAAAGGCTGTTGAAGAGAATGCAGTGAAACTCTCGGTAGTTCATAATTACAAATATTTGGATCCGCTTATTAAAGCAAAAAGAATGCAAGAAACCGGTCAACTAGGTAGACTTCTATCCGTTAACACTTTTGTTCATAGTCATAATCCATATCAAACAAAAGGTTGGAGAATGAATGAGAAAAAGGCAGGATCAATGATTTCTCAATGGAACCATCCCCTATATATCAATACTTGGTTTGCGGGCAAACCAAAAAGTGTATTTGCTATCGGTAAGAAAGTAGTTATTCCAGATTATCCGTCTTTGGCAGATATACGGGTACTCATTGATTTTGATGAAAGCACAGGTTATATTGAAATGAGTGAATTTTGTTCTTGTCCCGGAATTTCTTTTAATTTAGTAGGCACAGGAGCATCACTTTCAATAAAACCTCCCAACTTCAAGGTTTTAGCTCCGTCTTTAGGTTTGGAAGCAGTAGAAGACATGTTATCTTCTGTGAAGAATGTGGGAAGAGTATTTCGCATGTATCTCGATATGCGTTTTCAGTCACATAAGGGATATACGTGGGGATCGCATTTTGCTCTCATAAAGGATTTTGTTGAATCATTAAAGAGCAATGGCAAAGTGCCAGCAGATGTTGATGAAGGCATTCTCAGTATAAGAATTGCCACTGCGATAGACGATTCAATTCGAATTGGAAATAAAATAACGATTTGAGAATTTGCCCTGACAATAAATTAATTCAATTGCAATAGTAATATCATCTTAGAAATTGCCAACTTAGCATAAGAGACTTGAGTTTGAAGGTTCTCGTTTAGGATAACAAATTATGAAAAGATTGATGCAATCTAGATTTTAATCATTCGATAGAAGTCAGGGTAGAGACTATTGAAAGTAGGTGTATTTTCTCCAGTACTAAATCGATGCGGAGGTGCAGAATTCGTTGGATTAAACGTGGTTAACGCCCTTAAAGAGCATGGTCATCAGGTTGTAGTTCTATCTGATGAGCCACTAAAGCAGAATAAGTTTATGCAAATCTATAAAAAAGAAGTACTAGTTGATCAGCAATTGATATTTCCTTTAAGGTTATTCTCAGACACAAATTATCATAATATCTACACTGATTTAATTAGAATTTTAGTATTGAAATCGAAATGCTCAGTCGTGATAGATACATTCTCAAATGCGATACTTCCTGGAGTTGCAGCTTCCTATATCCACCACCCGCTTCTGAGAAAACTTGATCTTGAGTCTAGCTCGAAGGCAATACGCAATAGGGTGTATTATAGACCTTATCGAAGTTATCTAGACTTTAAAAGAAATGATATTAGGAAAAGACTTGTTTTTGCGAACAGTAAATTCACCGCTACTGCCATAAAAGCTGAAACTGGTATTCACCCGATTGTGCTTTATCCTCCTGTTTCAAATGGTTTGTTCTATAATGAGAACGAATATGACACCAATAGAGTTGATAATGTAACTGTGGTGGCTCGCATATCTTTTCAAAAGAATCTTGAAATAATCCCCTATATAGCTAGGAAAACACGCAAAGATATCTCATTTACTATCATAGGTCTTCTGGAGTCAAAAGAAGCGCTAGAATCACTAATAAAACTGGGAAGCAAACTTGGGGTATCCGAAAGAATAAAAATTATGACGAATGTTGGAAGAGATCAGCTAAAAAGTGTCTTATTAACTTCAAAGGTTTTTCTGCATACAATGGTAAATGAACACTTTGGCATATCAATTGTTGAAGCAATGGCTTCGGGGTGCATACCAGTTGTTCACAATTCAGGAGGTCCTAGAGAGTTTGTTCCTTCAAACCATAGGTACAACTCTGTACCTGAAGCCGCTGAAATTTTGGAAAGAGCTGTTGCCGAATGGTCTCCATCTGAAGCAAGAAAAATCTCAAATGATGCGGAACAATTCAGTGAAAGCAACTTTTCGAAACGATTTACTAGTCTTTTCAATTCACATTTCTGTAGATGTATGCGACCAAGCGTCTAAGTTCTTATAATAATTGGACGCTTTCTATCTCCAATCTTCAGTTGCTTTTCTTGCAACACTCGGCCAAAAAGGAAGTTTCTAGATAGTTCCACTAGTTTCATTACTATTCAGATAGTTATGGAATTTCCATTTTTGAGAGAGTAGGTTGGAAACCTTGGGAGACAATTATTTTGGGAATTCTTGACGCAATTTCGGTTTGTGCTATAAAATTCGCTATAATGATTAATCATGACTCCAAGGCTAAACCTGAAGTCATGTATGATGTACTTGCGCGTTTTGCCTTTCTATGGAAAATATTTGTCAATATTATTCGAATTTTGGGTATTGATGAAATTATTCTTGCGCCTTCGAAATCAAAGGTTGTTCCTGTACCACTAATTCTGACTTACAGCGAGAAATTTGTTAAAGATGTTTTTAAGCCGAAAGAGGGTGAAATTGTTGTTGATGTTGGAACCTTCATCGGACGATTCACGTTGCTTGCTTCAAAGCGAATAGGTAGATCTGGAAAAGTTGTTGGCATAGAGCCAGACTCTGAACTCTTTAGAATTGTCAAACAGAATGTTCTGTCAACTGGTTCAACAAATGTTACGCTTTTAAACGCAGCTGCTTCAAACCGAGAAGGTGTCACAAAAATGTATGGAGGGAATGGGCGCGCTTCTCTTCTTCCGGTTTCAAATAAGTTCTTTTCTGTATCCTGCATCACTATTGATGCTGCACTCGAAAAGCTTGGAATTGAAAAAGTGGACTGGATGAAAATTGATGTTGAAGGTGCTGGTCTGTTGGTATTAGAAGGAAGTATAGGCGTCCTTAAGAGAAGCGAAAATCTGAAACTGATAATAGAAATTCATCGGTATAGCAACGAAACTAAGGTTATAAACTGGCTTGAAAAATATGGTTATCAGATTAAACATTTGAAAAAATTGAATGGCGTTTATCATGTAATGGTAACAAGAAAAAAAGGTCGCGCTTTCAAGTCTTCATAGAAACCAATTAAACTTTGATTCAAACTTGGGTGATGGTTTGGCTAAGAGAACGCATAAACCAGTTTTCATCATCGCTGGATTAGTTATTCTTATTATCATTGTTGTAGCTTTATTGAGTAGTTACTGGCCTAAACAGGAGAAATGGTTTATCGAGTTAGGTTTGCTTGATGAGGATATGATGGCTGATGCGTTTTTTAGCAAAACAGATTCAACTGTTGACTTAGGTGAACCAAATAGCTGGTTTATCTATATTCATAATCATTTAGCTTCAACACAGGATATAAGAGTTAAAGTAAAACTGACCAACTCGACGGAGGAATTACCTGACGACCGCAAACACCAGCACAGCAATGCTACATCCTTCATCGAGTTTCCTCTAAGAATCTCAATCAATGAAACCGCCTACATTCCTTTTTCCTGGAGTATTATCCAAGCAGAAACTGAAAGCGATTTAGTAGTCATTAAACGCCTCGCTATTAATGAGCAACCTCTTGAGGTTGACATCTCTGCCTCTTTCACTCCTTCTTTTAGGCTTGTTTTTGAGCTTTGGGTTTTAGACCCAAGTTCAGGAGAATATCGGTTTGGCTGGGAATCTGAAGAAGGATTCTTTTCCGCATCCCTTTATATGGCCTTTAGAGTCAACACGAGTATATTATAAGTTACTTCGAAATGTTCAAGCGCGCAATTTGCAGAACGCTTTCAGCTGACTTGCTTTTTAAATTCTTTGCTCCATATATATCGCGGAGGTCAGAAATAAATGATAAGGACCCTTATTGGTTTTACCTTGAAAATAGCTCATAATCTATTTTTATCAAAGAATCTTGTATTCTACAATAGAATTGTAGAAGTCTGCTCTTCTTTCACTTTTATCCAAGCATGATAAATAAAACTTCACAGGGGAACATTCTTGTCAATATATGAAAAATGGGAAGGAATTATTAATGCCTTTAAATGAACTTTTTGCTTGCCCGCAATGTCACTGTGATCTGCAACTCTTCACAAAAGAATGGATATGCCCTAATTGCAGGAAAAAATGGAATGTCGATAATGATGGCGTTGTTCATTTCCTTGCAGATCCCTATTTTTTTGGAGCCGATAAGAAAAAATTTAGTGCGCTTCTGGACGAAATTCGAAAGATGACATACGACCAATTTAATCTTAGTATTAAACGTCTTGAAAAAAAATACAAGGATTTTAGTTATTCCTATTGTCTTGACGTCACTCGGGCGGACTGGACTGTTCTGGGCGACTTCTATGAGAAAACAATTGTTGATTTGGGATGCGGTTTTGGAAGTATATCGCTACCTCTTGCTAGGAAAGCAAAAGGAGTAATTAGCATAGATGCTACATCTGAGCGGCTTAGTTTTTTATCGCTTCTTGCTCAATTAGAGGGTATAAAGAATATTACACCTATTCATTCAGACGCGTTTGATTTGCCTCTCAAACACGGTTCTATTGACGCGTTTATAGTCATAGGATTACTTGAATGGATTGGCTGCTCAAAAAAGGCTGCTTCACCTGAAGAACTGCAGAAGAGATTTTTAAAAAACTTGTGCGATTTGCTCTCAAATGAAGGCGAAATCTGGATTGGAATAGAGAATCGTCTAAATCCATACTATTTTACTGGAGGAACTAGTCATGGCGATTTGCCTTTTACACCCCTTATGCCTAGATTCTTTGCTAATTCAATTTATCGTATAATCAAAGGGGATCTATATAGGACTCGGACATACACGAAAAGTGAATATCAAAAACTTCTAAGAAGCGTTGGTTTTAGGGAAATCGAGTTTTTTCATACGTTTCCACACTATCAACGACCCAATTT
>WOR8_10009028_pt1 | contig 14520 bp, 8 predicted proteins | sample DeeMarSeWOR38_10_FD_19890 | JGI IMG/M metagenome (IMG submission 19890) | reverse complement strand
CAAATTCATTTTTGGGTAAAGTTTGTTTTGCATACGTTGAAAGGGTTCTATCAAAAAAATCTCGCCTATTATAAATGGAAATTACAACAGATATTTTAATACCATCATCCCCCACTTTTACTGGTAGTATTTTTGGTGGCGGGGTGGGTATTTCTACACTGCGCGTATTACTCACTTTATTTCTTTTCTTATCTTTGCCTGACCCCCTTCTATTTTTGTCTTTTTCTTTTTGAACGGTAGTGTTAACCACCTTCCTTGGCGTGGGTCCAATTTCCTGAGCAACAAGTACAGGTTCCTCTATTTTCTCCCCTTTTAATAATTCTACTTTTATTCTACGAACCAATAATGTACCAGTTCCATCAGGTGAGCGCCACAAACGAAAAGTCATTGGAACCGTGTTTGGAAACTCTTTTGTTGAAACATCTATATCATAAGTGTTCCAAGTACTACCTTCACAAGCCACCTTTATATGAGGAAAATCGAAATTTCTATTACCATAAATATTACAATATGCAACCCCATTTCCACTTTCTCTATGTAATTCCAATGTTATCCTATACGTAGCATCTGGTAAAACATTTACTGGCGTATATAACAGGGATTTTGCACCACACATAGCCATATATTTTTTACCATCGGATCCCTTACGAGTGTTTAGAAGCCTACCTCTCCATGAAGGTTGCAACACTTCCATATTATTTCACCTCGTTAAATAACATATTATAAAATGTATTAATGTTTAAATTCTTTCCTTTCTCGTACATCGCTTTTGCAATAACGCGACAGTTATTGGAACAATTGTTCCAAAAGTTCTGATCACGCAATTTATTAATAGCCTGAACAAACAGGTTGACCCCGCTGGCATTCCATACCAAACAACCCGACACCCCATCCGTTACCACTTCAGAAATGGCTCCAACATCTGAAGCCACTACCGGTGTACCCACTGCCATGGCCTCCAAAATAACCAACGGCATACCCTCTACCAAAGAGGGTAAAAATAGCACATCAAAAGCAGCATAAAAGTCTTCAACATTTGTTGTATGACCAAGGAAAAATACATTCTTCAAACCTTCCGACATCTTTTGCAAAACACCCTTCTGTGGTCCATCACCTACAATCACAAAAGATACGTCTGGAAGAAGTTTTGCACATTGCAAAAGTATTGGAATATTTTTCTCTGGCGACAGTCTACCCACAAAACCAACAACAAAATTAGTTGGAATATTCATGTTTTCCAAAATGGTTGTTGATCTTTCAGTAGTCATAAACCTATTCCAATCAATTTGCTGTGGCAAAACCACTACATTTTTATTTCCAGATTTCAGTAGTTTACGACCAAGGGTGTTAGAAACGGCACTAATTGCCATCACAAAAGGCTCGCGTGCTGCGACCTTCGTCATAGAATCTGCCCAACTAAGTTCGCTATGTGCAGTCTCAACAACACGACAACGAAAACCCTGCTTCCAAGCCTCTTTAATCACAGAGTATACGCCAAAACTATTGTAAAAATGAACAATGCTATAGTTTTCGGATTCCAATAAACATTTCAACGCCTTGTCTCTGCCCGTGGAGAGCAAATCCTCAAAGGTAATACCCGACTTATCATATTTGTTAACATAAAATCCATCAACTTCGTGCAAATCAAAAAGTTTCGCAAGTGCAGGGTTGGCACCAGAAATCAACGCAACATGCGGCTCATAAGTGCTTCTGTCCAATTGTGCTATGGCTTCTTTTACCCACCCCTCTCCTCCACCAGCCATGTTGTATGGTATAATATATAGGACTTTTCTCTTCTTTGAGATACGTTTACTCTTCTCTGGAATAGGTAAATCTAGTATCATTTGAGCAGCATTTTCCCACGAAAACTTTTCGACCGTTTCTTTAGCCGCTTCCTTAACCCTATTCCTCTCTTGCTCGGGGTTTTTATAAACCTTCCATAATAGTTCCTTAAAGTGTTCAATATCGGGGTTGCCCACTATAGCATTGGGATCAGCAACCCAGTATTGCATACTCGCGGGGGCAGGCATCTCTCCAGTATTAATAAGTAAAGAGTTATTATCATTTAAATAATCTAGTTGCCCACCGTGTCTAGGAAATATTACCAAAGAGCCACAAGCTAAAGCCTCAATGCCTGTCAGATTGAACCCTTCAGTGGCACTCATGCTAATTACAGCATCACAAGCAGTATAAAGAGCCCCAATATCAGGGACATAAGAATTAATAACCTCTATTTCTGGAGGATTTTTCCTGCCCTTAAACTCTCGCTCCAGTATGGCACGAATATCAACCTCAAATGGCTTATCTCTATCAGGAGCCTTTATTTTGGTTTTAAGAACAAGGCAAACATCGTCATTACCAGTAAAAGTATCTAAATATCCCTTAATTACTCTTTCATGGAGTTTTCGGTGATGTGGAATTGCATTGTGTAAGAATTTTACTTTCTTCTTTGTTTTCAATTCAAAAGGAGGTATATCTGGATTGAACATATTGGTATCAACGCCGTGTGGTACAACCAACATTTGGTCTTTGGGAATTCCATTATCCGCAAAAATATCATAAGAGAATTGACTGGATGGTAAAATATAATCCACAGCACGAGCATAATATCGCCAGCCTGGTGGAAGAATGGAACTTTCAAAGTTCCAGATTACAGCCTTGCATTTTGATTGAGGGAAGAACCTCCTAGGACCTTGGTAAAATATCGTGTAAGCCAGTTCTAAATCGTAATTTCCACCATTAGGATCTGGTGTTTCTGGTAGAGGTTGTTTTGGGTCAACCTTAATGAGTTCGCCATCCTTGGTCCAATAATCTGCGGGACCTTGAGTTAACGAAGCATGGTACCCAGGTATAAGTAAATGTTTTAAATCATCTGGAAAATGCTCCAAACTATTAGTGGATTTGAGAAAAATATCGTGGTCGCTGATTTTCAGCATTGCACGAGTTAGATATTGACTAACATACGACCATGAATGCTGTGTCCCTAACATTCCATGCCAACGAATACGCATATTACCTTCCTTTTATTTCTTAATAACGACTGTTTTACCATCTTCATCGACAACGATAGGCTGGCTATATTGCTTGTACAAATCTGCAATCATTTCACGCACAACGGCAGTAACTGTTTTATAATTTTCTTTTGAATACTTCACGAGAAAATCGTACAGTTCACGTTCGAGGCGGATATTAATCTGCTTTCTGGGATTTTTCTGTTCATCCATAATTCTCTCCTTAAAACAAAGATAATTTGGGATTATCATCACTATGCCGTATTATTGATAGAAACTGCTATATTTTTCCAAGAAAAAAGGGAGAGCATTTCTACCTCCCTTTGGAAATTTTATTTACACTTTTTTTCACAAAAATTCAGACCACACACTACATTGTTTTGCAACATCATTGGGAAATTTATTAAAGCACGAGTGGCAAAGAATATCAAATCCATTATCTTCCGGTATGCTATTGGAACAAAATCTTCTAGCATATTTGTATTTTTCACCATTATAAATCTCATCAAAAGTTTGCTCGTTTATGTTGCCCATTTTGAATTGTTCCAAGCCATTGGCTTCACAACAAGTATAAACATCACCATTCCAATCTATAGCAATTCTATCAAAAACCCTTTCACAATAGCCCAAATTACCTATATTCTCAACCATATCCCACTTTTTGTCTTTTGCTTTATATGTGTTTATCCTTTTTCGACCTTCAGGAGTAAACGCATACATACCAGAAAACACCGCTTCGTCCGCACCATAATTTTTTGCAAATTGCTCAAACTCTTCCACTTGGTGCTCATTAAAACGATTTACTATCATCCTCCAATAAATTTTGGGAGTTTTATAACCCAACTCTCCCTTAATTTTTGCTATTTGGCTAGCATTAAAGATTAGTTTGTCTAAAAAGCCGCCCACCCTATATTTTTCGTATACTTCTTGTGTTGTTCCATCACACGAAACACATAATATATCGAGCCCACTTTTTACAATATCTTCAACAGACATAGCGCCCAAGTTCTGCATATTTGAGTGTATTTCGATGATTTTATCATTTTGTTTTCCAATTTTAATAAGATTGATAAGTTTAGGATGTAAAAAAGGTTCGCCCCAGTTGAAATAATTGCATCTCGTGAAAGGTATTTTTTTCATAATATTACAGATGGTTTTTTCGCTTATAAAACCATCCCTAACAAGATATTTATTTTTAAACTCACCAGCCCGACAAAATGGACAAAAAAGTTGACATTTACCGGATACATTAATTATACAATTTTCTATAGTCATAATAAACTTGTTCTCATGCGTTGTAGGTAATTACCACCTGCTTGATAAATTACACGCGGATTGAACGGAACATCAGCAGTGCCAGTATCTCCATCAAGAACAGATCCAGCAGATCCAGCAGATCCAGCAGATCCTGGAGTTCCTGCAGAACCGTTGATACCATCGGCACCATCATTTCCAGGAAACCCAACATTGCCGTTAGCCCCACCATTACATCCAAGGCCTCGAGCACCATTGGAGCCACCAAGTCCCTTTGTGCCACCAGATCCCGCATCTGCTGTTCCAGCAGCCCCGCCATTTCCCTCGGTAACGGAAGTGCTAGTGCCGCTCAAATATGAAGATTTTGGTCTGGCATGTCTTAATGTTATAGTTCCGCCATCCCCGCCATCCTTTCCATCCCCGCCAGTACCACCATCCCCTCCAGCACCACCACTTGTAGCATGACCCCCATATCCAGCATTACCTCCGATTTTTGGGTTTGTACAAAGTGCATCTGTTGGACAATCGCTACAGTTGCCACTTGTACCGCTACCACCCCATCCGCCGTTTCCGCCCCGACCACCAGTACCACCATCAGCAGAGCCACCAGCACCACCATCACCCCCGTTTGCAGAAAGCGTACCATAAGTTAAAGAAACAGCAGTCAAATTAATAGATCCTCCACTATCCCCTTCCACACCATCTCCACCAGTGCCGCCATCACCAGCATCTCCGCCAGGAGTAAGTGAAGAACTACCACTAGATATTGCACTGTTTCCATTTGAACAACATCCCGCTGCCGCACCGCTGGTTCCATTTGAACCATCAATTCCCTCTGTACCTTCAGTACCATTGGCGTCTGTACCATCATCACCATCATCACCATTAGTGTTTATAATACCAGTAACGGTGGTTTTTCTTATTGCTGTGATAGTTACATCATATCCATTACTAATTATATTACCCTCTATAATGGCATCTACACACTCTATGGTTAAATTGGCAGTAACAGTGGCGGTTATACCAGAGTTGATTGTAAATATTCCTATAAGGGTGTGGGAACCAGCTATATCTGTGCCAGAACTAATTGTCCAATCAGCTCCCTCATGGTCTCCCCCACCTTCATTGGTCCACGACATTTACGTATCCTCCCTATATAGGTTTACTCATCTTTATAATATATATAAGCAACAACATTTCCACGAATATCCTTTTCTTCCAAAATTCTAAAAAATCCTGCTTTTTCAAATGTTTTTTGAGAGGGGATATTGCTAACAGCAATCCAGGCTTTACTAAATATATTTTTTGTAAAGTGTTTAATGGTACTTGTAGCAAAACCGCGTTTCCTAAAAACAGGATCAATGTATAGATATAACAACCTATAATACCCATCAGTAGTTTTGGGTAGAAAAAATCCAACAGGTATACTTTTAAATAATATCAAAACTGCTTTTCTAGATGATAATGAAGCATCAAATTTTCCACCAACATAAGGATCTTTAGAAAATAGATCTATAAGATTTTTCGGAACCGCAGAAGCCACAGTTGTTTTAAAATTAACCGGTATATTTGAGGTACACATCAGTATATTTAAGATGAGCAGTTCCAGTACTTGTTTTAAGTTGTATCTTAAAAGTATATATTGTATCTGTACTTAAAAGATTGAGAAGTCCATAATTAGAAACAACGGTTTCAGTTGCGCTTACTGTACTAAACCACGGATCCTGGCCGGTGGGCCATACAAAATCAGTATATATACCGCCAGAAATCAATACCCTCACAGAAGCCGTCCCGCTGCCAGAATCCCATATACTCGCTACTATTCTCATCCTCCAGGGTTTCTCATCGGAGTCAAGAACCAGTCTAAAAGTTTTTTTGGTTACATAAGACCCCGTAGTATCAGTAAATTCGGTATCATCTGCAAAAATCAAAGTTCTGCCGACTTCAGGGAAACTTTCATTATCCCAAAATCCAGATCCAGACGTATCCCATCTTAATATTTCACCATCAGCAGTGCCAGTAGGAAGTATTGTGTCTGCGCTAATTTCTCTTTTTCTCCACTCCGCCGCTTTTTCATCCCAAGCCAAAACATCATCATCTTCGGTTGTCTGAGCACAATCAACATCAGTCAACCCACAAAGCGTAGAACTTCCGCCACCGCCACCAGTTGCTTCACGAGGTTCCCAATGACTACTAGTTGAATCCCAGGTTAACACATATCCATCATCATCTGGTGCTGCTGATGAAACATCCCTGCCTTGCAATTTTGATACGGTGGGACTCGGATATGTTCCAGACAAATCACCACTAGCAGAACCGCTGGGAGGTCGAGAGGCAGTTGAAGTATCTAATGTTGCGTCAGAAATTTTACTATTTAAGCCAGACAGATTGGTAACAAATTCCAACGCACTACCACCACTATTTCCAGCAACTAAAGAATCTGCAGTAATACTTCCTGGAGTATCAGATAAAGCAATAAATGTTGTCCCACCACCAGATGGGGTTTGAGGCAAGATCGCCTCCAGCAGTCCCTGTTGGTGGTCCACCACCTCCCCCTGAGTTCTCATCAAAGGCCCTTGTGGTTTCATTTAATGCATCTTGCCATTTATATCCACTATCAAACTCTATTCCTGCTTCTCCAGTTGCAGGAAGTCTTAAATCAAATGTGGATGTATTAACAGCAGCAACAATTTTACCACGAGCAAAAACCCTACCCTTGCTAGAAGCCAAACTGGAAGTGACTAAGGTACTACTGTCCTCAACCTTTTTATATATGGACAATTGTATTAAATATGAGCCTCTAACTGTTGGTGTAAAAGAAGTAGTCCTGCTAGTGGGGTCACCAAATGTTCCTGTAAAAGTTTCAGGCACAGATAGAAACTTCCACTCCCAAATAAAATCATCTTCATCTAAACCCTGAAAAGATGCATCTGGAAGATCGACTGTTACAGCATTGTTTAAAGTCAGGTCATCTCTACTTTTTCCTGGAGGTTTTGAAACCCCACTTTGAGTTAGTTGGATGTCCATTTTAAGCGTAACCATTTTTAAACTCCTTAAATATCAAATAATACTCTCATTTGTGCTTGGGTGATTTCTCTTGTTTCATTTGCGAATCCAGCTTTCTTTAAATACACCGAAACTAATATTTTTGTACTGGCTGGAGTTAAAATATTTCCATAACCATCATCATATTGATCGTCAATATACAACATCATTAACGATGTATCTGGGTCGTAATAAAGCCCAACAATATCATTAATCGTACCACCAAAAGGAGCTGAAAATGAATTTGCAGTAGATTGTATGGCTGGGCTTATTTTAATTTTATCAGCAGCAAAATCTGCTATTTGTACATATGTTCCATCACTATATTTCATTGCAGGAAATCCTGCGGCTGTTAAACCGTCTGAAGATTCTGCTACAAAATTATCGAACAGAAGGATGCCTGAATAACCATCTAAAAATGTGGGATTTCCATAAGAATCAATCACCGGTATATCCAATGATAAGTGCGTCATCTCAAAATCTATAGAATATGGGGTCCCATCAGGATTAACAATATAACCATCCAATATTAAATTACCTGGTACAAAAGAATCATTTCTCCCTCGAGGCTCCGAAGTTGTAGATTCCTCTGTAAAAGTTGTTGGCATGAACCGCCTCATGTCTTCTATCTGTAAATAATCCTTAAACCATGTTGCGAAATACTCAATGCTCCAAGTTACACTACTATATGGTACTGCAACAAGTGTTGAATCACTCACATGCATGTTCACCACAGTAGTAAGTGGGTTTGTAACATCCTCCACCGTTAAATGCATTCTTGTAAACTTCGTTCCAACAGGTGAAGATATTTGAACTTTATTGATATAATTTTGGATTAAGGCAGTATCGGTAGAATCAACAGTACCATCACCATTCACATCAGCCCTCAAAAACTCTAAAACATTAATATAACCATCTGCGATCTCTTGTTGTAGATAGGCATCAGTTAAACTGTAAGCATCATAGGCAGCCGCTATGGCTGTAGCCAATTCAAGATCGGTACTGTCAATTTCACCGTCCCCATTTACATCTCCGTAGGCGTCCTGTACGAGTTGAGCATCAATAATTCTATAATTATAGGTGGTTGATGAATTTGGAGATAAAATAGATCCAACCAAATTGAAGGTTCTTATATCTGCATCTGGTCCTATAATATTGAAATCCTTTCCATAAGCAAGACCGATTGTTGCTGTTGTGCCCGTTATTTCTTCTGGATTACCACGGGGGTTTGTATCTATTGCACGGCCCAACAATACAGGAGCGGGATCAGTAGCAAGCAATGTACTAAAACTACTACTACCAATCAATGAAATGGTTGGGGCTGGTGTCGCTCTAGAATAAACCTGATTACCTGTTCTCTGATCTTGTTCTGGGTCAGAAAAACTATCCCCTTTTTCAAGTAACACATAATTATAGGCATCATGTGTAGAAGTATAAAATGAAACCATTCCCTCTACATACGGAACTTCGGTATTGGTATCATCTTGAGCAACTTTTGGAATTTGCACACCAACACCATCTTCATATGCTATTCCGTCAGTTGCTTTTATATAATCCCCTTCTATATTAAACCACATATCACTATCAGTAATATTTGTCCATTCCACACCATTAAAATGTATCATATAACTACTTTCAGTTCTATCTGTAGCCTCTTCAAGTAATATTGTACCAGTGTGAGCATCACCAGACCTACCCAAAGTAAAAGCATAATATCTATCCTCTTCAATCGGCGAACGCACAGGGTCGGATACCTCACTGCCAGTAAAAACAAAGTTCACAATCTGTGGGTATCCATCTAAAACAACACCCTGTTTTTGCAGGTCTTCTCTATCTAGTGTTAATTGGGCTACAATAGCAGGATCTGGATCAAAATCTATTGCCGTATCAGGTACTGGCGATACCGGACAATCCACATCAGTTTGTAATGCATGCAAATTCATCACTATAGATCCAGACCAGTTATACCCATCAAGGATATTATATTTAACAGACAATAACACAGAAATCTTTTGAATATTTGAACCCGTTGCTAAGAATTTTTGGCCCAATTTGGTTGTAACATCATTTTCAACCAACTCTCTTTGGGCCGTCGAATCCAAGGCTATATCCAAATCAGCAATGGATTTGTCCGCACCAATAACATCTTGCAACAGTTGAGTAAGAGTAACTGACAATGAGGCTGGGTAAAAGTTGTAGAAAAATCTGCTAGGTTGTTTTATTTGAGATGCAATAACAACATCAGGCGAAACTTCCATGTCCGCTGCCTCACGAATCACACATCTGCCAACCATAGCATAACCATCTTCTTCAATGGCAAAAGAATTGCTACCACGCAAGTTTCCAGCAAAATCATTAAACATAATGGCACGAATAGTTTTATATCTACCTCGTGTTATTTGCGTCCCATTACCCTCAAAAATGAGTTCATCGTGGATAAGGTTATCACCAAACTCATCTCCAATAATAAGCACCCTGGTGGAGGCTATGCCAGCCAGACGCACATCGCTTAGAGTTATAGCAAGATGAACTCCTTGAGTTTCGTCAGAAACAGTAGATAATGGCGTTCCCGTATATACATTACTACCATCGAAAGAATAACCATCTAATAAGGTTTGTTGCTGTGGATTGAGATCTGCAGTATCTAAAATCGTTTGAGGTAGGGCTGCACTTTGCACAACACCACTTCCGTGAAAGTTGGCAATATTAGCGGCATCGATATCGATATTTCGATTTTGCTCATCCTCCATTTCCTCTTCGGTAACCTGTTGCCCGTCATACCAATTTACTCTGTCCACATTTACAGGCAAACGTTTCGTAACCATTTACTCCTCCTATTTGCTAAAGCTCACAAAAGCTCGTGTATGAGCGGGCTTTAACCTGTTTATCAGTGCGGTGATAAGATCATGTATTAGTGTTGTATCTGCTAAACTAAAACTGTCTATAACATCAACATAGAAATCAAAAATTCCTGATGAAGCATTTCTAACTACTGCAAGATTTTCTACCTCCGCCTGGGTGGTATCAAAATCCAATAACAGCCTGGTCAACGCATCGCTAACAACAGGCTGTGCAGTATTTATGTTGCTTGTATACAAAAGATCTCTTCCGATAAGTTGTCCGGGACCAGAGCCTCCAAGATATGTGATATCACGCAACTCATCAGAAAACCTAATATTATCCATTTTTGCTAAAGCGGTATATTGACCAGTAAAATCAGCTCCAACATGTATTGTGTTGAAAGTATCCAGCAGGTTGATATCGGCTAAAATATTTCTTGCCACTGTTGTACCTGCGTCAGCTGATCCCCAAACAGTAGGTTGACCATATAATACATTTGTGCCATATGTTAAACCTGTACCATATCTAACAATTCCCGTCTCGGAGCCATCAACCATTAAAATCATTCTGTCCTGATTATCCGAATTGTTGAGATCCCAACCAACAAACACTCTATGCCAGGTATTCTTCTTCCAGTAAATTGGACCCCTGATTTGGAAATCAACACCAGATGCAGTGATTGAAAAGACCAACCTACTATTTTCATCCTTATACAAACTAAATCTATCGCCCTGATTGGCGATTGGGACAAAAGTAACTCTTACCAATCTTCTGGTACCAGGAAGTGACTGACCCAGCGTAATATCATATCCATTAGAGGCTAAAGATCCTCCTATAAAATAGTTTGTACTATCTGTGCCAGAACTAATCGACTCCACCTTGGTAACAGATCGGGCACGCACAGACAGCCGTACCGTCAGTGATGAGAGGGCTGTTGTTTCTACCTGCTGTTCCGGACTTAAATCTATATAGTATCGCTTAGTTGGATCATTATAAGTATCTAATATTGGGCTAACCCAAAATTCAATTGAGCCTTCGTCATTATCAAAAATTGCTTTATTATCAACCTGATATGACTGTTTTAAATTAAACACACCAGATTGTCCAAAAGAAGAATTAACACTATTTTCGCTTTGTCTAAATGTTTTATCAAAACTGGTATAGAAGTTTGCTGAATTGGTTAAGTCGTCATTAAAATGGAATAAACCAAGTGTTTGCGATGTTACATCAAACTCACTAACAACCAAAGCATCGGTCGTAATTGATCTTCCAGAACTTGGCAAAGATTCGCCTCTCCCAGTATCCAGAGATAATTCGTCCAAAATTCTCATTTCATCAATAACGGCAGATGCTTGATTTTCTGAAAACATATCAGAACCAATATAAAGAGTTTCGGGAGGTCTATCCCAAGGTATTGTTAGAAGTGTGGGAAAATCTATTTCATACCAACAACTTCCAAGTAAAAATGGTTGACCACCACTATTTGCTATCTCTAATGTAATTAAACCATTTGCAAAACCACTGTCGCCGTAAGATGTGTTCAGAGTACGCCATTCAATATTAGAATAAGCATCTGCCCAAGTAGTATTAAGTACTACAGTATCAGAATCTTCAACTGTACCAGAAGGATCCAACGGCACGCTAGTAATGGTATAAGTACCCGCGATAGAGGATGGTGAGGTTATATTGAAAGTTTTTCCTACATCTTCAGCACCAAATCTGGAATATGCGTCTGTAACCTTTCCTGTGCCTATTGTAGTTGTTCCAGCAGTACCAGTTTGATCTTGAACAGAAAGATGTATGTCGGCATAATCTCCATTGTTTTCCTGCCAGTTTAATGGATTAGCCTCTCGAATTTCAATAACTCCAGCTGATTTTGAAATATCAATTGGAGTAAACGATGCTATAATATCTGTTAGAGATTTGAAATATCTACTTGTTGACAGCGAACCTGAGCCAGTAAACTCCAGGGTTTCTGTTCCATATCCATCTGTAGTTTCTCCAACAAAGACAATCTGATTTATACCAGTAAAATCTATATTACTACTTCCGAAAAGTGTCGCAGTTAAACGACGCCCCGTCACACTGTTGGATGGTTGGCAAAACTCCAGGTTTGAACTTAAAGTGGGTATAACATGACCACCAACTATGGTAGCAATCAACGCAAAAAATCCAATATCAATACTTGTTCTTTTAACAAGTATTTTTGTTATGTCAATTTTTGATACCGAAGTTGGTGGTGGCATAACTGTATTAATTATGTTGGTTTGGAAGTTTGACCAGAGGTATGCGTATTGCTGACATCTCGCCATAGATAATCCATAAGAATACAGCAATGCTGATCCGCCCAATGGAACGCCATTATAAATATACACATAATCCTGATATCCATCTCTAACCAGGCTGTAATCTGGCGTAGTTGTATCAGGTGAGTAAAGTTCTGTGGAAACACCACTTGAACTCAAGGAATAAACGCGAACCTTTTCCGCCAATACATTGCTTACTGTTGTTAACTCTAAAGGATTTATTGAATACCTAATATCACTTAAAGAAGCAACAGCATTATAATCTGCTCCAGATCCTGTTTTTAATTCAAGTCTATTTTCCCCAAGCACAGTTTTCACATATACATATGGAGCAGTATCAGTGTTAATACCATCTTGAGTGTTATCTCTAATGAGAAATCTGGAATCCACCTGTACTCCATCTGTCACAAATGATGCACCAGGTGCTGTAACTATGTTGGAATTTTCTACTGTGATTAAATCTGTACCACCAATAGTGGGGGCAGAAACGGCTGATATCAAGACTTCCGCAGCCTCATCTAAAAAGTTAGCATCTTGCGGAGCAGAAAGATAACCGCGATATCTATATGTATTTGGAATTTCCTCACCATCAACAAATAGATGCATTTCGTCACTCATTTCAACAGTTCCAATTTTCCAAGAAACTGCAAGATGGTGTGTTTCAGCACGCTCCCAATCAGATATGTTAGTGCTTAGTTGTTTAACCCGTCTGTTATTGTCGTATACTCTAAATCTTAAAAATCCCCTTCCATCCTTATACAAAGACATTCTGTTCTTATTTTCTTCTAAGCCAGTATCAAAGAAGTAGTGCAAATTATCTGAAGAGAAATCAATTCCATCAAAACCAGCATACCCACCATTATAGGCGTCATATGCATCATAAGCCATATTTAGAGAATCATATCCATCTACAACGAATGAAAACGAAACCTTGTTTTCGGTAGACCGCAATACATCATTAATTTCAGTAATTTCATACCCATCATATCCATCATACCCATCGGCTGTGGACGCCAACCTTACATTATGAAAGCCACCAGTGGTAGTAATATTCCCTGTAAACAATCGTGATTCTACAATAGGTGCTCTAGAACGAATTCTCCACTTTTTCAAAGAAGTATCATACCAAATAAAATATCCTACACCGCTGTGTAGGTTACTTGGCCTTCCTAAAACAGTTGAGTCAAACCTACTAATGGTAAATGGAACTTCTGTTGGATTCCTAGCATCAGATCCAATAAATACTTTGTTAATATCATAATTATTATCGAATTTTATATCAAAGGTCAAATAAGCATCATTATCTATACCATCCCATGTAGGAACAACAAATGCTTCCCAAGTACCCTCAGCAAAACGCAAATTAGATGTTGTAGGTAATGTCGCACTTTGCCCAGATTTATCCAAAAATAACCCATTTCCAAACTTCCCAATAGAATATGTAGGAAGTTCGCTATCATCAATTGCATCCAATTTCATAGTTTTAAGATTCAAATGATCACGACCTAAAATCCACTCCAAAAACACAGATTCGGTGATTTCTGGGTCGATCTGAGTAAAGGAAGATACCAATGTTTCCAAAGATGGAATTGTTGGACCTTTTGGAAATGCTTGTAAGGATCCTGAAATTGCAGAACGGTATACTTCTCTTGTCAAATCATCTTTAATAACAGACAGTTCGTCTATGCCGGTAAGAATACCAAAATTATCTCTTAAAGTATTTCTTAGTGCTCCATAGCGGTATGTTACATAATATGTATCCTCTTCAGATAAGGTATTAGAGATGCTCCAATCTAAAACATTATCTCCATACTCATAACTCACCAAAATCTCATCTTTTGAATATGTATAATCAATATACATATTTCCAGTGGTATATCCCACTAATACTGCAGCACCATCTCGCAATGCTGTCTTATAGGTAGCGCTTACCGAAGAGCCGTAAGCATCAACGCCACTTGGCAAGTAAATTCTATTATTTGTGGCATCAACATATCCATCGGAACCACGAGAAAAATAATTAACACCAGTGGTTTCATCAACAACATTAACTGCTGACACAA
>WOR8_10004365_pt1 | contig 14524 bp, 10 predicted proteins | sample DeeMarSeWOR38_10_FD_19890 | JGI IMG/M metagenome (IMG submission 19890) | reverse complement strand
CCCTTTGAATCGCATCTTATCCGAAGATATATTTCTGTCTTACGGTTACATCCCCTTCGGCCTGACTGATCGGTTTGAACCGCCAACCTCTTATCCTGCCGATGATGCAACTTTCGATCTGCTTATTTCGCAGACTTGAATCCGTCACTCTGACGTTGGTTACCCGACCATTATAAGCGATGACAAATTCCACCATCACATCGCCCTTGAGATTGGGATCAAGTTTTGATTCTCTTTTATAACAATATTCAATTGCATCATTGTGGCTGTTAATTATCCGCGAGAGCTCGTCACTACTGCGATTAGCAGATTTTGTACCGGTACCGGTCACCCTGGCTGCATCCAGAGCCATCTGAATGGATCCCTTTCTGCCGATATTGGCGGAACCCGCGCTACCGACACCGGAAAGCAATTCACCGACATCGGCGCTTCCGGTAACACGCCCCCCACCGCGGCTTCCGAGTCGCGTCCGCTGACCACCGGAACTGGCGGTTGCCAATCCACCGACGCCTGAAAGGACGGCGTTCAGATCACCAAGACCGCCGCCAGCTTCACCGAGCACGTCCGCTACCGCATCTCCGGAACCACCGCCACCGCCGGCTGACAGCACTCCCAGTACCCCCGTACCGGCAACTTCCTGTTGCATTTGCCTGCGGGCTGCACTGCGTGCGGCTGCGGCAGCACGCCGCGCTTCGGCGACCTCGCGCGCTGAGGGTCCGCGCGCCTCACCCTGACGCCCCCGGTCACGTTCGGCCCGCTCATCCGCCTGTTCCTCGGCCTCTTCCTCCCCCATGCTGAGACCGCTTTCATCCTCCTGGGTCGTCTCAATAGGTTCGATAATTTCAGCCTGGTAGAATTTCTGCAGATAATTTTCGCGCGCTTTGGCGCTGAGTGCATCAATATCATATTCCGTATTACCAAGGATTATCGCAATTGCATAAACCAGGGCCCACGAACCGAATAGGATGGCGTAAAATCGTTTATCCAGATCCTCCAGGATATTTCGCTCAAACTCTCTGGGGAAACCCGCCAAACGATAAGTGCCGCCCCGTGGTGCCCCTTTTGCCTCAGGCTGACCCCTGGGCTCTTTATTGTTTGGACTCATCATTGACCTTTACGTTAAAATAAATGAATGATGCAGTATTAAATCTATTTTACTGTGACTTACTGACAGTCAGCAACCGCATTTTATAAAAATCTGATTTACTGCAAGTATACATTACCTTGAACAACGTTTCAAATGGAATGGTTTTATCACCCTGGATGATCACCTCGTGCAAAAATTCCTTGCCGGCTTCAATCTCGAGCTGTCGCTCACTCTGAGCATATTCCTGTAATTTCGCAGCCAGTGGTGCGATCAGAATGTCATCCTTGCCGATTTCACTGGTGCGCATCAAAGGTATTTCATTGACCAGAATCGCGTCCGTCGCCACTGCAACGTTAACCTCTTTTTTCGGTTTTAAAAATCGCTCTGAGGTTGGCAGATTCAGACTTTCACTTTGTGAAGCCAATGCACCTTCCGTTGAATATGATTTCAGTAAGAACAGCAGGATAATCGTCATCATATCCATCATTGAGTTCATATTCAACGTTCCCTGCTGAAACGTGTCGTGTTTTTTCGATTTTGAGGGTTGAAATGCCATATTTTTTATACCTCTGTTTAGACGATAACCTGTCCGAAATTAATTTGAGGAAATAACGGCTGCGTATTTCCCTCTTCATCCTCATATGAAAGAATAGCATCCATTACATCAATGATAACCTGATATTGGATATCAGCCCCTGCGGTAATAATGGCCCGGTCTTTGTCCTTGAATCCTTTGTCAAGAATCAGTTTTTTCAATTCGATCAACTTCTCGCGCAACTGATCATAGTTAAATGATCCATCAGGATTGAGAGGCACGGTGGGGCCTTCCCCCTCCACCCCGGACATGATGGCACTTGCGGTCGCCAGGCTGAAACCGTCCCGGGTGATCGCAATTTTCAGGCTCAGTTGTTTTTCTTTCTCCTTCTCGGGATTTTGCTCGCTGTCACCCGCTCCGGCCCCAGCTTGTGCCGGGGGTAAATCAATCTCGATAATCGATAGTTTGATCATTTCCACGCCTGCGAGCAGAAGAGGAATCAACACAACCATCAAGTTCATGACGGGCTTTATATCAAGCTCTAAATCTAGACTGTGCCCACTTCTTCTTTCAGATGGTTTAAAAGCCATAATTGATCCTCAAAGAAAGATTAACGGTTTCCGGTGATTAAATTAATCAATTTTACCAAATGCTCATCCATTTCATCGATGATTTTGGTTGTCCGGTTAGTCAGATAGGTATAAACTATCAGACTCGGAATGGCCACCATCAAACCGAATATAGTGGTGTTCATAGCAGCAGAAATACCAGCTGCAAGGTAACGGGTTTTGTCTGCTTCCGGTATACCCTCACCACCAACAGCATTAAAAGCTACGATCAGACCAAAAATCGTTCCCATCAGTCCGGTGAGCGTCGCCACATTGGCAAACATTGATAAATAGTTTGTTCTTTCCTGTAATTTCGGGATAACTTCAAGTGTTCCTTCGTCAACTGCATTCTGAATAGCGCGAAAATCGAGTGCTTCACTCTCGATCGCACGTTTCAGTCCGCGCAGAACGACAAAAGGCAAGGCTTTTTGCTTACCTTTATCACAGAGAGCGATGGCGCGATCCATATTACCACCGGCAACCAGTTTGCGAATTTCAGCCATGAATTTATCCGCATTGATATTTGAACGGATCATGATATAGTAGAACCGTTCAATGGCAATTGCCAGAGCAAATGCAGCAAAGAGAGCAATAGTATACATGAAGAACCATGCATCATCACTTGTCGAGAAAGACTTGCCAAATTCGCTAAGAAAAACGTCCATACAAATATCCTCCTAAGTATCTTTGTTATCGAGTTTTGTTTAACAGATTCTTTATTTCAATTGTCTCAAATTCTTCTTCAGAAGTCATTTTCCGGATTACAAAATGTTCACCTTCTCCTTTTAATTCAGGCAGGAAAGATTTATCAAGATTAATATTGTCAAATCGTGGTTTTATACGGTCCGAAATTATATTGACCCGTGGTCTGTCAGGTTCTGCTTTAATGATCACCGCAGCTCCCGAGAGATCAACCACATCACCGACCGGTGCTGTCGACGTCTGTTGCGTTCTCTGCGCCGGACCACCGGATGGTGGAATAGCGTCAAGCGAAAATGCAATCGGGATATTCATGCGGGTGATAACCGGCGAGCCATTTATCATTCCTGGTCTGAACTTCTTTCCTCTGGCTGCGGTCAGGGCGGCATCATCCAGTTCCGGAACAGATCTGAATATCCGGGCATTTGAAACATTGCCTTCTCGATCAATGACCACCGTTACAACCACAGTACCATCAATACCGGCATCTATGGCACTCTTTGGATAAACAGGTTGTACATCCGACTGGATAACCGGTTTATCCTCAACCTGAACAAATTCATATATCTGATCGGTTTCCTGTGCTGGTTGTGCCAGTACAAGAAATCCCGGTATACCAAGGAACACTATCATATATAATCTGATTAATTTATTCATTATGTGCCTCAACCGGAATACGATTTTTATTGAGTGCGTATATTTTTCTAAGTAGTATCGGATCAATTTCGAGTTTCTTTACCCTAGACTTTGAATCAATTGTTGCCGTTAAATCCGAAGGCAAAAGATCGAAATATCCATACAGTTTCACCCCGCCGCCAGAATTATCGGTATCAACGGCATGAATCGCAAATGTATTTTCACCCGTTTTCAGATAATAAGACAGGAAGTTGAAATCCAGTGTGTCTATCCTGGCAAAATTATCATCAACATCGTCAATGATATATTCCTGATTGGCAAAGAACCTGAAATCATTATCTGCTGTTATATAGATAGTGGCATCAACCGGTGTGCCGTTCAGGGCTACTTTTTTCCTGAAATATACAGTCACGGTATCACTCATGGCAAGTGTGATATTTGAATCCGCCGGTGCGACTGTGGCTGCCACCGGTACAAAGCCGGTGTCCGCTACAGCCACCGTGTCCGTCACGGCGATATCACCCGCTTCAAACGGTGCCAGCGTATCGGCCGGAATGGCAGTTGTACCAAGAGAATCTGTAAGACCGGTATCTATTGGTGCCATCACTGTACCTAACCACATTGCCGTGGGATCCACACCGATATTAATAAACTGATTAAAGGTGGATGGTACTATCCGGGCCGGCAACCAACCGGAATCATCGAAACTGGCTTTATTATACCCTGGTGTATAGATAGTCGATGTCAGCCAGCCAGTATCGCTGAATATCTCCACCCGCTCCCGTTCAATATTGCCCGCATATCTTGCCGGATCACGCTGGATCAGTTTGCCTAAAATGACCGAGGCCCAGAGATTTTTGATATCATATTGCTCTTTGATATCAAAGGCATATTCGAGTATTTCTCTCGTGTAATCATCGAAACTAAACTTCAGATCCTGATAAAACAGAGACGCATCGTCAAAATTATAATTCTCGGTCTCGGTAAATTTTGCCGCATAAACACTGTCGAACGCGGAGACGCTGTCATGATACATTTCATAAAGATCTGTTATTTCAACTGCGATTCGCAGCATTTTATTCTCGGTCGTACGAATCAGATCATTTACAATTCCGGATTCTTTTGCGAGGGTCAATGTACGGGAATAATTTTCGATCGTCGCTTTCGTAAGATCGCGCGAATAATCTACCATTTGCTTGATATTGTCTCCCAGCTGCGGATAATCAAGACCCTGATCATTTACGGTGCCATATTCCAGTTCGACCAATCGCTGATACTCCGGATTTCTTTTCCCATAATACCGGGTTGCCTGAAAGGCCAGTTTTTCAATCTCTTCCGCAGGGATGTTTGAAGTCAACAGAACCTGCCGTTTAGATTCTTCAACATATTTATTGCTTAATCCCAGTTCCTCAGCCTCCGTGATATTTTCCTGATGGGCTTCGATCGTTTGCTGGGCCGCCGGGGTCACTACTGTTCCAATCAGCTGCACCTGATATATTAAGCCCCGCAGAGGATCTGCCTTAAACGGATTTTCGGTCGACAGCGCGTTTTCTATATTTGCCTTTGTCAGAGTAGCCTGCTCATAATGCAGATGTGAGATTTTGCTGGCGCTCATGTTATAATATTTAAGAGCTACTTCGCGGGTCGAGTCGACTTCAACCGCCCGGGTCATACCACTCATACTGGTATCAACTGCAGCCATTATTGCTTCTGAAGTATCCGGTTCGGAAAAAATATCCACACCAAATTTATCCGCGATGATGGGAATGTTTTTAATGGCGAGTTTGTATTCCTCCACGGCCTTTTCGAACAAGGCGGCAGACTCTTCATTTATTCTTTTATCGGTGGCAAACCGGGTTGCAGCGTCAAGATTTGGGTTTCTTTCCTGATCGGCATATTTGACCGCAAATAACTCATACACTTCGGCATTCCGATAAACGGCTTCAAAACTGCGAATGGAACCATTGGCAATAATTTTCGTGTTACTATCCACTATTTGAGTTAATATCGAACGTAATTGAGCCTGCTGTGCTTTGATATTGCTTTCCGGTTGTCTTAGTTCTACAGTGTTGAATTCATTCTCCAGCATGTTCACCAACCGACTCAATGATTCACCGACATAATAGCGGTTCGGATCAAGTCCACGATTGCTCAATTCTTCACTCTTCTGTATCGCCCTATTGTATTCAGTTTTGGCAAGGGAGAGGTTACCCTGATCCTGGTAATAGGCACCGCGGCGATAGAAACCTTCAACACTGCGGCTATCATTGGGAAATTTACGGGCGAATTCTTCATAGATCCGGTTCGCTTCAGTCAGATTGTCAAGTTTCAGGTAGTGCCCGGCATTTTCAAAATAGAAATCTGTAGCCAATTCATTTTCGGGATAGGTACTGATATACAGATTATTGACCCGGATGGCATTGTTCCAGTCCTCACCCTGCTTGTAGTAATAGCTGGCGTTATACAGTGCGACCTCAGCCTGTTCCGGCTTATCGCTGTTAAAAGCATATATTTTTTCGTATACCTGGGCCGCGTTGGAAAATTGTTTTAATTCCTTGTAATCCTCTGCGGCATTACCCAGCGCTGACATGGCATACTTTGAACTTGGATACTGGTCTGCAAGAAGCAGGTATGTTTCCAGCGCTTTTTCCCACTCTTTCACTTTATCAAAATTCTGGCCGCTGTTAAACAGAGCCGCTTCAACGTAGGTAGTATCTTTTGGTGTTTCATCATAAACCCGGCGATATTCGGCTGCTGCCTCCAGATATTGCCCCTGGTCTTCATAAAGCTTTGCGTTGTTAAATATGGCGGAGGCCAGGCGTTTCTCAGCAAAAATGCGTTGTTCATCAGGAATATTCGGCGTATTCAATATGCGTTTGGCAATAAATTCACTATCCCGGAATTGACCGAGTGCGAAATAAGACTCCATAATGGAGCGCATCGCTATATTTCGCTCTTTGGCACCGGGGAAGCGGGTAACCAGGGTTTTGAAGTATACCTTTGCTTCGGAGAACTGCTTATGGTTAAAATAGATCGCCCCTGCGGCGGCAAGATATATCGGTGTATTTTCGCCGTCCGGAAAGAGCCGGATGTAATTGTCATAGGCTTCGACCAGGCGTTTTTCCTCCACTGTCAGAATATCGGGTCGCAGGTTTTCCCGGTCGGTCAGGTCAAACTGGGTTGCGGAATCCGAACTGACTCCCAGAGCAAGTTTGCGCAGCGTATCGGCGACAAAGATTGCATTATTTGCTGACTCTTCCTGATGTTCGGTCTCAAGATAATCATTACTTACATGAATATACTGCTCATAAGCCTCTTCGTACTGCCGCATATGTTCATCTAATATGAGTGCATAATACCAGTTGATCTGGTAGGCATTGCTGTCGGTCGGGAATACGTCAAGGTAATCTTTACAGCCTTCGGCAACCTGTTGATAGATCGCCAGACTCGGTTGATTCTCCTTGTCCAGATTCTGAGCCTTCTGCAGATCCAGGGCAAGATTAGTACGCAATGCCTCTTCACTGAGTTTATAGGCTTCCTGCTGATACCGCAGTTTATCCGGAAGTTCAGAATTCTCAATATAACCATACCATTCAGATTTAGGATTATAATCCTGGAAAAGCTCAAACCGTGTGTTATATTCCAGATTATCCTTACCAAGCGCATAATAGGTGTCTGCAACTTTACGTTTGACGAGGGGCGCTTCTTCATACATGGGATACATCTCCAGCAATGCTGAATATGCATCAATCGCACGTTCATTCCGCTCAATTTTCTGATAGGTTTGACCAAGCGCACGCATGATGTCCACACCATATTCGCGGTTGCCCGTTTTTTCAATGAATCTTCGTGCATTTTCAACACCGGCATGGGCATAGGTTTCTTCATCGGAAAAACTGATACCGATATATTGGATAGCTTCATCTTTAACATTCGGATTCGAAATTGTAAATCTGGGATCCATTTTCTCAGCTTTTGTAATATCGTCCACTACAGCCATGAAATAAACGATCGCATCAGAATAATAATTCGGGTCGGTTGCCGAGAGCCGGTAATAACTCCAGCCAAGTTTATAAAGGGCTTCGTCATAGCGTCGCGAATCACTGTACTGCAGCACCTTTTGATAGAGCTTGATCGCCTTTTGCAATTCCACAATAGTCATTTCAGAATCTTTGTCCTCCCGCGGGTCGAAGTAATATTCGGCCAGCCGCATATAGGACTCCGCGGCAAGATGACTATCAGGATAGCGATCGATAACCTCCTGATAAATACGTCGGGCATCCGCTTCTTTACCCATCTGCTGCAACAGATAAGCTCTGTTGTATAGTGCATCAGACGCATAATCGCTTCCGGGGTACTCATTCAGTATCTTATCATAAATTCCTAGGACTTCTGTGTAATCATAGTACACTTTTTCTGGCGCGACAGGCTCCTGTTCCAACCTGCCCTCATAAAATGCATCCAGTTGCTCGAGATATTTATCATATTCTACGTCGTATGCTTCCTGCTTTTTAAAGTATTCCTTATCGGCTTCTTCAATATAATATTCAGCCATTCGGATCAGTATTTTATCCTGATCTTTGATCTTAGCATCTTCTCTATCCAGAAGTGACTGGGTTACTTCCAGCCCCATATCACGCATTTTTTGTTCTTCTTTGGTGATCTGTTCAATACGCTGTTGATACTCCTGTTGAATCAATTTGAGTTCATCGATTGACATATTCTGGAATAATGTATCGGCCAGATCCTGCATTTTACGCAGTTCCCGATCCTGTGCATAAGCTGGCCTGATCGCTCCTGTTATCAGGAAAATTACCGCCCATAAAATGAACGGATAAAAAGCTCTCTGATGGCTCGATATATTATTTGGCATTTTATTAACCATGCTATTCGAAGTTTAGTTTGGTTGTTCATCGATAACAGGGGGTGTGGACTCCTGTTCTTCAAACTCCGTCGTATGTGTATCAAAATAAGATTCTTCAAACTTGCGATCGAGTTCCGCACGTTCACGCAGTCGCTCCCGGCGCCTGACTTCGCGGGTCATGTAGTTTATCTCTCCCTCTACCATTGTGATTTTATAATCCAACAGGGCTTTTCGACTGTTCAAAATCTGATTGATTTTATTAATCTGATCCACATAATAGGATCTTTTTTCCAGTTTCGCCTGCTTAACGGAGTAGTTTACATCCGCAATCCCAAAGGCACCGTAGTCGGTCCATTTTTGCAAATTGACCTGGGAATCCTCAACTTCCATATCATATGCGATCGTCGCCAGCTGATCATACTTCTTTTGCAGCATTTCCAGCTTATCCTTCTGTATTTCCAGGGCAACCAGTTTCTTATAATTCTTCCTTGCCCGGGCCCGGTCGATTTCAGCGGCTATACTGATCAGATCCTGTGCAAGTGTGGCTTGCTCGGCCATAATTTCGTTCCGTGTCTCTTGCAGTGTGGTTTTCTGATTATCAATCACACTCTCCTTCCGCGCCATTGGGTATTCATCATAATAATTAACACCGACACGCGGATCAGTATCATCAAAAGAATAACTCGTAATGGCAGTCCGTAACTCATCCTGGACTTTCTCTATTCGATCGACCATGCTTGTACTGTTGCGCGCCCGGGCTGTTTCTTTCAACCGCTCCAGCTCCGCAATCTGATCCTGCATACGCTTAATTTCATTGCGTGCGGCGTAACTGTTGGCACTGAGATCGGAATAAGTCAGAAAGAGCAGCGAATCCTCCAGCGTCGAGTAGCGTGACTGAGCAGAGGTAAAAGCCATGCGGTCGTTCTCCGAAAGAGCATGATCCCGCTCTTTTTCCAGCGCCAGCATCCGCTCTTTCAGAACCTCCCTTTGTTTGATATTATCTTCGGAGAGATCTTTCGTATATCGAGCGCGAAAGACATAATCGAAATTGGCAATCGCTGCATCGGTTTTCTGCTCAACCTGGTAGATGTAGCCAAGTAAGCTCTTCGCTTCCAGAACATAATCCGAAGCATAAAACTCGTCGATCAGTACCTGCAGATAATTTTTGGCATAGCTGAAATCCCGGGCAGCTTCATCCGATTTAGCGAGTTCACGCTTGTAATAAGTCCAGCCATACCCGATCAGAACCCGGTCATATAGAAAGAAACCGCCATCTATCTGATCAAAATATTGTATTGCCTGATCATACATGCCTTTTTCATACATGAGATATCCCAGTTTCATTTTAATGAGGAAATGATAGCTGGGTTCAAGATTTGTTGTATTCACCAGCAAATCCAGCACGCGTATCGCCTCATCCAGATTTTCGGCGCCAACATATGCCTGGCTTATAAGGTAGCGGGCATCTGCATAAAACGGCGAAGAGGAGTCAATTCCATTTAAAATCTGGATGGCTTTTTCAAAGTCTGTTTGAGCGATTGCCGCCTGGGCAGACCGGAAACGATTTTCATCATAAGCAGGATCTGTAGATACTGCCATGCGTTCGAAACGATTAAAATAGTCGAGGACGTTTGGCCAATTATTGTAATGATGTTCGATGGCAATCAGACGACTGTAAGCCGAAGCCGCAAATGACGAAGTGGGATATTTTTCGGCCAGGTTCAGAAAGTCTTTTCGTGCCAGACTATAACGATCAAGCTGAAAATTCGATTCGCCTTTATAATAGTATATGTCATCAAGGGTCGATATAAAGTTATACCGGTTTAGAATTTCGCCGAACATTCGTTCAGCCAAATCGAACATACGAAAATTGTATGAATTAGTTGCTGCCCTCAATTCATTCTTAAACATCCGTTCTTTGTCGAGGGTTGTCCCCTCACGTAATAATTTGTTCTTTACAATTTGGACGTCGGTCCAGCGCAGTTCGTATTGTACCGTATTGGTCAGCTTCCATTCACGGAACAGGTTAAATATATTGGCATCTGCAGATCTGGTACCGGAATAGATAATACCCTGCTGTTCACCGAAATTGCTGATCAGCTGTTGCTGTGTAGATTGTATTTTCTGACTGATGCTGGGATCACCCTCGACACGTGCGCCGGGATCCAGATTTTGCATTTCTTCCGCGATATATAATACCTGAAGGCCATCTTCAAGCGCTTTCTGCCGGCGATAGTTAATCCTTCCCTCCGCAATGGTCTGTTCGATACCACTTTCCAGACGTTCGATAAACAGATTCAGTGCGGAAGTGCCGGACGTATTTAGGCGGGATTTCAGTGCCCTCAATTCCTGCAAACGGCTCTCAAGGCTGGTAAAATATTCTGCCCGCACCTCGGTAATATTCTTAACCCGGGAGTTTATTTCAAAATTTATCAGACGCATCTGTTCAACGAGGAAACGTTCCTGGGCGATGATATCCATGCCATATGTCAGCAAGTTTTCGTTGATGAAACTTTGAAGTGCCTGCTCGAACGCCAGATCATCGAAACTTGATTCTTGGGATCGCAGATCGGATACGAACCAAAAACAGGCAAAACATGCAAAGCAGATAAAAAGGGTTTTAATCTTCATAAATTTATCCTAAATCTTGAGTTAACCCTTTTATTAAATTAACGGTTAGTAATTTAATCTTTTCAGCTAATTAGTCAAGAGAAAACAATTATTTTTACTTAAGTAGGTATCTAATTTTTAATTTGTTACAACACCAATTTTGACCGCATATCAACTATGAGCAGCCACTTTCAATCGGTTCAAGGCCCTGGCAAGGGCCAATTTTGCTCTTTCGACATCGATATCAACCGGTTCCTGCAGTCTTCTACGTGCACGCTCTTCCGCGTTTTTCGCACGTTCAATTTCAATATCTTCGGCCATTTCTGCCGATTCAACAACAATATTTATATTATTTTTATCGATCTCGATAAATCCCCCGCTGGTAGACAGCAGATGGCTTTTCCCTCCTTCTTCCAGCCTGATCTCACCGATGACGAGCTGTCCGATTAATCCGGCATGATCTTTTAGCACCTGAAATTGCCCGTGAAATCCGGGTACCGTGCAGGCATCGATCATTCCCCTGAATCTGATGCCATCAGGGGTTACAATTTCCAATTGAATTGCGGACATGCGTGTTCCCAAGGTTTATTTGTCATCTATTCTTTTTCCAGGCTTTTACCTGTTTCAATGACTTCGTCTATAGTACCCTGCATATAGAAGGCCTGCTCCGGAATATGGTCATAGTCTCCATTAACCAGACCTTTGAATCCACGGATGGTTTCGTCAAGTGTCACATAGCGTCCAGGTCTGCCGGTAAATTCTTCCGCCACAAAAAATGGTTGCGACAGAAAACGTTGAATTTTCCGCGCACGCGCAACGATTATTTTGTCTTCTTCGGAAAGTTCATCCATTCCAAGAATCGCTATAATATCTTGCAGATCCTTATATTTCTGTAAAATTTCCTGTACAGCTTTGGCGGTTGTATAATGTTCCTGCCCAACAACGTGCGGATCCAGCATTCGCGAAGTCGAATCCAGCGGATCCACAGCGGGATAAATACCCAGCTCTGCAATCTGACGGGATAATACGGTAGTGGCATCGAGATGGGCAAAGGTCGTGGCCGGTGCCGGGTCGGTGAGATCGTCAGCCGGGACATAGATTGCCTGTACCGATGTGATCGAGCCTTTTTTTGTTGAGGTAATCCGTTCCTGCAGCGCTCCCATTTCAGTCGCCAGTGTCGGCTGATACCCCACGGCTGACGGCATCCGGCCCAGTAATGCGGAAACCTCCGATCCAGCCTGGGTAAAGCGGAAAATGTTGTCGATGAACAGCAGCACATCCTTACCTTCTTCGTCACGAAAATATTCCGCTACCGTCAGTCCGGTCAGTCCGACACGCTGTCTTGCGCCGGGCGGTTCATTCATCTGACCAAAAACCAGGGCGGTTTTATCCAAAACACCCGATCCCTGCATTTCCAGATACAAGTCGTTTCCTTCACGCGTCCGTTCGCCAACACCGGCAAAAACGGAATACCCGCCATGTTCAGTAGCAATATTCCGGATCAGTTCCATAATGACCACCGTTTTGCCAACACCGGCACCCCCGAATAATCCTGTTTTACCACCTTTGGCATAAGGTTCAAGCAGATCTATGACCTTAATACCCGTTTCCAGAATATCAGATGCTGTGCTTAGATCTTCGTACCTTGGTGCAGGGCGATGAATGGGAAATCTTTTGGCAGACTTTACCGGACCTTTTTCATCGATGGGCTCACCCACTACATTGATCATACGGCCCAGGACTTCCGGCCCAACCGGCACAGTAATGAATTCGCCGGTATCAATCGCTTCCATTCCGCGCACCAGCCCGTCGGTTGAATCCATTGCCACGCACCGGACGATATTTTCACCCAGGTGTTGCTGGGCTTCCAGGACGAGTTCGACTTCATCATCCCGCTTTATTTTAATGGCATTATAAATGGCCGGAAGTTCTCCTTCGTTAAACTCCAGATCGATTACCGGTCCGATTATCTGATTGATTCTTCCTTTATTCATCAGGCTACCTATTCTTTATATTTCCTTTAAAGCTTCTGCCCCGCCGACAATTTCAGATATCTCTTTAGTAATCGCCGCCTGCCGCGCACGATTATAGGTCAACGAAAGATGTCCGATTAACTCCTCGGCATTTTCCGTTGCATTTTCCATTGCGGTCATTCGTGCTCCCTGTTCAGCTGCGTTGCTTTCAAGCAGGACTTTCCACATTTGAACATTTAGATATTTAGGAATCAGATTACTCAAAATTTCGTTCCGCGAGGGTTCATACAGATATTCTACCTGTGTTGTCTGACCGGCCTCCTCTCCGCCCGGCATAAAAGGCAGAATTTGCTCACGCACGATATTTTGCTGCAGAGCCGATTTGAATTCGTTGTAAATCACCTCAATCCGGTGAAATTTGCCCGCCATAAACACCTTCACCACCTGGTCTACTATCTCCCGGGCATCTGAGAATGCCAGCTGGTTAAAAAAATTCACCTTTTTATAAAAAATATCATAGCGGCGACGTGAAAAATATTCAGATCCTTTACGACCGACGGTCATCAGCGAGACAGACTCATCATCCATGGAACGCTTTACATTTTCCATATAGCGGATCAGATTGCTGTTAAATGCACCGCAAAGCCCCCGATCGGCTGTCACACCTATGAGCAGCACATTGCCCCCCTCAATTCCCTTCATTTTATGCACGTACGGCCGCGTTGCCAGAATATTTTCCTGAGCCCGCCGTAATTTAGCCGCGGCGACCATTTTCATGGCCTTGGTAATCTGCTGCGTACTGCGCACACTATTAATACGCCGCCTGATTTCACGTAATGTGGCCAATTCTATTCCTTAGGTTTGAATACTTTTAAGAATTCCTCAATAGCAGATTGCAATTGCGCTCTGGTTTCATCGCTGATTTCTTTCTCTTTACCGATCCTGGGCAGTAAATCCGGCTTCTTAACTTTTAAATAATCCAGAAGATCCACTTCGAATTGCTTAATATGCTCAACGGCTATTGAATCCACGAATCCATTGGTAGCGGCAAATATAACCGCGATCTGCTCTTCAAACTGCATGGGTGAATATTGATTTTGCTTCAGTATTTCCATCAGACGCTGTCCGCGGTGCAACTGTTGCTGGGTGGCCTTGTCCAGATCAGATCCAAATTTGGCAAATGCCTCCAGTTCGCGGTATTGAGCCAACTCGAGACGCAATCTGCCGGCGACCTGTTTCATTGCCTTTATCTGCGCGTTCCCACCGACACGGGAAACAGAAAGGCCCGTATTAACCGCCGGCCGAAAACCTGAATAGAACAAATCAGATTCCAGGAAAATCTGGCCATCAGTGATTGAAATAACATTGGTAGGTATATAAGCCGACAGATCGCCGGCCTGGGTTTCGATGATGGGCAGAGCTGTCAGCGAACCTCCTCCCAGGTCATCATTCAATTTAGCCGCCCGCTCAAGCAACCGCGAATGCAAATAAAACACATCACCAGGATACGCT
>WOR8_10008757_pt1 | contig 14526 bp, 13 predicted proteins | sample DeeMarSeWOR38_10_FD_19890 | JGI IMG/M metagenome (IMG submission 19890) | reverse complement strand
CTGGTCAACTGATCGCCGCTATGCAACCTGGTCCGATCGTGCGAGGTCCACAGCGGCGTCTCTGCATCCATCGTGCTCAAGCAAGTACAGTCGGACCGCTGAGGGCTATTGGCCCAAGATCCTCGCCGGTTCGGCAAGGTCGATCGCTTCGCCTGTGATGGCTGCATAGAGCACATCTGGGTCCAGGTCTGCGCCGTTGGACCAGCAGATAGTGCCGATGTCCGCATCTACGCGAACTTGAGCAAAGTACGTCTTGTCCTTGAGCGGCGCAAAGACGCCGGTGAACGGTACAAACTCGGTTACGTCGACAATACCTTCCACGCCATCCTCAAAGCGCAGGCGCAGTCGATAGTCAGCCAGGTACTCTACATTTGTCACATCCTGCAGCATTGTGCTACTCCAATGGGGCAATCCTGTTCAGTGGCGCCTGTTGGCGCGCCAAGCCCCAGTTCTCAAGCAGTTCGGCTTGATGCAAGGCCGCCCATTCCATGACCATGCCAAAAACACGGGGAGAAAGACGTCCCCGCAGCAGAGCCAGCGACTCGATACCAACCAGCGCCTTTTGCTCAGCGTAGCGCACGTGGAAATGCGGTGGCGCGTGGTCGCTGTAGTTCATTGTGATGATAATGCCGAAAAACCGACTTACCTCGGGCATAGCTGTTCCACTTTGCGTCATCCAGGTTGAGCATCGTTCTCTGCATCCATTCTAGCACAGTTGACCCCAGGCCGCATGATTCGAAGTAAGAAGGTTATGCCAGAATAGGATCCAGCTCTCGGGTCTTGTTGACCTTCAAAGGTACCGGTGTACTATTCGGTTCCGCAAAGTTCACTTTCCGTTGCCTTCCAACTCAAGATTGTCCTCTATGCCACCCAATGGTATAATACGCTGCAGTTTGATTTCCCTTTCGCCAAGCTAAGGGGAAGGAGTGGAGCGTGCCCAGTTCTCAGGTAACTGCAGCCCAGCACCCGGCAAGCCAGTCCGTATCCTCCCCTGCAAAAAAGAACTCGCCTGTTCTCTATGGCCTTGGTTCCTTTGGGCTTGAATCCGCGTACAAGGTCTTCTGGGGCTTTTACCTCTTCTATTACGTGGATGTATTGGGCCTGGCCGTCACGCTGGCGGCGATCATCAATGTCCTGTACGGCATCTGGGACGCGCTGAACGACCCCCTCTTGGGCTATCTCTCGGACAACACGCGCACCCGCTGGGGACGTCGCAGGCCCTGGCTGCTCGTGGGCATGCCCTTTTACGTGGCTCTCTTGGTCCTTACCTATGCCGTACCTGTGTCTCTCCAGCAGGGCCAGGGCCTCTTTTGGTATGCCCTGGTCATGGTGCTCCTGTTCGAGACGGCATCCACAGTCATGAGCGTCAACTATGACGCGCTCTTTCCAGAGCTGTTCCAAGGGCTACAGGAGCGTGCGCGCGCCAGTGGTTACTACCAGGGATTCTGCATGGCTGGCGAGCTGGTCGGGTTTGCCCTGACCCCGATCGTGTACAGCGCGTTTGGGTTTGTGGGTATGGCCGCGCTCTTTGCTGGCGTCGCCGGGGTCACCCTCTTGATCGCGGTCGTGGGCAGTTCCGAGGACCCCCGCGTGCAGGAGGAACCTCCCCTGGGCGTGCGCGCTGCATTCCAGGACGTGCTCCGCGATCGACCCTATTGGCTCTTTGTGTCGGCCCTAACATTCTTGACCTTCACCACCGGGGTCTATACCTTGGCCACTCCCTTTTGGTGCAAGTACACGCTGGGAGCCGGTCCCCGCTCGCCGTCCATCGTCTTTGCGACCGTCTTTGTCGTGGCCATCGTTTCGGTCGCCTTGTGGAGCCGGTGGGTCCGCGCGATGGGCGTCAAGCGCACCTGGCTGTGGGCCGTGGCAGTGATGCTCTTGTCAGCAGTCGCCTTGGGTCTGGCGAACAACCTGCTCGTGGGTCTGATCGGCGCTACGCTCGCGGGCCTCGGTCTGGGCGGGATCAAGATCTGCCGTGAAATGATCGTGGCCAACCTGGTGGACCAGAACCTGGCGCGCACCGGCCATCGCCGTGAAGGCGCCTACTATAGCCTGCTGCGCGTCTTTGGCAAGCTCTCCAAGGTCCTGGAGGCAGGTGCCCTGGCCCTCCTAGGCGTGCTCTTCGGCTACGTCAGTGGCGAGGAGCCGGGGCCACGTTCGGCGGAGGCGTTCCGGTTTCTGATCAGCGCTGTTCCCCTTGTGTTCTTGACCCTGGCCCTGCTAATCTCTCGCTGGCTGCCATTTGGGGGTCAGCAGACAGAGAGTGAAACGTAGCCCATGCCAGATGCCCTGCTGTCTACCAAGCTCCACGTTCCCCACCCACAGCGAGAATTGGTCCTTCGCTCGCGCCTGATCGAGCGGCTGGATGCTGGCATTCGTGCGGGATGCAAGCTGACGCTGGTCTCTGCCCCGGCCGGCTATGGCAAGACGACGCTGGTGGGCGACTGGATCGTGCGCTCCGAGATGCCGACTGCGTGGTTCTCGATCGACGCGTCGGACAACGATCCAGCGCGTTTCCTGACCTACCTCATCGCCGCGCTGCAGCGGGTAGATGAGCGCATCGGCGTGGACATCCAGGCCGTGTTGAATGAGTCCCAGTCTCCGCCGGGCGAGATGCTGCTCACCAGGCTGGTCGGCGAGATCGAGGCTGCAGCGGAGGATCCCTCGAGAGGGTTCGTCCTGGTCCTCGACGACTATCACCTGATCGCCGCACAGTCGGTGCATCACATTCTCAACTTTTTGGTCGATCACCTGCCGCCGGCGGTGCACCTAGTGATCGCCGGGCGCACCGACCCACCGCTGCCCGTCTCGCGGCTGCGCGTGCGGGGCCGGGTGACCGAGGTCCGCACTGCCGAACTGCGCTTTACTGCGGAAGAAGCGGCCGCTTTCCTCAACCGGGTGATGGGCCTCGACCTGTCGCCTGCAGACGTGGTAACCCTGGATGCGCGCACCGAGGGCTGGATCGCCAGCCTGCAGCTTGCTGCCCTGTCCATGCAAGGGCGGCAGGACAAGCAAGCCTTCATCGCCGCCTTTTCAGGCAGCCATCGACACGTGATCGATTACTTGGTGGACGAGGTCATGTCGCGCCAGTCCGAGACCGTCCAGGCTTTTCTGCGCTGGTCGTCGATCCTGGAGCGTTTCTGCGCCTCGCTCTGCGATGCCGTGCTGGATATAGAGACCAGCCGGGAGATCCTCCGTCAACTCGAAGACGAAAACCTCTTCCTGATCCCACTGGACGATGAGCGTCGTTGGTACCGCTACCACCACCTGTTTGCCAATTTCCTGCAACGGCGGTTGCGCGAAAGGGAGTCGCGACGCATCCCCGAGCTGCATCGCCGTGCCAGCCAGTGGTATGAGGCTGAGGGCGCGATGGACGATGCTATCGAGCATGCCCTGGCGGCTGGCGAGGTGGAACGTGCTGCCTTCCTGATGGAGCAGATCGCCGCCTCTGCGGTTGTGCGCAACGATCCAAACGGCCTTCTGAGGTGGGTCAATCAACTGCCCCCCAACCTGTGCCAGAGCTATCCCATGCTTTGCGTGTGGCACGCCTGGGCTGTACTCTTTGTCGGGCAACTGGACGCGGTTGAACCACTGCTGCAGATCGCAGAAAGCCATCGTGCCCGGGCTCCCCAGATTCCAATCCCCGGATATGCCGCCACCGTCCGTGCCTACCTGGCCAACCAGGTGGGAGACTTGGTCAAGGCCATCGACCTGTGCAAACAGGCACTCGAACAAATGGCGGACGCTGATCCTGGAGAGAATACGCTGATCCATCAGGGGGCTGCCGTCATTTGGCTCGGCGTGAACTATCGCCATTTGGGGGATCTGGACCGGGCCCGGCAGTATTTCGACCAAGCCACCGCACTCAACCAACAGGCGGGAAACATCTATGGCGCCCTGGCGTCAGAGGTGCAGTTGGGAGATATGGCGATGGTACAGGGGCAACTGCACCAGGCCGTGGAACACTACCGGCGGGGTCTGCAGATGGCCCAGCAGTGGTCCGGTCGGGAAGGAAAAAGTCAGAGGACTGTGGTGGCCGCGAGAGGTCTCCACTTGGGCCTCGGCGCGGTGCTGTATCAGTGGAACGATCTGGCTGGCGCAGCACCACACATCGGACGCGCCATCGAACTGGACGAATTGGGCGGAGCCTGGGAGCGAATGTACAGCTATAGAATGCTGGCCTACCTCAGGCAGGCCGAAGCCGAGTACGAGGCTGCCTATGACCTGCTGCGGAGAGCGTCCGCCATCCAGGACACGCTCAGCGTACGCCAGCTAAACATCGCGACAGAACCGGGTCTGGAACAACTGCGCATCCTGCTTGCCGGCTCCCGACCCGAAATGGCCCACTTGCTCACAGACGTCGCCCGGCGGATCGACAGCCAGGGACTGCGGGCGAGCGATGAGATCGAATTCAGCAGCCCAACGGGCTATCGCCATGAATCCGACTATTCTGATCTGGCCCGGGCCCTCGTCGCACTGGGTCGGGCGGGCGAGGCAATGCCCCTGCTGGAGCGATTGCTGGAAGCGGCCCGGTCGATGGGGCGGCAGGGAGACGCGATCCGTTACCTGACCTTACTGGCCCTGTCCTGCCATGCCCTGGGGGAACCATCCGCAGCCCTGGCGCATCTCGACCAAGCCCTGACCCTGGCCGAATCTGAAGGGTATGTGCGCCTCTTTGTGGACGAGGGGGAGCCGATGGCGGAACTGCTGCAGGCTTTCAGCCGTCAGCCATCCACGGTTAGCCCAGCCTACATCGAAAAGTTGCTCGCGACGTTTGGTACCGTGGCACATCCTCTGTCACGCGAAGCGGTCGTCGATCGCGCAAAGCGGTTGTCGCTGATCGATGCCCTCAGCGACCGCGAGCTAGAAGTCCTGCGCTTGATGGCCACGGGGGCCAGGTACAAAGAGATCGCTGAGCAGCTCGTGATCAGCCTGAACACTGTTCGCCACCACATTAGAAACATCTATGGCAAACTGGGTGTGCACCGCCGTCGTCAGGCCATCGCTAGAGCCCGAGAGTTAGATCTTTTGTAGATGGTCCTCTTCAGTTTGCCCGCAAACTGAGTGTGCACCGACGTAGCCAGGCCATTGCCAGAGCCCGAGAGCTGGATCTCTTGTAGGAGGTCCTCTTCAGTTTGCCCGCAAACTGGGTGTGCACCGCCGTCGTCAGGCCATCGCACGAGCCCGGAATCTAGGTCTTTTGCACAAGGCATGATCGCTCTGTACGCAGGCTCGGCGTCAACAGCCGCGCTCAGACCATTTCTAGAGCAAGAGCACTGAATCCGCTCTAGAACCCACGCTTTTCCTCAGCACCTGCATCTTTTCTCAAAGAACCGCATCTTTTTTTCATCCGTAACCGCATCTTTATGCGGTTACTTGTCCTTACGTGTCTGCTATACTGGGTCTGAAGCAAGTAGGCGGACATTCCTTGATGCGCTATTCCAAAAGAAGGAGATATCCCAGTGAACAAAGAAACGACAGACATGGCTGGTCAGGAAGCACTCTTGCAGGAATACGACCTGGCTGGGAGGCGCTCCAAGGAGAACCACTACTACATCGTGCAATCTGAACTGGCGACACATTCCAGCAAAGGTGTCCTCAAGAGCACGGATACCTACCGCGAGCTCTTAAAGGTCGAACCGGGGAATCGTTCCGCTGGAGAGGCCGATCGTTTTACGTGTAAAAGGTTCTCGGTGAAAAGAGGGGATACCCCACAAGTGACCATCCCGTCACTCGAGGGGTTCTCTTATGATGTAAACAAAGATCTGCTGGACGCAAGCGGAATTGACCAGAACGGGGAGCTTTACAGCGTCCCTGAGGAAACGTTTGAGGGTTTGGTAGATGATTCCGGCACAAAGCTACCCTTTGAAGTCGGGTACCAGGTGTATAGTGCCTTCTACTATTATCACAGCTATACCGACTATGCCGAACCCACCTCTCAGGGCAGTGGGATCCAGAACCTGAGAAGGATAGGCGACAGAACCGTCGTCGAGGGGTCGTTTGCGGAATCCCCCCTCCCTGGCAAGTTGGCCAAAGACAGTGCCTTTTGGAAAAATGGCGAGATCACCCTCGCGTTCAACGGGCTCAGCGTCGTCGATGGAAAACCTTGTGCCGTCCTCGGCCTCGATTCAGGGGTATGTCACTGGAGTATGCCGATGACGTATATGCCGATCATGAATCTGAAAACGGTAGGCGTCTCGAATTACCAGGCTGACATCCATTTGGATCTGGAGACGAGGTGGGTTCGCAAACTAGATATGGTTCTTTTCGAAATCACCACAACGACGATGTGGGGCATCCCGGTCGAGAAATCGATTCCGGTGACCAAACTGGCGATCTGGGCCATAAGTGAGGACGAATTCGACCGTGGTTGACCCAATCCAGCCATTCCCGTTTTGGGACCAAGTCGTATCTACCCACATCTTTTTTTCTCAAAACCACATCTTTTTCTCACCCGTAACTACATCTTTGTGTGGTTACGCGGTCTGTTGAATCTGCTATACTGGGTCTAAAGCGAGTAAGCGTCTGTTCTTTGGTGCGCGACTATACAAAAGCGGAGGGCATATGTCTGGAGGACAAGACAACCTCATTCCAACGGTTTATGAAATCAAGATCAAAGGACACCTCGATTGCAAGTGGTCCGAGTGGCTCTACGATCTGTGTATTACCCACGAAAGCGACGGCAGCACCACCCTCTCCGGCCCGCTCCCCGACCAGACCGTCTTGCACAGCGTGCTGGCCAGGATCCGGGATATGAACCTGCCATTGATCAGTGTTTGCCCGGCAAGCGCCGTTACCCCAATCAAACCGGGCCCACAGGATGAATCGTAAGCGATTCTGAAAGAGAGACTGACATGAACATGCGTATTTCAACCCCTGATACCCCCCAGCATTCACTTTTGAAATCGCTCGGGTTCCACGTCCTGCCGGGCGTAGCGACGACGGTGGCTGTTCTCGTATTCAAGCCGCTGCTCGACCCGATCGGCTATCCGCCCCTCCTGGCCTATCTACTGGCGGTCCTGCTGGTAGACCTGCCCGTTCTGCTGGCGGTGATGCTGTATGAGGGTAAAAAGCGGAACGGGCGCTACAACCTGAAGGGCGTGGTACTGTACCGAGAAAAACTGCCCTGGAAGACGTTCGCGTTGATCTTTGTGGGCGCTTCTGTGGTGATATATGCCCTGATGATGTTGGTAATCCCGCTCAGTAACCTGTTGGGGGAGAGCGTTTTTTCCTGGCTGCCGGATTGGATGTTCCTGGAGGAACAAACGCAGTACCAGGCCTACGCCAAGAACGTGCTGCTGGTGACCTTTTCCCTGCACCTGGTCTTGACCGGGGTGGCCCTGCCGTGGGTGGAGGAAATGTACTTTCGCGGTACCTGCTGCCGCGTCTCTCGCGCTATGGCCGGTGGGCGCCGCTGCTGGGTGGGCTGTTCTTTGGGCTGTACCACGTCTGGCAGTTGTTCGGCTTTCCCACGGTATTCCTGCTGGGAGCGGCGTTGGGGTATGTGGTGTGGTGGAAGCGGGACGTCCGGATCAGTATCAGCGGGCATGTGTTCTTCAATGCCTTGACGCGGCTGGTGTTTTTGATGGCCGCGCTGGCAATGTAGCGCGTTGTATGTATCTAGAAAAGGAGAACGTAAAATGACCACCAGTGAATCACAGAAAGCAGCAGAAACGGGAGGGCAGTACAGTCTGCTCAAGATCATCGGCCTATGGCTGGCAACGGCTCTGCCCCTGGCCTTTATGGGCTGGGTCGTCTTTCCGGCGATCGCGCCGGACTGGGGCGTGGACCCTATGGGCGTCGGTTATGCCCGAATGGGCACGATCACAGTTGCCCTGGCCTGGCAGTTTGTCCTGGCGCTGATCATCGTCTACCGCGAGGAGGGCGACCTGCGCTGGGCCACCGTCCGCCGGCGCTTGCGGCTCAACGTCCCGTTAGACCCCAAGACCGGTGAACCGCGCCGCAGACTATGGTGGTGGTTGGTGCCCCTCGTGCTCTTGCATTTCGTGGGCGCCCTTTTCATCGCCGGGCTATTGGACGAGCTGTCGGTCAAGATCCTGCCCTTTCTTGCCCCACCGGGTGAAGGCTATTTCCTGGGCGACTTTTTGATGTCGCCGGAAGCGCCCACCTATTTCCGCGGGGAATGGGGGATGCTGGCCATGTTTCTTCTCACAGCGCTGTTCAATATCCTGGGCGAAGAGTTCTTTTGGCGGGGTGTGATGCTGCCCAAAATGAATGGTGTGTTCGGCAAGTGGGATGGCGTGGCCAACGGCGTGATCGGCGGCATCTACCACCTGAGCCAGCCCTGGCAGATCCTGGGCAGTGGCATCTTTATGTGGACGGTCTTTATGGCTCTGCCGGCCAAATACTTTCGCAGCACGTGGGTCTCTGTCATCATCCACGGCTCGATCAATGTGATGTGGAGCATCATGATCCTGGCGTTGATCTTGAGTTAGGGCCAGACTGACCGAGACCAGCTAACTACTCATTTCACAGAAAAGGAGCGTGAAAATGTCTGCATTTGTCAAAAAATACCCGGCGATCTGCCAGTTCATCCTGGCCTTGCTCATCGGGGGAGCCGTCACCGCTCCTATGGTTGCCGGCTTGGTTCCGTCCGATTCCGGGGCCATACTGGTCGCCGCCTACAGCGCAAGCCTGGCCGGGGTTATTCTTACCGCGATCGTCAGCGGCAAAGCCGGCCTGCGGGAAATGTTCCGCCGGCTGCTCATCTGGCGGACCGGCATCGGGTGGTGGGTCTTTGGCTTGTTTGCGCTTGGGTTGATGTTCGTCGTTGCTACGCTTTTGTACGCCCTGTTCAGCGGCTCAACGCTGGCTCTGAATCTCGCTCAGCCGCTGTATATGTTTGTCCCTTTGTTCGTCATGAAATTCGTCCTCGATGCCGGGCTCGGCGAGGAACTGGGCTGGCGAGGATTTCTGCTGCCAAGGCTGCAAGCCCGCTACAACGCGCTGGTTTCGAGCATCATTGTCGGGGTCGTATGGGGCTTGTGGCACCTGCCGCTCTTTATGCTAGAGGGTCAGTCCCCAACCTACGAAATGGGGCAGGCTTGGTCACCATCCCCTGGGCAATCCTGTTTACCTGGTTTTACAACAACACCGGGGGCAGCCTGCTGTTGGCCTTTGTCTTTCATTCCTCACAGGCGTGGTTCGAGATATTCAGGGATCCGGACAACTTGATCGGCCCCTACCTTGTCTATGTGGCCATCTTGAGCGTTACGGCCATTGTCGTCGTCCTTGTCAGCGGGGCGCAGAACCTCTCCCGGAAGCACGAGCGGATCGCCATCCAGGATGCGTGACCGGGCGCAAGGGACGCGGCACGTTTGGCCTGGTGTGGCGTACCAGGCCTGGGCTCGCTAACCATCAGTTCTGTACAGGCAAAGGAGTGAGAAAATGTCTAGCTTTGTCAAGAAATACCCAACTATCTCGCTGTTCCTCCTGGCTCAGATCATATCGGGGGGGATCGCCGGCCTCGTCCTCGCCAAGATACTGCCTGAGGGGCTCATCTTTTTCGCGACCTTTGGCACCAGCATCTCTGGCATTGTCCTCGCGGCGATTGCCGATGGAAGAGAAGGGGTCGGCAGACTGCTCCGCCGGTTGCTGGTCTGGCGAGTCGGCATCGGGTGGTGGGCGGTCGCGGCGCTGCATATCGCCGTCATTGTCCTGGTTGGGCTGTATCTGTACCGCCTCTTTGGCGGCCCATCTCCAGACCTGGGCAACCTCGGTCCTCTGTCGGGCGCGATCATTGCACTTCTCATGTTCACCTTTACCGCCGGATTGGGTGAGGAGTTGGGCTGGCGCGGATTTCTGCTGCCGAGGCTGCAGAGTCGCTATAGCGCTCTGCTTGCGGCCATCATCGTCGCCGTACCGTGGACCCTATGGCACTGGATGCTCTTCGCCGTCGAGTTTCCGGGCATGCCCTACTATTCTCTGTCCCAAACGCTCGGCTTTGTGCCCGCCATGTTGGGCTTTTTTGTTTACCTGATCGCGTGGTCGATTCTGCACTCCTGGGTGTACAACAACACGCGCGGAAGCGTTCTGATGATGTGCCTGATGCACGGATCGGAGGCTTGGGTCGGGTATTTCCTCTTTGCCGGTGCATTTGACCAGGACTTTAGGGACCTGAGCGAACTGGGCGGCATGGTGGCGGTGATGATTGTCGCTGCCATCGCCGTGGTGCTGGTCTACGGCGCAAAGAACCTCTCACGAAAGCACGAGCGGATCGTGATCCAGGATGCGTGACCGGTTGCTCATATGCATAACTCTGTCACTCAGCCCGGTCGAGTGCAACCCGCGAGATGAATCACAGGTCCAATCGAGAGCAAGCACTCGTACGGATTAACGCAAACTGAGCCACGCCTGAATTCACTGACCATCAATCTCGAGAAAAGGAGAGAAAAATGACCACAAGTGCATCACAAAAAGTAGTAGGACCAGAAGAGCAGTACAGCCTGGCCAAGATCCTCGGCATCTGGGTTGCGGCGGCTCTGCCGATGGCCCTCCTGGGCTGGGTCGCGCATCCAGCGCTGGCAGCCAACTCGGGTCCGCTGGCGTCGGGCGTGATCAGGGTTGTCCTGATGACGGTGGGCCTGATCTGGCAGTTTGTCCTGTCCATGATCGTCGTCTACCGCGAAGAGGGCGACCTGCGCTGGGCCACTATCCGGCGGCGCCTGTGGCTCGTCAAGCCGCGGGATCCCAAGACGGGCAAGCCCCGAGGCCGGCTGTGGCTGTGGTTGATACCGATCATCGTCCTGCTTGCCGCATCGGAATTTGTCATATCGCCGGCGCTGAATGGCCTGTGGATCAGGATCTTGCCTTTCTTTGCCGAACCGCCGCAGTTTGCGATGGGCCCGGTCCTGGAATCGCCGGACGTCCAGGCTCAACTGGTGGGCGCCTGGTGGTTCCTGGCTCTGTTTGTCGTCATGGCCGTGTTTAACACCATCCTCGGCGAAGAGTTCCTCTTTCGGGGTGTGCTCCTACCAAAGATGGAGGGTGCCTTTGGCAAGTGGGACTGGGTAGCGAACGGCGTGCTGATGGGGGCCTACCACTGGCACCAACCGTGGGGCATTCCGGGCAACATCTTTGTCGCGATCTTGTTTTTCGCCCTCCCGGCCAAGCGCTTTCGCAGCAACTGGATGACGATCATTGCTCATTCTATGCAGTATCTACTCACCATCCCCATGATTCTTGCGCTTGTGCTGGGGTTGATGTAGCGGCCAGTAGTGTTCCGCTCTCAAATTACAAGTTTACTGGCTGGCGGGGACATCTTGTGCCACGCCAACCAGTTACAAAGGACAAAGAAAATGTCTGACTCGACTTTGACACAACCGAGCGGTCAATACTCACTGGCCCAAATCCTGGGCATCTGGGCCGCGGCAGCCGTGCCGATGGGCATCCTGGGCTGGATCGTCGCCCCGGCGTTGGCACCCGATATCGATGCGGACCCCGTAGGGGCCGCTGTCGCCAGGATAGGGGCGATCACTGTAGGTCTAGTATGGCAGTTCGTCCTGTCCATGATTATCGTCCGCCGCGAAGAGGGCGATCTACGCTGGGCGACCCTCCGGCGACGCCTGTGGCTTGTCAAGCCGCGAGACCCCAAGACGGGCGAGCCTCGCGGCTTGCTGTGGCTGTGGTTGGTGCCACTTTTGGTCCTGGTCGCGCTTTTGGATGTGGCCCTGGGTTCAACGCTGGATGAGTTTTGGGTTTCACTGTTTCCTTTTTTCGCCGAACCACCCAGCTTTGCCTTGGGTTCGATCCTGGAATCGCCGGAAATCCAGGCCCAACTGGTGGGCGCCTGGGGGTTCTTGGGACTGTGGATCGTCAGTGCCGTATTCAACACTTTCCTGGGGGAAGAGTTCCTTTTCCGAGGTGTGCTCTTGCCAAAGATGGAGGGCGTGTTCGGCAAGTGGGACTGGGTGGCGAACGGGGTGCTTATGGCGATCTATCACCTGCACCAGCCCTGGGGTATCCTCAGGAACGTGATCGGCAGTGTGTTCTTGTTTTCTCTGCCGAGCAAGCGCTTTCGGTGCACGTGGATGGCGATCATTACCCATTCCGGGCAGAGCGTGTTCTTTATCTTTCTGATCCTCGGGATCGTGCTGGGGTTGGCGTGAGGACGACGACGGACCGCTACGCGCGACGACCGACGGTGGGCGTCGAATGGTGGATTAGGAGTAGAGATGAACAACAATAGGGCTACTGCCAATCGCTTGCTTTGGGTTGTGCTGATTGTCGTCGCTCTGCTGGCGTTGTTGACGGGCTGCGGCGGCTCGGGTGCAGCCCCAATCGCCGTGCCCGCAGGCGCGCAAGCTGGTGATCTGGTAGATCTGAAACCCTGTGCCTACAAAGCAGGTAATGTAGAATATGCCGCCGACTGCAGCACGCTGGTCGTGCCCGAGAACCGGAGCGATCCCGGCTCGCGGCTGATCGCGCTGCCCGTCATACGCGTCCGTGCCACCGGCAGCGATCCCGCTGAACCGATATTAAAGCTGGGCGGTGGGCCGGGCAAGAGCAACATGGTTACCTCCATTGTGCCCTGGTTCATCGAGAATCACGACATCGTGCTGGTTGGCTACCGGGGCATAGACGGTTCTACAGTGCTGAGCTGCCCGGAAGTGGTCAAGGTGATGGGAGCAAGAGACCGTGATGACTTGCTCAGCGACGCGGCACTGGACAGGGTCGGCGCGGCCTATGTCCGCTGCGCCGAACGGCTGCGCGGGACAGGCGTCGACCTGGATGGCTATACCGTCACTGAGACGATCGACGATATGGAGGCTGCCCGCGCCGGGTTGGGCTATGAACGTATCAACCTGCTCAGCGACAGCTACGGCACGAACGTGGCCCGCATCTATGCGTACGTATACCCTGAAAGCCTTCATCGCTCGGCAATGATCGTCGCCGACACCCCCGGAGCGACGATCCACGAACCGCAGATGGTGGACGAGTTGATCCAGCGTTATGCCGACCTGTGCGCGCAGGATCCCAAGTGCAGCGCCCGCACAGACGACCTGGCAGAGACGATGCGTGAGGTCGCCCGGGATATGCCCAAGCGCTGGCTGTTTTTGCCGGTCAATGCGGGACTGGTCAAGGCCGGCACCTATAACCTGATGGAACGTACGACAGAGGCGCCGATGATCGTGGACACCTGGTTGGCCGCCGCGGAGGGCGATGCCAGCGGTATGGCGGTGCTGACCCTGGTCGGACCGAGAATGTTTGCGAGGGCCTCTGTGTGGGGACACAATGCCGCCTTGCGGTCCAGCCTGGGGCAGTTTGACCCCACGCGGGACTATGTCGCCGAGTTGAACCCCCCGGATTCGATCATCGGTTCGCCGGCTTCGACCGCCGCGTACGCCGGGTATGCGGCGTGGCCGGCTAATCCCATCCCGGAAGCGCTTCGCCAGGTGCAGCCCTCGGACGTGGAGACGCTGTTGGTGAGTGGGAGCGTCGATTTCAACACCCCGGCACAGTACGCCAGGGACGAGCTTTTGCCTTTGCTGAGCAAGGGCCAGCATGTCATCCTATCGGAATACGGGCACGGCGAGTTTCTCGGCCTGCAACCCGAGGCGTCCAAACACCTGCTGAGCAGTTTCTACGACACCGGCGTGGTCGACGACTCGCTTTTCACACACCACGCGGTGGATTTCCACGTGGGGCTGGGCTATCCGGCGATGGCCAAGCTCGGCCTGGTCGCCATCATGCTGATCGTGGTCGTCGTGGTCGCCGTGGTATGGTTTGTCGCCCAAAGGGGCCGCGTGCGGCGCCGCCGAGCCGTCCAGATCGCACACGAATGACTTGAGAGCAAAGACCAGAACCGCATTCCTGGTCCTTCCTAACCGCATGTTTGTGCGGTGACGGGACCGTGTGTTACCGGTGTCATAGGGCCATACAAGCGGCCTCAACAAGGAGAAACAAGATGCCAAGCGAGGGGTCCGATGTCTGAACACAAAATGACCGAGCGAAAAAGTGCGAAACCGCGAACCAGGTTGTACTACCTGGACAACCTCAGGATCTATCTGACAGTCCTGGTAATCCTGCATCACGCCGCCCTGGCCTACGGTGGAAACGGAAACTGGGGCGTCGACGACCCCGCGGTGGACGAGATCAGTCCGATCTTTCTGACCTTCTTTAACGCGGTCAACCAGTCCTACTTTATGTCTGCTTTCTTTTTGCTGGCTGGGTACTTTACGCCCCGTTCGTTGGAAAAGAAGGGCCCCAAGCGATTCCTCATCGATCGTTTGATCCGGCTGGGGATTCCAATCCTCGTCTATACCACGATCATACTCAACTTTACGATTTGGTTTCTGAGCGTGGCCTACAGACGGGTCCCCTTTGGGATCGGCGATCTCGTATTGGTCTACGAACCGGGTCATCTCTGGTTCCTGCAGGCGCTCCTGATCTTTGCGGTCATCTATGTGCTCTTTGGAGCCCTGGTCAAACGTACGTCGATCCAGCCGGTCCAACTCTATGTGGATAGGTTCCCTCCAGACGCCACGATCTGGATCTGCATCG
>WOR8_10004033_pt1 | contig 14529 bp, 14 predicted proteins | sample DeeMarSeWOR38_10_FD_19890 | JGI IMG/M metagenome (IMG submission 19890) | reverse complement strand
ATTCCAGGGCCAGCTGGTGGTACCCTACGTCCGGGTATTCGGTGAGCACGGTCATAAACCGATGCAGGGCGGCCTTGTAGTGTTTGGACTTATAGTAGAAGATACCAATATAGTATTCATTGCCGGCCAGGCTTTTTAAACAGGTGGAGATGTGCTCCGATCCGCTGCGGGCATATTTATCACCGGGAAATTGCTTGTTCAACCGTTGGAAGGTTTTGGTCGAAATAGCACCGCCCTATTTGATAGATAACATATGGTACGGCTTCGTTGCGGGGGTGCAGTTTTTCAAATTCTTCGTATGCAAAAATCGCCTCTTCGTATTTTTGCAAATGATAATTGGAATCGGCGATTTTCAGTTCAGCCAGGATTGCATATTTAGAAAAGGGGTACCAATCTTTTAATTGCTGAAAATTAGCAATGGCCTCGGCATAATTTCCGTCTTCGTAGGCATCCATGCCGTCCCAGGCCAGCATCTGGGCTGATTCGGCTAAATTTTCACCCCAAATGGATTTCCAGGACTTTTTTAGAGTTTCGCACCCGGAACACACCAGCAAGATAATGATGCCGCTTACAATAAAACGTTTCATGTTTAGACACTGCAGGCATATGATCGGCAGCCAAGCATAAGGTGGCTGAGCTTCATTGGCCTGTAAGAAAAACATCTCGGTGATTTTTTACAGCAGCTTGTTGATAGCGTCTTCCAGTTTGGATTTAGCGACCATTCCGGTGATTTGCTCGACAACATCACCTTGTTTAAAGAATATAAGCGTCGGGATGGCTTTAATACCGAATTTGCCGGGAGTCACCGGACTATTATCCACATTACACTTTGCAAATTTGATCCTGTCGCCGAATGTATTGGCAAGGTCTTCAACCAACGGCCCAATGGCCTTGCAGGGGCCGCACCAGGGGGCCCAAAAATCAACCAGTACCGGTTTGTCTGATTGCAGCACTTCAGTTTCGAAATTTCCATCGTCTATTTCCAACATACCTTCTGCCATGATATTGCATCCTTTCCTTGGCCAGTTTTCGTAAAAGATTGCCGTATTATAGTGACGGGGATGGGCCTTGTCAACCTTGACCGGAGTTGGCCCCGGGCCTTAAGTTGACTTCCGCCAGCCTATGAGCTATGAGCTTTGAATAACCGGATCGTATTTTCTCCGTCAAATGGGATTCAGCTGCGGTTATCCGATAGTATCGTGGCTCACCCGGTAAACCGGCCGTGCTGTAATTCACGAAAGCCCCCGAATTCTGTCCGGCATGACAAAGGCGCCATTTATGCAGTTTTGACAATGTCCATATAGCCTGAAAATGAAAACTGTATTACCCGAAGGGATATAGCGTGAATACCAAAATTCAGATCGGCGTACTCATTTCCGGCGGCGGTAGCAATTTGCAGGCCATTATCGATGCCGTCAATGGCGGCCACCTGGACGGGCAGATTGTTTTCGTCGGTTCGGATGCCCCCGGCGCCGGTGGTCTCGACCGGGCGCGCCGCAATGGTATCGCCACATTTGTGGTCGACTATAAATCCATCATCCGTGATTTCAAAAAAGATCCGCGCAAAGCCCTCCTTCCGGACGATGTTGACCTTGGCGACATTATTGCCAAACAGACCCTCTTTTCCGATCAGGACGATCCACAAAGGGTCAGATCCTTTATGATGTCCCGGGTGCTGGCGGAAGCCAGGCTGCTGGAGGCGATCGGATCCCATTCTTTCGACCTGCTGGTTCTGGCCGGGTTTATGCGCAATTTAACCCCCTATTTCATCGACCGCATAAATTCCGATCGAACCAGCCCTCGGATCATGAACATTCACCCGGCCCTGCTGCCGTCCTTTCCCGGCGTCGACGGTTACGGCGACACCTTCCGCTATGGCTGCAAGGTCGCCGGATGCACGGTGCACTTTATCGACTACGGAGAAGATACGGGGCCGATCATTGCTCAGCGCGCTTTTCCAATCGAAGCCGGAGATTCCCTTGAATCGATCCGTCAAAAGGGTCTGGCACTCGAATGGGAGCTTTACCCGCACTGCATTCAGCTGTTTGCCCTGGGGCGTATCAAGGTCGTCCGCAAGGAATTCGATCTGGGCAAGGGTGGGAAGGTTTTCCGCCGGATCGTGGAGATTGGTTAAATAGTTGATTAGTTGAATAGTTAAATTAGGTAAAAAGGATGTCAATCTATCTGACTACCGGACTGGTCGACTATTCTCTATTTTTCTATTTCTCCAATTAACTAGAAGCTATCTCAAAAAAAAGGATTTTGGGTCAATATCGCGGCGGGGCCGAGTTTTAAACTGCAGGAATACATCAGTATTTCGAGGATTTAAAACGAGGCACCAACAAAGATATTGGGCCAAAAGACTTTTTTGAGATGGCTTCTAATCACAGATACGATCTAGCCCCCAGATAGCGTTTCTTGTAATAGGTGTTCGACAGGGAGGAGATCTTGATTTTGCGTCCCCGGCGCGGGGCGTGCAGGAACTTGCCGTTGCCCGTGTAAATGCCCACATGGGAGACCCGTCTGCCGCCCGACGTTGCGAAAAAAACCAGATCGCCCCTGGTCAGCTCGCTGCGCTGGACCGGCGTGCCGGCCTTCCATTGCTGGATGGAGGACCGCGGCAGGTCAAGGCCGTTTAGCTGGTAAACCACCATGGTCAGGCCACTGCAGTCGAATCCCGTTTGCGGGGACTCCCCCCCCCATCGATAGGGGACGCCGATATACTGTTTGGCGGTTCTCACAATCTCGCTTCGAAGAGAATCATTGTCTCCGGTCTGATAGCTCAGCGCCGCATAATCTTGCGGACCGACAATGTAGTATTCCTCGATCATGCCTGAGGCTTTCAATTTCTCAGCTTTCTGCCGGGCAAAATCCTTGGAGGCGTAGTTGCCGAAACGCACCTTATACAGTCCCGAATCATGGCGAAAGTGATAGGCATTTAACCCTTTGGTCTGGAGTTTGGCCGTATAGCGTACCGCGTTGGTCATTTCTGCAAAAGCACCGACCTGGATGGAATGACCCATGGGCGGTAGCCGTTTGGGCGGCGGCGAGTAGATCGTCTTGCGGGCAACGGTCGGCGACCCCCCGCAGCCGAGCACCAAAAGGAGAAGCCAACCTGCGCAGATGAGCGGGATGGCGAAGCGGTTATGCGATAGGATCTTATGGTAATTCAGGGAATTCATTGAATGGGCGCCTAATCGATCAATCCTGTCCAGAATATTGTACCAGAAATTCCTGGAAAGTGTAGACCTTTTTGGGAGATGCTTTTCGGATGTCAGGTTTAATATGGGTTTCAGGTGTCAGGTTTCAGTTGATAGAGAGCAAATCAGACATTGCCGAATCTTTTACTGACACCTGAAACCTATTGGCCGGCATAAAACCCAACCAAGATTGAAGTCTTTGGGAACACACACTTTAAAGTGACAGCTATCAAGGCGACACGCCAATCAACAAATTGACGATCACCGGAAAAGCGACGAAGGTGCCGATGGAACTGCCCAGATTGGTGAATACGACCACCAGCAGGATCCGGGTGACTTTGTTGCGCCAGAACCCCCTGACCGAGAGGATATCCTCCGGCAGTTTTTCTAGATCCTTGACTTTCGGCTTGCGGGAGAAAGCTTCCACAAGTCCGGACACCCAGCCGGCGGCAATCATGGGGTTCAATGAGGTCAGGGGGGCGGCCAGCATGGAAGCGACAATGGTGACCGGATGCGCCAGGGCGATGATGGCACCGACACCGGCCAAAACGGCATTGGCGCCGATCCACCAGACAATCATATCCTTGCCGGCCTGGGCCCCGCCGTAAAAAAAGCCGGCGATAAACATGACCACAATGGCCCCTGGAATCAGCCATTTTAAAACGCTGGCGGTGTGGTTTTTGGGCGGCAGCTGTTCCAACGCGTGGATATCGATAGCCGCGGTCCAGTATTTTTTGATACCCGGGACATGGCCGGCTCCTACCACGGCGACGATTTTTTTGCCCGGAGCGGTTCGGATTTTCTCGGCCAGGTACCGATCGCGTTCATCGATCAGGATATCCTTCAAAACCGGCAGGGCTTTGCCCACTTCGTCCAGCAGGGTTTCGAGAACATCCTTGTCTTTCATTTTTTCAATATCTTCTTCTTTAATCTCTTCTACTTCGCCCAGTGAAAGCATCAACTGAAACAGGAGCTTGATTTTGCTCCACAACCCCATCGCCCGCCAGGTTCGTGACAGGGTGGTGCGGATGTCGCGGTCGGCCAGGTGAATTTCGGCGCCAACCTCCTCCGCGGTTTCGACAGCTGTAATCATTTCCTGTCCGGGCTTTATATCCAGTTTTTTGGCGATTCTTTTCTGAAAAGATGCCAGCAACAGATTCGAAAGCAGGAGAAACGATTTTTTGTCCTTTATAACCTTGACGATGTCTGTCTCCTGCCACCGCTCCTTCTGGCGCAAAGATTGATAGCGGGACTGGCACAACTCCACACATACCGTGTCGGGCTTTTCTGCGCGGACCAGATCATGGACCTGTTGCGCGCTTTCCCTGGAGACATGGGCGGTTCCCAGCACAATCACCTGTTTGTCTTCGTATTCTAAATGATGTATGGTTTCGCAGTTGTTTGGTTCCGTCATTCGGATGAGATTTTCCTTTATTTTTTGAATCTTAAACTATATTACATAGCGTGAGCGAAGGCAAGGTGAATTCAGATGCTGATCTATGATGACATATACTCCTGGGAAGGCTGGGGAGGGGCTTTACGCCTGGCCAGCGGCAAATGCCATCTGCGGATTTATGACCTGAAGGACCACGACAGAAAGGGTCTTGCCCATCTAAGGCCCACCATCGTTATTGCCTCGGATGTCCCCGACAGCCGCATGTCGGTGCGAAGCTGCTGCGGCCATATCGCCACCTGTGTGACCAGGGAATTCAACATCAAACCCCACCGGATGATGTTTATCGAGTACTATCCGCAGACCGAATACGGTGACAAACGGCAACACATCATTGAAGAAAAATACGATATGGTTGAGTTTAACTGGCTCGACGAGGGGGCCATCGAACCCAAATGGCGCACCTTGAAACCGCCATTGTTGGATGCCATCAAGGCGTTGGTCAAATAGTTTATTTGCTGAATAATTGATTGGACAAAAAGATCCAGATTCCCAAAACTGATATTCTGAGCATCAGGCTTCAAAATACCAATCCTGCTAAATTCATCAGCCCAATCAATTCAGCGGAAACACAGCGAATATAACGGCACTCCACAAGGAGTGGGAAATGATCACCGGGGTCAGGGTCTTCAAGCGCCAATACATCGCCCCCCAGAAGGCGCCGGCTACGGCAGCCGCGCCGATGAGCATAAAATTAAACGACCAGATGTGGACCGCCGCATAAATAGCCGTGGCCAGCAGCCACCCCTGCCATTCGCCGAAACGTTTCATCAGGTTTTTTTGCAGGTACCCTCGCCAGTATAACTCTTCACTCGGGCCGGTCACAAAAAAAAGCAGCAGGGCAATTGCCCACACCGATGTGCCCGTCCCCTTATCGTAAATACCGCCGATCTGCCCTTCGGAAAAAGGCAAAATTACGGCCGAAACCACCTTGCCGGTCCAAAAGATAAAATAGAGGATAGCCGCTGAAACCAGGCCAAGGGCGACGGCCTTGGCATCCAAACGGATGTGCTCTTTGAGGCCGGGTTGCAGAAGAAGAGACAGTATCGCCAGCGTGGCGGCCGAAAAAGATATTTTAATCCAGAAGCTGGCCCAGGTGATATAAAAGGTAACAAACCACAACAGCGCCGCCAGCAGCACCGTCCCCATCACCGGCAGTGGTCTAAAAACGGGTTGATTCAAAACACACCTGCCAGAACCAGGGAGATGACCAGCAGCGCGCCGAAGGCCGTGTCGAGCCTGGCGGTGCGGGCATCGGCATCCGCCGGTACACGCACTTTCATCTGTTTCAACAGGCGAGCGGCCAGGGGGAGAGAAGTCAGGACAATCAGCGACCACGGGTAAAGCGGCCCGGCAATTGACATCCATATAATCCCCAGGTACGCCACCACCACCAGGGCCCCGTACAACAGGATGCCTTTTTGCTGGCCGAGAACAATCGCCAGGGTCAAGATGCCTTTTTCGCGGTCATGGTCGATGTCACGTATATTGTTGGCCAGCAACACCAGTGCTACCAGGGCCCCGAAGGGCAGTGAGATCCAAAATGCATTGACGCTGAATTCCTGGGCCTGCACGAAAAAGGAGCCTGCTACCATCAACGGCCCCCACATTAAAAAGACCGAGATTTCACCCAGGGCGCTGTATTTGTATTTCAGCGGCGGTGCCGTATAGGTCAGGCTGGCAAACGCCCCGATGACCCCTATCCACATCAGCTCCCAGCCGCGGGCTGCCGCCAGGTAAATGCCGATTAGGCTGGACAGGCCGTAGAGAACATAGGAAACGAAAAGCACATGTCGGGCTTGCAGCTTGCCTTCCACCAACGGGTGGGGCCGGTACTGGGCGGTGGCCACTTCCCGGGTATCGACACCGCTTTTGACATCATAATAATCATTGATCAGGTTGGTGGCGGCGTGCAGAAAGACGGTGGCGACCAGGGTTACCAGGTATAGGAACCAGGAAAAATCACCATACACGGCCGCCAGGGCCCCACCGACGCTTACGGAAATGGCGGTCATGCTAAAAGACCAGGGACGGCTGGCCAGAAACCAGTTGCGATAGATGTTCATAACAATTCCTTAAAACGTAATTCTAAATAAACGCAAACATAAAAATTGATGGCGGCCGTGTCAAGCGGATATTGGATCTGGGATTTGAGATTTATGCAAGAAGAATGACGCTGTGATAAACTGGAATGATAAGTTTGAGGGCGGTAAGTCTTAAAAATTCAGAATGCTGAAACATTAAGACGGCACCGGCACTGGTTTTTCAATGAGGTAATTTTCTTTAAAAAAGCCGCCTGCCAACATTCAAAATATCAAATTCTATTGAGACGCTTCAGCTTCCACGGCCTTTTTTTGGGCCTCTTCGGCCCGTTCAGCGGCATTTTGGGCTTCGGCGTAAGATTCTTCAGTTTCTTTTTTGAGACGGTCAATCTTTTTGCGGAATTTTTTTCGTTTCCACTTCCGGTTACTGAGCTTATCGATATAGGCCTTGTTTTCCTCGTATTCTTTATCCGCCTGTTCCTTGGCCGCTTGCGCGTCTTCGGCTGCTTCCTGTGCCGCTTGTCGATCCTCCCGCGCTTTTTCGAGTTGAAGATCCTGGTCCAGTTTTCGGCGCAATTGGTCTTTGCGCCGCTGGACGGCTTCCAGTTCCTCGGGGGTTCGCTCTTTGTAGGTCATCACATCTTCAATCTGAGCTTTTTGAGGCGGCGGTTGATCGGTTATATGCAAGACCCCGTTTTCATCCGTCCAGGTGTAGAGCTTTTGAGCGCCTGGCAGTGAAGCGATACACAGGCTCAACAATACAATTGATGTTGCGATAATATATTTCATCGTGGTATTCCTGTAATTGTAAACTTCCATACCTGTTAACCCAAGGTTTCAGGTGTCAGATTACAATTTGCAGCGTGCATATGCTTCTGTCTCGGACAATCCGACCCTCAACGCGTGCCTCGCAACTCGCAGCCCGAACTGATTCTTAATTATATGGACATATACCCTGGCTGTCAAACTGATCTGCATCAAGCTCGCCAGGAAGACTCCCGAGACACAATGATGGTTGCAATTGCCAATTAAAAGATCCATAAGAAGATTAGTGATTGTGGGGGCGGCTTCCAGTCGCGATCCGCAGCAGCGGAGAAACCGATTCGGGGCTGGGAGCCGCTCCCACCAGCAAGCTGGCAGCTAAAAGCTCCTGGGTTGAAGCCTGAAGAGAAGGCTTGAATCCGGATGTGGCCGTTTTTCGTTAAAAGCGAACTTTTTTCATAGGAGGCCAAAATGACCCTTCAAATCACGAGTACGGCATTTTCCGAAGGCGGGCTGATACCCGTGCGCAATACCTGTGACGGCCCGGATGTCTCCCCGGACCTGGCGTGGACCAATGTCCCCGGGGATGCCAGAACCCTTGCGCTGATCTGTGACGATCCGGATGCCCCGGTGGGCACCTGGGTGCACTGGGTGCTGTTTAACATTCCGGCCGGGGAAACCGGCCTGCCGGCAAACGTCGCCCCGGACGCCGTCCTGGGCAATGGCGCCAGGCACGGGACCAACGATTTCGGAAGGCTCGGCTATGGTGGACCCTGCCCCCCCGGCGGCACTCACCGGTATTTTTTTAAGCTGTATGCCCTGGATATCGATCTTGATCTTGAAAGCGGGGCCACCAAGGCTCAGGTTGAAGCGGCCATGCAGGGGCATATCCTGACCGAGGGACAGTTGATGGGAAGGTATAAACGCTGATCGCGTTTAAATTGAGAATCGGCCCTGCAGGGCCTGAGGAGCGTCTCGCTCACAGCGAGACTTTAGGTTAGAGCTCTGATAGGACTGTCGGGGGGTTCTCGATCTCTGCTCAATAGACAAATCCATTCGTTAACCACTACCGATGCCAAAATTTTTGCAGAGCTTCGGTTAGCTGTTGCTCATTGTGCATTTTGACGGGGTGCCATTCGGCGGGTAAAAGCGACCGGTAGCGGTGGGTGCCGTAGCGCTGGTCGATGAGCAGAACGACCCCCCGATCGCTTTCGGTGCGGATGACGCGGCCGGCGGCCTGAAGCACCCGGTTAATACCCGGATACTGGTAGGCATACTCAAAGCCGGCATTGTGATGGGTGGCAAAATAATCCCGGATCAGTTCATTTTCCTGTGAAATTCCGGGAAGTCCGACGCCCACCACCACCGCACCGCAAAGCCGGTCGCCCACCAGGTCAATACCCTCGCCGAATATACCGCCCATGACGGCAAACCCGATCAGGGACCGCGAATTTTCCTGGCCAAAGCGGCCCAGAAATTCTTCCCGCTCGGTTTCACCCATGCCGGGAGCCTGAACGATCACTTCGCCATCCGGGGTCTCGGTTTGAAATGCATTTAATACCATCATCATATATTCATAGGACGGAAAGAAGATCAGATAGTTGCCTGTTTTTTGACGGATCAGACTTGCGATGGCCTGTGCCACCTGCTGTTTGGTGCTGGCCCGCTGTCGATAGAGGGTTGATATCCGGTCGTAGACAAAAAGTTTGAGGTTTTCGACGGGAAAGGGCGAAGGTAAAATCAAGCCGGCGGCGTTTTCATCACAGCCCAGAATATTTTTAAAATATCCCATCGGAGACATGGTAGCCGAGAAAAAAACGGCGGCCTTGCTGCGTTTCAGGGCGCTGCCCAGCTGGATTGAAGGGTCGATACAAAACAATTTGAGCTTCACATCTTTTTTTATTTTTTCAAAACAGGTGACATAGCTGTCGTCATAATGCTCCGCCACTCTGATAAAGCCGGACATGGCAAAAAACAGATCCAGCAGCCGATCGCGATACGGCGTTTTAAAGTTGCGCGCCAGCCACCGTTCGGTGATCCTCAGAAAACCGCGCAGCAAAGGGAACAGGTCCTCCGGGGGCTCTTTTTCATGGAGGGTCGGCCCGGAGGCGTCACATTTTTTGCGGGCCTTGACCATCCAGGCATTAATTTTACCAAGGCTTTTGAAGATGTGAGGCTGGTCATGTCGCAGGGCGCGACGGACATCCAACAGCGGCTGCTTGTGGATGGCGGCTGAAAACATTTCCCGGGATCGATCGACCAGATTATGCGCCTCGTCGATTAAGAAAGTGTAGTCACCATTTTCTTCCAGAAAAAAGCGACGCAGATACACGCGCGGATCAAAGGCATAATTGTAATCGCAGATGACGCAATCGGCCCACAGCGACAGTTCAAGGGCCAATTCAAAGGGGCAGACCCGGTGATCCCTGGCGGTCTGCTCCACAGCTGGCCGGGTGAAAGCCTGCTGGTCGAAGATGTCGTTCAGGGCGCCATTGACCCGGTCATAATGCCCGCGTGCAAATTCACATTCTTCGGGGCTGCAGGCACTTTCGGGATTGAAACAGGTTTTGTCCTTGGCGGTAATGGTCAATGATTTGAGCTTAAGCCCGGCACTGCGCAATTCATCCAGGGCGTATTCGGCTGCAAAACGTCCGGTGGTGCGGGCGGTCAGAAAAAATATTTTGGACGTCAGGTCTTCACCAAGGGCTTTGACTGCCGGAAACAGCGCCGCCATGGTTTTGCCGATGCCGGTGGCAGCCTGGATCAGCTGCTGACCATTATGTTTGATCGTTCGATAAACACCGATCGCCATTTCACGCTGGCCGGGGCGATATGCACCAAAGGGGAATTCAAGCCTGGCAATGGATTCATCTCGTAAAATTTCCCAGTTGACAACGGTTGTCGCCCACTGCAGATAGTTGTCCACCAGGTCCTGAAAAAAGGTCTCCAGCTCCGACAATCGAAAGTGTTTCTTGAAGCTGCGAATTTCGGCGGTATCTACCTGGTAGTATGTCAACTGTGCGTCCAGGGCGCTTAGCTCCTGATCCAGCGCAACCATATAGGCATAGGCTTTCACCTGACCCCAGTGGATCGGGTCCGCGCGGTCCTCAAAATCATCCAGACTGCGGGTGGTGGTTTTGATTTCTTCAATCAGCGCGCCGCCGGCATCACGATAGATTCCATCAACCCGGCCGCTGATGGTCAGCTGGCACAAATCGGTTTCTATGAGATGGGAAACGGTCACTTCGGCACTATAATTTTCCGGGCGCGATTGCTGAATTTTTTGATGGATTCGAATCGCGTCCACCGGTCGGGTCGATGCTAAAAATTCAAATGACAGGTCCCCGGAACGCAATACGTGGGCCACCAGGTCCCGTACGGCAATTTTAAGTGTTTTTTTCAAATCAGGTAAAAATTGGGCAAATACGCTTAAAGTATTGAAAAGTTGTGAATTTTTAGTATGATTGTCTTGACTTTAGGCCTGAGCGAACCCATTAGTATGAATGTCAGATTTCACGTATCCTGGGTATATAACTATTGGGTGAATAGTGCAAGATTCCGGCTGCCCCTGAGGTAAATCTGATTTTTTTATGACAATTTAAAGATCATCGAGGTCTTTCACATGTCAGATTCAAATCTGCAGTACAAAAACAAGATCATTCCCATCAAAACCCAAGCGCGCGTTATATTCAAGGACATCATCGGTCATGGCAGCGCCATGCAGAAAATATTCAGAATCGTTGAAAAAGTTGCCGACAGCGATACCACCATCATGCTAAACGGGGAAACGGGCACCGGCAAAGGTTTGATTGCCCGGGCCATTCATAAAGCTTCCAGCCGCAAAGAACAGCCGTTTATTCAAATCAACTGCGGGGCGACACCGGAAGGTTTGCTCGAAAGCGAATTTTTCGGTTACCGGCGAGGGGCGTTTACGGGCGCCACGTCCGACAAGCCCGGTAAATTCGAAATCGCCCAGGGCGGCACCATCTTTTTGGATGAAATCGGCGACATGAGCGCCGATTTGCAGGTGAAGGTACTGCGCGTCCTTGAAGAAGGGGAATTTGAGCGGGTGGGCGGCCACGAGACCATCAAAACCGATGCCAGATTTATTGCGGCAACCCACCGGGACCTTGAAGAAGAAGTGCAAAAGGGGAACTTTCGCGAAGATTTGTTTTACCGTCTTTATGTCATACCGATTATGCTGCCCAGTTTGAAGGAACGCAAAAGCGATATTCCCTATCTGGCTGCCCATTTCATAGAACAATTTGCCGGCAAAAAGGATGCCTCCCGGACAAAGTTTTCCGACGACGCCATGAACATCCTGACGCATTATTCCTGGCCGGGCAATGTGCGCGAACTGAAGAACCTGATCGAGAGGCTGGTGGTTTTGCACGAAAGTGATGAGATCCTGCCCGAAGATCTGCCTGAAAAAATCAGGGCCGAAAGCAGTGGTGCCACTCAGCGCAAGGACCTGGGGGGTGAGGGAATCTCATTTAACACCGCCGTCAGTGAGTTTGAGAAGGCTCTGATTATCAGCGCCCTGGATAAAACCAACTGGGTAAAAAACAGGGCTGCCCAGCTTCTGAAGATTAAACGCACCACCCTGGTTGAAAAGATTAAAAGATATAACCTGGAAAAAGATACTGATTAGGGTCATACCCAAAGCGGGTATTCACGCTGCATGCGGGGCTGTAAATAGTCAGAGCAGGTGGAGGAAAAGATGGACGACTTTGAAATCTTATTTGTAGATGACGACCAGACAATCCTGAATATGGTCGCAGAGTATCTTTCAGCCTTTGATTATCGGGTTAGCATTGTCGACAGCGGGCTGAAAGCCCTTGAACTGATCAAGGATAAAGATTTTGATGTTGTGTTCACCGACTTTAAAATGCCCGATATCGACGGGCTGGAGCTTCTGGCCATGATCAAAGAATATCGCCCGGCCACCGAGGTGATTATCGTCACCGGCCACGGGACGATGGAATCCGCCATCCAGGCCATGAAATTCGGAAGCTATGATTACATTCAGAAACCGTTTAAGCTGGACGTGCTGAAAATCGTCATCAACAAGTTATACGAAGAAAAGAAACTCAAGCGCGAAAACATCGTCCTGCGAACGCGGGTAAAACAGCGGCATAAATACGACCAGCTGGTCGGGATCAGCCTGCGGATGCAGGCGATCTATGAGCAGATTGACCAGATGCAAAATGCCAGTCCCAATGTTCTCATACAGGGCGAGAGCGGAACCGGCAAGGAACTGGCGGCCCACGTGATACACCGGACCAGCCTCCGGAACCATCAACGTCTTATTCCGGTTAACTGTAAGGGGTTCGGCAAAGGGCTTGCGGGCGACCAGCTCTATGCCCATGCCCTTGAGCTGTTTCAATCGGCCGTCAACGGCACCATCTTCTTTAACGAGATCACCGAAATTATGCCGGCTGATCAGGCTGAGATCAATCGGGCCTACACCGAGAATCATTTCATACCGGGATCTGATAAAGGCAATCCGGAATCCGGTGTCAGGCTGTTGGTCGCTACGGCTAAAAATCTGGATGAAACCGCCAGCAGAGGGATTCTGAATCCGGATTTTTTAAGTTCCGTCAGCGAGGTCAAGATTCAGATGCCCTCGCTCAGAGAGCGCCGGGAGGATATCAGTCTGTTGATAAACCATTTTCTGAATAAATTTAACGCTAAAAATGACAACAAGGTCCTGAATGTATCGCCGGAGGCAATGGACGTTTTGCTGCAATACAATTGGCCGGGGAATGTGATCCAGCTGGAAAACGTGATCGAAAGGGCCTTCGCGCTGAGAGTCGACCTGACCATCGACGTGGATGATCTGCCGTCAGAGATAAAGACCTTCGGGGAGATATCGAAGATGGGGTGATTGGTGTTTAGGATTTAGTGTTTTGTGTTTGGTGTCGAGGCATCGGTCGTTCAGCATGTGCTGACGAAACACAAAATACCAAACACCGTCAGTTTTCTTTTATTCCTCAACAACAAAGTGCACCCGTCGGTTCTTTTCCCGTCCCTTTTCAGTTTTGCTCTTGTCTATGGGGCGTTCATTGCCGTAGCTGACCGCTATGAGACGGGGTGATTCGATGCCCTGCTTAATCAGATATGTTTTCACGGCGCCTGCGCGCAGATCTCCCAGGGCAAAATTATATTCCTTGGATCCACGTTCGTCCGTGTGACCCTCCAGGATCACGTTCAGGTCCGGATTCTTGAGAAGCCATGTGGCTTTGCGCTTTAAAATTTCCTGCGCTTCAGGGCTCAGGCGGTAACGCCCTTTTTTGAAGTAGACGTCTTCATACATAAATTTGATTTTTTCCGCCCTCAGCTCACGTTCGGCGGCTTCGCGTGCCAGCCGTTCCTGCTCCGCCGCCTGGATTTCTTCCGACGTCATTTCCTGCTCTTGCTCCTGGACAACCGGAGCTTCGGTCTGGACCTGTTTTTTGGCGCAGGACGGTATGGTCACCAGCCCGATTATGACAACCCATAAAATGAATCCGTATCGCAGATTGATGTGCATATTTTCCTCCATGGTAAGGCGGCAAGGCTCGCAAAGGTGTTCGAAATAATTAATTTTTAATTATAGTATATAATGTGTGCAAAGTAAAATATTCTTAAGGTTCAAGGTTCAGGGTTATATGATTAAAAGCGAACCGCAGAACCGCAGAATATCGAACAGTAGAATATCGAAGGGTGGTTTCGCTTCGCTCAATCTTTATTTTTATAAAATAAATAGCCAGAATACCCTCCTTCGACATTCTAGATTCAATATTCGTTATTCGATATTCGCTTTTGACACATAACCCCGAACCCTGAACTTTTGAACCTGGTTCTAAAAAAACACTTGACACGCTCATTTTTTTTGATATAGTTCACGCCATGAACAATCTAAAAGGCACTACCAATGGCGAGGTTACCGGGTATCAATTGGATAAATTTCAAGATCTTATCGCGAGATTGTTTCAATGTTGCCAGGAACGCATGCAATATCAATGTGAACGGTTTGAACTGCCGGATGCGGAGTTCAGGTGCCTGGGATTGTTTGGCGAAGAGCGGTATC
>WOR8_10008763_pt1 | contig 14530 bp, 11 predicted proteins | sample DeeMarSeWOR38_10_FD_19890 | JGI IMG/M metagenome (IMG submission 19890) | reverse complement strand
CAGTTTTGCGAGCCAAGTTTACCAGGTTGAGGAGCTGCGTGGTGCTAAAGTCTCGCAGATTTCCCTTTAATGCCATCGCTTCATGTCCTCAATGCAGAGTCTGCAGGCTGACTGGTTTGCATTGGTACCCTCGGAGAATGCAAAGACCTCAAATACCAGAGCAGAGACGCGAGCGTCCCGGAAACGACAACAACACACAGTCAGAGACGGGTCTCAAACTCGGTCCCAGCCGCCAGTGGACAGATTATACTCTCTCTCATTTGGCAAGTCAATCTCTTTGCTGGCAAGGACTTTGGACAACCTCCTTTCGCACCCGAATCCTATCAACATCTCCAAACCTCAAAACTTGGTGCAACTTATACTATATCATCAAAGACTACAGAATCTCAATAAGAATAAGGTCCCAAGCTCGAATGCCTGTTAGAAATCTGAACACACTTCAAGCAAGCTTGGCAGTTTTGGCCAATACAGGTATTATACGCGTATACCACTCGCGATGGAGATCTGTTTGACAAGTTCGAGAATCGAAGCCGATTGCGTCTGGGTAGATACCCAATTGACCCTCAATGAGATGCTTGCCAACCTCCACGACTCCTCAATCGTTGCGGTTGATACCGAGTCCGATAGTCTGTATGCGTACTATGAAAAGGTCTGTCTGATCCAGTTCTCGATTCCAGGTGCTGACTACCTGGTTGACCCATTGGCGGTTGACATATCGATCTTGGGTGACCTTTTCGCTGATGCGCGACTTGAAAAGGTGTTCCACGCCGCCCAGTACGACATTCTCTGTCTCAAGCGTGATTATGGTTTTGCCTTCCTCAACTTATTTGATACGATGGTGGCTGCGCGTGTATTGGGCTGGCGCCGCTACGGGCTGGGATCTATCCTGCAACATCATTTTGGCGTGCAATTGGATAAACGCATGCAGCGTTACAATTGGGGAATGCGTCCCTTGTCGAAAGAAGCGCTGCATTATGCACGTCTCGACACACACTATTTGCTGTCACTACGCAAAATGCAACTTGCCGAGTTACGGGCCAAAAACCGATTGACGGAGGCTCGACAAGCCTTCCAGCGCGAAACACACATCGAACCGACGTCGAAAGTCTTCAACCCAGATGATTTCTGGCGTATCCGCGGGGCACGTGACTTACTTCCCGTCGAGCAAGCGGTGCTGCGCCATCTCTATATCTTTCGTGATCAGTACGCCCGGAAGCTCGACCGGCCTCCCTTTAAAGTCATGAACGACGCAACCCTCGTCCGGTTGGCCCAGGCCCATCCGACTGATTTGCATTCGCTGGCTCGGGTCAAGGGACTGAGTCATCACATGCGTCGTCACGCTGGCGATCGATTGCTGGAGGCCATTGGCAAAGGACTTAATGCGTCGCCGCCTTCCTATCCTCGCAATCAGCATCATCGCCCTGACGATGAGACGCTCAAACGCTACGAGGCGCTGCGGGCGTGGCGTAAGCGCGTCGCTGAGGCGCGTAACGTAGAGCCGGATGTGATTCTCTCCAACAGTGTGCTCATGGCGTTGGCCAGGCGGGCGCCGCAAACCAGCACGGCGTTGGCCGAAGTCGAGGCGCTGGACGATTGGCAGCGACGTACCTATTGCGACGATCTACTGCGTATACTCAAAGATCAGCTCTCGTAAGACGAGCGGACGGGGCACCTTCTCGAAGCATGTCAGCAACAATAAGCCAAGTTCAGCCACCCGTCTTTTCTAAAAAACGGGTCGCCTGGCGCGGACACGCCCTAAGGCTCAACTTGTATTGTGCCCAGCACCACGTGGTCGCTGACTGGCTGCATCTTCTCGTCGAGGAGGGGCAGTCTTTCCAAGGTTTCCCAATAGTAGAGTCCTACATGCACCTGGTACGGTCCAGCGGGCAGATTGGGGGGGAGCTGAAGCTGATGGCTATCGAGGACTGGCTGGTCAGGGGTCCAATAGCTGGTAGGCCACGGCACGACCCAGCTAGGCTGGGCATCAGCCTGGGCGATGATAGTCCCATCGGGGGCGACTAGGTGAACAAAAACGGTGTAATCGCGGGAAATCGGTACAGCAGTCTGCCACTCAAGCGTAACCGATATCTGATGGTTGGTTTTTGACATGTGATAGTCGGTCAGGTGAATGTCTTCAGCAAACGTTTTGTCAATGGGCAAGTGGTCTAGACCCTGCGCGGTCGGCACGAGTTGGCGATCATCCCGGGCAAAAGCCCCGATTTGGGCCCAAGTGCCTCCCTGAAAGAGCGTGACGTCGGGATCGGCATAAGTAATCAGCAGACGTCTTGCTGGGTCGCTGAATGCAGGAGCCGCGTCGGTTTCTTCGGCACTCCCATCCACGCTGAGCAGGACGGCCAATCCGAGGTTGAACCGTCGCCCCAAATCCCAGGGTAGCGTCTCGGTGATAATTGTCTCGCCGGGCTGCCAGAGTGAGGGTGGATACCAGAGAGGAACGACCATTGGACGCTGGGACGTGTCTTCAATCAGGGTTCCATTCTCGCTGAAGATGATAGGCCAAAGCTGTAGACTATCGGACAGTGGAGCCAGCGCTTGCCAGTACAGTCTCAAGTAGGTTTGCTGCCACTTGGGATCATCTATTATGTCATACCCCAGAAAGCGCAGCCGCTCATCAAAGTCAATCAACGTCGGATACTGGGGCTCTGTGGCCCCCGCTCGCGCGAAGTCATAGAATTCACTTGCCAGGACTCCCTTGTCGTCGCCTATCCCCTGTTCCCTGCTCAACAACACATAGCCATCGGCAGCATCTACCATCTTAAATTCACCCGACTCAATGAGTGTGTCGAAGGTTCTTCTCACATCGTTGGGATGTGAATCGGTGCGGCCTGAAACGTCAAGCAGCACGTAGTCAGCATCGGCGATCGTAGGGAAAACGTAGATTTTCTGCCGATGCGCCAGGTGGGGATGCAGCGGCGCAGTGGTGGAGACGGATGCTTCTGGGGGGATCTGCTCGGCGAAGCGACCCAGTAACTGGTGATGAGCTGTGCGCTCCGGCCACTGAAAGTCCCGGGCCAGGGGCGTCCAACCTCGCAGGTAATGATAACCCAACGACCAGGCCATCAACCATAGGATCAGGACGATAGGGACATAGCCTACCAGCCGCTTATAACGCAACCGCTGAGACGCCAAGGCGTTAAGACGCTGGAAGCCATATATGGCAGCAATGACAAAAACTGGGGCCAACGGTGCCGAGTAGTGTTGCTCGCCAGAGTACTGACCGGGGAAATTGCTGAAGGTGTTGGCGACCAACACTGGCAGTCCTAGCAGCAAGATTTCGGGAGCCAACAGTGCAAGCCAACCAACGGAGGCCAGCAGGCCGGCCAGGTAGGTTAGCCGATCAATGTTGCCTGGCAAGTCCAAGATCTCCCCCAACCGCGCCAATAAGTCGCCCGAACCGTCGCCAAGACCAGTGTAGCGGCTGGACAGATAGATAGGTCCATGGGTGCCATACACCTCGTGGGCTAGCGGAGCAACGATGATGAATGTGGCCACATAGAACCATAGCAGGCTGATGACCATCATTGCCAGGCCGTGCAGCCGGCGCGGAGCCAGCAAGGAAACCGGGAATTGGGATGTCGACCTTCCTGGTTTTCTGATCTCCTGACTCCCTGATTCCCTACTAATAAGTAGATACAACCCCAGCATAAAAGTGAGCGTGGGCAGATTCTCTTTGACCAGCATAGCTATCGCTGCCCAGCCCCACATGAGCCAGTACCGGCCTTGCATCGCGTACCAAAAGGCGAAGAGCAGAGGGGTGACTACAAAGGGATCCGCGTGAAAGTCGGCGACATTGGCGGCCTGTAAGGCGGGGAACATCAGGTATGTAATGACAAAAGCAAGGGGGAGCCATTTCCTCGAAGTCAGCTCTCGGGCAATCCAATACACTGGCAATGCGCCCAGGGCCAAGACGACCGTCTGGATGATTAAGATGGCACGTACGTCGTCCCACACATAGAAGACGAGGGCGATGGCGACTATAATTGGCTCCAGGTGTTCGGCTACGCGAGAGACCTGTCGGTCGTCGAGGGTGCGCTCCAGGAAGCGTCCTTGGAGCGTGTTCCACATTGGCTGGTCGATAAAGGAGAGATCGGCTGCGAAAGTATTGAATGTCGCGTGCCTCTGGAGACTATACAAGGAGAAGAAAAGGATATAGGCTAGGATGAGCAGCCAGAGCAGAACAGTGGGGCCGGAGACAGCGGACCAGGGCGAAGACAAAGCCCTGGTGATCGATCTGAAAGCCTTATTTGCCTTGGTCATCCGCCGCCATCTCAGTCATACGGGCACCGGGGTAGCGACGACCACGGTGACAAAAAAGTAAGGCGAGGTGTGTGCCTCGCCCCCCCTAAGTGCCCCGAATGGGGTTACAGGTGCCGAGGCGCAGATTTGAACTGCGGACTCCTTGATTTTCAGTCAAGTGCTCTACCAGACTGAGCTACCTCGGCAAAAATCTAGTAGTTCTCTCTGTGGGCCTTTATGTTGCGCCAAGTATAGCATAGTGCGGGCTGGTGGTCAAATGAAGCAACCTTGGGACCGGGTCTTCCTTCAGTTGTGGAGCACCTAGTTATTCCTCTCTGCCAAATTATGCTATTATGCTAATCGCTTCCTCTTCCTCTGCTGGAGCGTCTAAACCGTGGCCCGAACCGAAGAATAGACCCTCCCGGCGTTAGTGTCATTGATCTGGTCGTTGTGATGGCCGTTGAGGGACGATAGAAAAGAGTTAACGATGACCATAGACATCCAACAGCATTTGTGGAACCAGCGGATACCCCTGAAAGAAGCGATCAAGGAACTCGTCCGCATTCCCAGTGTCATCCAAGAATCGGGAGGCGTGTTGCCCTTCGGTAAGGGTATTGACGATGCTTTGAGGAGAACCTTAGACATTGCCCAAAGGTTGGGGTTCCGTACCAAGTACGGTGACGGCGGATACTATGGCTATGCCGAGATTGGAGAAGGCGAAGATCTGATTGGCATTCTGGGGCACCTGGACGTCGTGCCGGCTGGCAGCCTGGACAGCTGGAACACCAATCCCTTTGACCCAGTCGAGCAAGATGGCAGACTCCATGGGCGAGGCGTCCGGGATGACAAGGGCCCTACGCTGGCGGCCCTGTTCGCTGCGAAAGCTCTGATGGATGCAGGCGTGACGTTCAGAAAACGCGTTCGCTTTATCTTTGGCACCGACGAAGAAACGCTGTGGCGTGGCATCAAGCGGTACGTGGAATGCGAAGAAAAACCGAGCATAGGGTTTTCACCTGATGCTAAATTCCCTGTGATCCACGCTGAAAAAGGTCTGCTTGAATTCTACCTGGAGGGGAGCAATGAGAGTAGCGTCAACCTGAAGGGTGGCAATGCCTTCAATACGGTTCCGGATTCTATCCTCTATACAGGCGCGGAACAGGACGCGTTGGCGGCCAAGCTGGACGCACTGGGCTACGGCTATGAACGAGTCGAGGGTTCCATCACGGTGTTGGGCAAGGCTTCACATGCTTCGCTGGCCGAGCACGGAATCAACGCCATCGCCAGACTGGCGCTTGCCTTAGATGCAATGGGCGTTGTATCCAAAGCCATTCGCTTCGTAGCCCAAGAGGTCGGGGAGGATCCCTTTGCTACCAACATCTTCAGCGAGTGTCTAGATGAGCCTTCAGGCAGACTCAAGTTCAATGTCGGGAAGATCGATATTGGCGATAAGGAGCAGTTGTCCATCGATATTCGCATCCCGGTTACCATCCCCAAGAAGGAGATTGTGGACAAGGTGAGTGCGGTGGCCAGGGAGTATGGGCTTGAGTACCGGGAACATGATTGGCTAGCGCCTATCTACATGCCTCTCGATCACTTCTTGATTGAGACGCTGATGAAGGTCTATCGCCAAGTTACCGGGGACACAACTTCGGAACCGGAGTCATCGGGAGGTGCGACTTATGCCCGCGCCATTGAAAATTGCGTTGCCTTTGGCTCCCTTCTGCCCGGAAGGCCCAGCGTGGCGCACCTACCCAATGAGTACGTTGTCCTCGAGGACCTGTATGTGGCCATGGAAGTCTATGCCCATGCGATCTATGAACTAGCCATGTAATCGGCCGTGTGTCTCACGGTCGCTGTCGGAATGCCGCTCCCGCGACGTGCTTGGAATTTACGCCGTGGCTGGGACATGGTACAATCAGAAAGCCGCATTGCTCACTCTGAGCTTGGGAGATTGAAGTTTCTTTACCGCCGAGGCGTAAACCGCGTTTGGTAGCCTTTTCGAGAGAAAGGAGTTGACACCTGTGGACTTTCCATTGGATGCAGAAGTATATTGTACTGAGGGTGTATGTGGTAGGTCCACCACAATCATTGTGAATCCTACCACAGAGAAAGTCACCCATATCGGAGTGAGGGATGCCGACCAAGCTCACACAGAGTACCTGGTGCCCGTGGATATGGTGGCCAGCACGACGGCCACGTCGATCCACCTGAGTTGCACCCGCGCCAAATTAGTGGGGCTAGAGCAGTTCATCGAGACTGAATACATCGAGGTTTGGACTCCCTACTACGCCGATGAACTGGGATATAGCTACTCGGGGCCTCAGATGGTGGCGGTGGAGCACAAGCTTCTTCCACCGGGTACCTTGGCCGTGAGCAGGGGCATGATTGTTGAGGCGACCGACGGATATGTGGGCACTGTGGACCAGTTGATTGTGGATCCGACCAGTGGCCAGGTCACGCACTTCGTGCTTAGTAAAGGTCATATATGGGATGAGGCAAATGTAACCCTGGCCGTATCGCACGTAGACCGCGTTGAGGGAGATACGGTCTATCTAAGGCTGAATAAAGAGAGTATTGAGCTGACCCCGGCCGTACAGGCGAGACGTCTCTACAGTAAAGAAGAAATCAACGTAATGAGTATCGAGTTGGTCGTCGTGACCTTCGATGATGAAGACAAGGCTGGGAAAGCACGGCAGGCCTTGCAAGCATTAAATAAGAAGGGCATTGCCGAGATTCGTAATATGGCCGTGCTTGTCAAGGAGCAGGATGGCAAGGTCAAGTTCACGGAGGCCGCAGATGTTGATGCCAGGCAGGGGACGCTCTTTGGGGCAGTCGCTGGCGGCCTAATCGGCCTGCTGGGAGGCCCGGCTGGAGTCGTCATCGGTGCGGCGGCTGGGGCGGCTACAGGCCGTGTGGCTGCTGGCAAGATTGACCGGGGCTTCTCCGATGAATACCTCGAGCATCTACAAGAACAGCTCAAGCCTGGTAGTTCCGCCTTAGTTACGCTCGTTGAGGAGGCGTCGGTCGAAAAGCTGGCCGAAGCATTGGCCAGTTTGAACGGTCAACTGGCACGGCAGCCGCTCACGGACGAGGTCGTGGAACAACTACTCAATCAAAGCGCGTCGGAGACTGGTGAAGACTCGCCAAACAAGCCCGTTTAGGCGGTGGCTGCTGCGCGGCTTGAGCATTTCGGAAGTGACCCACAGCGGATAGCCTCTTATCATTTGCCAAAGTACCGGCGCTGGCGTGGGACCTCGGCCAGCACGGGGATGTCCATACCTTCAAGGTCCTTGCGCCCCCGGATGCTGTCGTCCACGTAATCCAGAAGGAAAGCCAAAGCGACGCCGGCAAGTAGGGCGAGCAGCAGACGAACTGGAAGGTCGAGACGCTGGGTCAGGCTCGGCGGCACCGCGCTTACGCTCGGACCGTCGAACAGGGTGACTTGGGGCTGTTCCAGCCCCAGGCGGCCGAAATACGCTGGTGTTTCCTCCTGCAACACTTCGATCGCAGCATTAAGGATGGCTATTGCTTCATTCGGATCACCCCACGTAACACGGACCGTGACCACTCGGTGGACTTGTTCCGAAGCTGTGGAACTTTGGATGACGCCTGGTGGAACCTGAATCCTTTCACTGGTCAGGCGTTGGCTAACTGCCTGGGCCACTGCCTGACTTGACACAAACTGGGTAAAGTCGTCCACCAAATACTCGGTGGCCTGAGGTGCGGTGAGGCGCGGATCGAAACCCATTCCCTCTACCGCCTCCAGCGGCGGTACGTCAACTAGCACACGCCCCGAGGCCTGATATTGGGGCGGTGGCGGCCGGCGCAGTGCCAGGCTGACTACCAGCACCACACCCAAGATCAGTGCCGGAATCCAGATGCGTTTCCACACGATGTGCCAATATTGGCGCAGTTCCATGCTGCCTCCAGACCCCCTTAGTTTAGGCGAAATACCATAAGTCGTCAACTTCTGGTGAACTCTCGCCACTTTTCTTCAATGAAACTGCCTAACTCCTGCTTGAAACGGCCCACACTGAACCGTTCAGCGTTGTGATGGATGGCGATCGGGTCCAATTCCCTCGAGTCCAGACGGCGAATGGCGTCGGCCAATGATTCGGGCGTCTGCTCGTGGAAAAAGAAGCCGGTTTCTCCGTCAATCACCGTATCCAGCGCACCGCCCGCGGCGTAGGCGATGACTGGCCGACCGGCGGCCTGCGCTTCGACAGGGGTGATGCCAAAATCCTCGTAGCCAGGGAAAATGAAGGCCCGACAGTGGGCCAGCAACTCGCCCAACTCATCGTCGGGCACATGGCCCACAAAGCGCACCGTGGGGCCCGCCACAGCCTCCAGCGCCGCCCGGTCGCGCCCCTCCCCGCCGATTATCAGGGGTAAGCCGAGTTTGGTACAGGCTTGCACCGCCAGATCTATGCGTTTATAAGGGATGAGCCGGGAGACGACCAGGAAGTAGTCACCGGGTGGGTTAGAGCTGGGGAGGTAGCGATTGGTGTCCACCGGAGGAAAGATAACGGTTGAGTCTCTCTGATAGAAGCGGGCTATGCGCGCCTGTATCTCACGCGAGATGGCGATGAAATGGTCCACGCCCTCGGCAGCTTGCCGGTCCCAGCCTTGCAACCGACGAATCAGGGGACGCAGCAGCAGGTTGACTGTCGGGCCAAAACCCTCGCGAGCGGCATAGCTGGCGTAATCCCATACGTAGCGTGTGGGGGTCAGGCAATAGTCAATGTGTAGTTGCTCAGGTGTGGTGCGAACGCCGTGGCAAAAACCGCTCTTATTGGATAGGATCAGGTCGTAGCCGCGCAAGTCTATGCTTTGAACAGCTAGGGGGTAGAGCGGGAGATAGACTTGATGGTGTTGGTAAACGAACGGGGCTCGGTCAAGCCAAGTGGTGCGGATGTCCCACGTCTGGTAGCGAGCAGGCATGCCATCGTGCCAGTAGATTGTGGTGAAGACAGGCGCTTCTGGGAACATTTCGACCAGGGTCTCAAGCACGCCCTCGGCCCCGCCCATCTGGTTAAGCCAGTCGTGGACAATGGCAACCTTCACGTTGTCAGGGACTTTCAGGTGTTACGGTTCTTCCTGGGCTCTCCAGAGTCCCTGGGCTCTCAGGAGTCCCCGGGCTCTCAGGAGTCCCCGGGCTCTCCAGGGTCGCTGTGGTCTCAGGAGTCCCTGGGGTCTCCAGAATCCCTGTAGTCTCTGGAGACCGAGGTCCGCCAATGGCCAACGGCCCGCGCACTGTGAACTCGCCACTGGTCACCAGGTCATCGTTCACGTACAATTCCAGTCGGTACCTTCCAGCGCCAACAGGTTTGGTGAACACAAAGGATCGATCAGCGCTGCCCCATTCCCAGCTCTCCTCACCCCGACTGAATTCGACGCCATTGAAGTACCAGACGTGGGTCCAGGTGAGGCCATTTCGCATCCCAGTATAGGGGAAGGTGGCATACACCTGATCTGCTGTGTCGGAGAAGACAACGGTAGGGCTGATAGGTTCACGTCGTTCGGTGATCTGGGTGGTGAAAGCAATCGGGCCCATTTCCACACTGGCCGGGGCTGGGATGGGAGAACTAGTCGCTGTTGGTGATCCGGGTACCGGGGTAGGCGTGGCCGAGGGTGCCGGGGCAGGAGTGAAGGTGGAGGGCGCGGTTGTCGCTGTAGCCGGAAGCAATGGCGTTTCCGTCGGCGGTAGCTGGGTGCTGGTGACCGCAACTCGGCTGCTGGTTGAGACCCTCTGCTCCTCCGTTGGAGGAACGGGCGTCTCGCTGGGTGCGACTGGAGTCTGCGTGATGGCTGCGGGCGACACGGCGATGACAGCAAACTCAGGCGGCAACTTCAGGCTCGGGATGCTCAGCGTGGGAAGTTGCCCGCTCAAAAAGAATGCTCCCGCCATGATGGCTGCAATGACACCCGTGACGCTGGAGGCAATGCGGGCGCGGCGGGCGCGAACAGTTTCCTCTTCGCGCACGATAGGGAAGATGGTAGACCTCGCCTCACGCGCCGAGCGCTGGGCTATGGTGAGCGAAACGACCATTGCAGCCAAGCTCAGCCCGGCCAGAATAACCAGCAACCACGATAGTAAGGACATAATCAACTACTCCAGGATTCGGATAGCGTCGGGTGTTTCGACGATGATTTCGGGCGCTCCCTGGTACATCTTGACTTGGCCTGATACCCGCACCAATTGACCCCGGTACATCTCTTCTGGCGGCAGCGAGAACAGTGGCCACGCCTCGGGGAAGATGACCACCGTGAAGGTATTTCGATAGTCTTCATCAAAATTGAGAAAGACGACCTTGCCCGAGTTGTGCGTGTCTACTACCCGTCCCTCGACAATAACCGTTTGCCCCGCGAAAGCAGCCGCGTCTTTCCAGTTCACTACTTCAATCGCCGGCGTGGGCTCTGTCGCGGCAGCAATCGGTTCGACTGGCTCGCTTGTCAGGGTTGCTTCATCGCTGACTAATGGTGTCGCGGTGACGACGGCTTGGATTACCACTGGTGTGCCGCAGTCGCAGGCTTCCTCTTGACCCAAGGTCAGCGCGACCTCGATTTGCCATGGGTCACGCACCACGATCTCGGGTGCTCCCTGATACTCCTCGAGCGGGCCCTGGACTCGAACCTGCCGACCGTAGAAGAGCGTCTCAGGGGGTTGGGGGAACTTCTCCCAGTCCTCAGAGAAGATGACAACGCTGAAAGTTCCCTGGTAGTCTTCCGAGAAGTTGAGAAAGACTGCCTCACCTGATTTATAAGACCGCACTACAGTGCCCTCAACGATCATCTCGGTCCCGACGAAATCAGCAGCATCGATCCACGAGACTACGTCGTCGCGAGGACCATTGGGCCAAACGAGCGATTCGACATCGGCCGAGAGGGAGGGTAGCGTGTAGGTTGGATAAGGTGTATAGGTCGGATGAGGTGTGTAGGTTGGATAGCGTGTATAAGTTGGCGCGCTAATGTTGGCCTCAATGCCTGGCGAGGGTGACGCAGCGACCTGGTTACAGGCGACAGCCAAGCTCGTGAAGAGGACCAGCGCTGCTATCTGTCTGGCCCAACACACCTTCCACTCCTTCTTCAGCCCAGAGCCTCAATGTTCCCTGTGCAGCAAGCTTACACCCTGAAGTATACCTGCATTAAGAAGATGTGTCAATCGACGATCCTGACACGCGACCCACGCTTAGCTGGCAGCATTCCCACGCGTTTTACTAAGAATTAGGTGTCTTCTGGAGTTTCAGCCTGGGCGAGAACTTAACCAGTTTCCTGGGCCGGCGTCTCAGTGAGCTGGGTGGTGGGGGTCTGAGTGGGTTGTTCGGTAGGCGCTTCGGTGGGCACCTCGGTTGGGACTTCGGTAGGTACCTCGGTGGGGACTTCGGTTGGGACCTCGGTGGATACCTCCGTTGGCGTGAGGGTAGGTGTGTCGGTGGCGGTTGGGGTCTCGGTCGGTGTTGGCGTGAAGGTGGCGGTATCCGGTACCTGGGTGGGTGTGTCAGTAGGCACCGGAGTGCTGGTAGGAGTAGGAAGCGGTGTGTTTGTCGGTACTCGTGTCGGCGTTTGAGTTGGCGTGGATGTCTCGGTTGGCGTTGCCGAAGGAACTTGGGTAGGGAAAAACTGGGTAGGGGTGGGCTCCAGGGTAGGGCTCGGTAGACGCGGCGTGAAGCTAGGCGTTGGCAGGGTTGTGGCAGTCGGTGTGTTAGTGAGGGGCGGCACAGTAGCCAGCGGCGTCGGGCTGGGTGGGACTGGTGGCGGTGCACTAGCCAACGCGATGATCCCCAAACAATAACAGGGTATTGTCAGCAAAATGACCGACAGCAGCAACCCATACGTAGTGCGTTGGCCTTCGCTGAGTTGATCGTACCAATCCCGGAAGCCCATCTCAAATCTCGGATCCCAGATATCCGGGTTGGGGTGCGCTCTCGGCTACCCTCCCCAGGCTTAGTACGGCGGCCAATCCGATTAGATAAATAGCAGTGGCCAACCCCATGACCAAGGCAAATCCATAGCTTTGAGCAATCATCACCGCCAAGATTGAGCCGACTACGGAGCTGAACCCGTTAACTCCCCAGGCCCAGGGCACCAGCGCCGAATTCACCCGGTCCACCAGACGTATCCCCAACGGGAAAGGCATTCCCATCAGCAGACCCAAGGGTGCCAGTAATAGGATAGACAAAGCCACCCGATAAGTCAGCTCCAAACCTAACAGCGCACGGAAGAGAGGCGGCAGGGCAAAGATGTAAATGACGGTCAACAGGCTCAGCAAGGGGATAACCCAGCGCTGGAGCCAACGTGGGTCTCGTTCGCTAGCTTCCGGGTGATTGGAATTCCGTGGCGATACTGCCAGCAGCCGGCCTGATATGAAACTTCCTATCCCGGAGAAGGTAAGGATGCTGAAAAGCACTACCGAGGTTGAATAAACGGGATGTCCCAAGAAGAGTATGAAGCGTTGCATAAGCCCGATTTCAATGAAGATAAAACCGATACCCAGTGCAGCGAAGTAGACCATAAAGCGTCGCGAACCGCGCGTCGCCAACCCGTGCCATCGGAAGCGCCACAAGGGCCACAGGATGAGCCCACCTGCCAGCAGCAGTGCCTGGACCAACAGGATGACCAGGGTAGCTTTTCCAGAGCGGAAATCGCCTAGGTTGCTCCATCCGTAGTATTCAAAGAAGAAGGGGCGGTCGTCTGTGGTTGGCGTCACGTCTAGGGGGTAGTCTTGATAAAATTGTGCTCGGTCGGGAGCGGCGAAATAGCGAACGAACCAATTGTCAGGATTCGTTTCGTCGGGGGCATAGAGCATTGTGAACCCGAGGTTGTCTACCACATCTCGTAGTCGGGCCATCTCATCGGCGGTGAAGGGCGACTTCTTCATAATGAAGGTCGAAGTGTCGCCGGCCCGCACGACCATAAAGTGTTGCGCCGGGTCAGTTACACCACGCCGCTCAAGCGCGGTTGTGCCAATAGTCACCAACCGGAAGGCCTGGCGCGGCGGCTCGAAGTACCAGCGACCGACAGTCAACATACCTTCATCGGTGAGGTGGTCATAGTAGTCGAGGAAAGCCTCGGTCGTGTACAAGAAATTTTCGCTGAGGCTGTAGGCACCAGAGGCCGCCGCTGCCCATGTATCGACCTGAGAGAATTGAATCAGGTCGTACTTTTCCTTCGAGCGAGCGACGAAATTACGGCCCTCAGCCAACTCTATTTCTATCTGCGGATAATCGGTGTACAGTCCGCCAGCGTAGTCTCGATACAGATCAGCGGAGGCGACCAGGTTGACGATGAGTGGATTGATTTCGGCACCCAAGATACGCTGCACACCGTTGTAGTAGGCGGTGAGCACGTCTATGCCGCCGCCCGGACCGATGAGCAGCGCACTCTCTAGTGGCTGATCACGCACCTGGTAAGCCAGGCTGCTGGGCGCGCAATTGACAAAGCTGATGCGTTCCAAATTACCATCAAATTGGGTAATTGTGGTAATGGCAGCAGCGTCGATGGTGATGAAAAGCTGCTCGGGTGAGGGTGGCGCTGTGCAGAGCGGGCTGAGGCCCCAGGTCCCCAGACTGGCTCCTTCTCGATACATCACGTCTATCCGGGAGAAGGGGGTGAAGCCGGTGTAGACTAGATCGATGGTGGGGTCGGTGGAGGCCTGTGACAAAGGTTTGCTGGGAGGGATATACAATGGTAGGAAGCGGTCAGCTATGGGTGACAGTGCGAATAGTAGGATAGGCCAAAGAAGAATGCGGCCAATGCTGCCAGCCCTGCTGCAAATAGTACTACCCCCTGGCCTGGTAGAACCCACAGGGCGCCAATAACCACCAGACATCCCATACCGGCGCCAACAAGGTCAGCGAAGTAAAGAGTGCTGATGCGTCTTGCAAACGCCGAAAAGGTACCCCCCAGCGTGAGCCCGGCAAAAAAGAACGGGATTACTACCAAAACGTAATCGGCCAGCAAGAGCAGGATGAGCAGGGCCGTTTGCCCGGTCTGCTGACTGGCTGTTAGCCCGCCCGTCAATGGGGCTAATGGGTCGAGCGGCAGTCGGATCATGATGGTAAAGCAGACCACGATTGCAAGCGCCGTGAGCCCCGCAAAGAGGGTAAGATTGCGTTCCAGGTTTTTCTCTATCAGATCTCGGCGCAGCGTGAGAAGGGTGCCACTCGCTCCAAATCCAAGCAACGCTGTACTGATAACCATGAAGGCCAGGTGATACCAAAGAGAGACGGAAAAGATGCGAGTAAGAGCGATTTCCAGCGTCAGCACCGCCATACTG
>WOR8_10009045_pt1 | contig 14536 bp, 14 predicted proteins | sample DeeMarSeWOR38_10_FD_19890 | JGI IMG/M metagenome (IMG submission 19890) | reverse complement strand
CCGGCCCCAGATCGTACATGGCTCCGATTTTTGTCCGCAACTTCAAAAAACTGTCCGGATACCAGTTGCCGTGCCGAAGGGATTCAACCACCGCCTCAATGACTTTCTCCGAAGGACCGATGGGGTTCTCATTGAGCATCAGACGGGCATAGTCCGGGTTGGCCATTGCCTGATCCAAAATGCCGACATTGTACTCTCTTGACGTATACAGCCAGGGAACGATCCAGTCTTTAAGTTCTTTTTTCATGGCTCTCTCCTTCTAGTAAATTTATAAAATAAATTTAGGTTCAGAGGTTCAGGGTTCAAAGGTTTGGTATCTTGCAGCCAGATCTGGCTGCTGGCTGCTGGTCACTGGTTCCTGGCCAGAAGCGAGAAGCCAGCGGCCAAAACACTGGCCTTTATCTTCTGTAATCTAGCCTCTGAACCTTTGAACCCCTATTTAAGAACCTTATTAATCGGGGTAAACTTCAGCCCGAAGGCCTCGGCAACCCCCTGATAAGTCACTTTGCCTTTAACCACGTTGGCGCCCAACTTAATTTCCGGGTTTTGCTTCATGGCTTTTTTCCAGCCTTTGTTTGCAATCTCCACCGCATAGGGCAGCGTGGCGTTTGTCAGCGCCAGGGTAGAAGTCTTGGGTACCGCACCGGGCATGTTAGCGACGCAATAATGTACCACGCCTTCAACCGTGTATATGGGCTTGCCATGGGTCGTCGCCTTCGAGGTCTCAAAACACCCGCCCTGATCAATGGCCACGTCCACCAGCACCGCGCCCTTCTTCATGGTTTTGAGCATCTGGCGGGTCAGCAGCTTGGGCGCTTTGGCCCCGGGAATCAAAACAGCCCCGACGACCACGTCGGCCTCTTTGATCAGCCGGCGCAAGGTGGTCGGTTTCGACATGAGCAGGAAGCAGTTGCTGGGCATCACATCGCTCAGGTAACGCAACCGCTCCAGATTCATATCGAGAATGTAGACCTTGGCACCCAGCCCGCAGGCCATTTTGGCGGCATTGATCCCCACAACGCCGCCACCGATAATGACGACCGTTCCCGGGTCAACCCCGGGCACGCCGCCCAACAAGATGCCATGACCGCCCTGGGCCATTTCCAGATACTTGGCGCCCTGCTGAATGGCCATGCGCCCTGCGACCTCGCTCATGGGGGTGAGCAGCGGCAGAGATCCATCCGCCTTTTGAATGGTTTCATAGGCAATGCTGATAGACCCGCTCTTGATGAGGACCCGGGTCAGCTCTTCCGCCGCCGCCAGGTGCAGGTAGGTAAAAATAATCTGGTCCCTGCGGATGAGATCATATTCGGCCGGCAACGGTTCTTTGACATGCATCACCATTTTGGCGCGTTTAAAGATTTCTTTGGGGGTGTCGATGATTTCAGCGCCCGCATCCGAATAGGCCTTGTTGTTAAACCCGCTCCCCCTGCCGGCATTTTTCTCTACAAGAACCGTATGCCCGTTCTGTCTCATGATCTCTACCCCGGCCGGGGTCATGCACACACGATTTTCTTCAGTCTTGATTTCCTTCAAAACGCCAACAATCATGATGATCTCCTTCTGTTAAATTTGTTTGAGAAGCTTATTAATCGGCTCATAATCAAAACCAAAAGCCTCGGCGACCCCCTTATAGGTCACCTTGCCTTCGACCACATTGGCCCCGGCCTTAATTTCAGGATTTTGCTGCATCGCCTTTTTCCAGCCTTTACTCGCTATCTCTTCCGCATACGGCAGGGTCGCATTATTCAACGCCAGGGTGGAAGTCCTGGGCAAGGCTCCGGGCATGTTACTGACGGCATAATGAACAATGCCGTCTATTTTGTAGATCGGATCGGCATGGGTCGTCTCCTTCGAAGTCTCAAAGCACCCGCCCTGATCAATGGAAACATCCACCAGTACGGCACCTTTCTTCATGGTGCCGAGCATTTCCCGGGTCACCAGTGTCGGGGTCTTGCTGCCCGGAACGAGCACGGCACCCACCACCAGGTCCGCCTTGGGCAGGACATCACGGATGGCAGCCGGACTGGACATCAGGGTGACACATTGGCCGGTCATCACATCGCTCAAATAGCGCATCCGATCAAGATCGATATCAAGAATGTAGACTTTGGCTCCCAGTCCGCTGGCCATTTTGGCGGCATTGATGCCCACCGCACCGCCTCCGATAATGACCACGGTGCCCGGATCAACACCGGGCACCCCTCCCAGCAAAACGCCGTGTCCGCCTTGCGCCATTTCCAGGTATTTTGCCCCCTGTTGGATCGCCATGGGACCGGCCACTTCGCTCATGGGGATCAGCAGCGGCAAGGACCCGTCAGCCTTTTGAATGGTTTCATAGGCAATGCATACCGCCTTTCTTTTGATCAGCGCACGAGTTAAATCTTCCGATGCCGCCAGATGCAGATAGGAAAAATAGATCTGGCCCTTACGAATCAACTCAAACTCAAAGGGCTGGGGTTCCTTGACCCGCATGATCATTTTGGCCCGTTTAAAAATATCCCTGGGTGAATCAATGATCTCAGCCCCGGCTTTCTTATAGGTAGCGTTGCCGAATCCGCTGGCCCTGCCGGCATTTTTCTCGACAAGGATCTGATGTCCATGCTGCCGCATGAACTCAACGCCTCCCGGGCTCATACACACGCGATTCTCCTCAGCCTTGATCTCTTTTAAAATTCCAACAATCATTTTAATTTCCTTTCTGAAAAAGGACCTTTACTGAAAGCTGCCTGCTCATCAGCAACTTTTAGAGCGCTTGTCGGGTTGTCTTTGAAATCAGGCTTCAAGACATTTGCCTGCGAATGTCACCATTTCCTCGGTTGCTTTGGAGAACTGCTCAGCTGTTTTCTGAAGTGCCGGATGCGTGTTGTATTCATCCCGCGAATAGCCATCCGCAGAATAGCCTTTTTCAAAATACGGAACCCGCAAAAGTTTATCCATTATATCCCGGGGGATATCTTCCAGGATACGATCTTTCTCAAAACTGATTTTTTCGACACCGGGCAGGAAAAGAACCTTCTCAATAAAGACGGGCGGACAGGTCACAACGACGTCGGCGCCGGCTTTTTCTTCCAGATGCCAGATCCGATTTTGGCCGTCAACGGTCGGCCCGATGATCAGCGAGCAGGACAGCATCTTGCTCGGCATATCGTTATCTTTCAAATACTTGTAAGCCTTTTTGAAAATTGCCAATTCAGCCAGTCGAATTTCACCGTCGGATAGCTCGATCCCCTTTTCGGCGGCAAATTCTTTTAAACCACCCAGGTTGCCGAATCTGCCTTCCATGTGGGTAATAACCGAACGCCATTTGCTCAAGTCCACCCCGTTTTGCTTGGCGGTTTCAAGACCCCTTTTGACACTATCGGCACAATCCACCAACTGGGGCAAAACAAAGGTCAGTGTGTTGTTGGTGGGTATCCCCTTGGCTGTCAGGTACTCAATGACCTCGTAGCCCTGTTTGGAACCGGGAACTTTGATCATGACGTTGGGGTTAATCGCCGCGATTTCTTCGGCCTGACGGATCATGGCATCCTTATCAAACACGCTGCGCGGATCCACCTGTCCCGAAATAAAGCCTTCCTTATAGTTGCTGGCTTCAAATAACGGCAGATACATCTCCGAGCCGCGCTTGACAACCGTCTTGTAAAGCTTCCAGAAAAGCGCCTCTGTATCCATCGCCGGATTCTCGGCCAGAATGCCTTTGGCCACCTTTTCCCAGTAAGCGGGATCATCCTGAATGGCTTGCAGCGAAAGGGGCGGATTGGTGGTTACGCCCCTGAACAGCTGACCGATCGGATTGTCCCGGTCATACATTCGATTGAATTGCGCCTTTAATGTATCGCGGTCAGCGGGATCTGCCTTTTCTAAAATTTTTTTACACCAGTTTTCGAAAATAACCGGCGACGAGTCCCACCATATTTCCATTCCGGGACTCAAATCCACTAGCTTTTCAAACAGGTTTCTAGCTTCCATATTCATTTTCTCCTTTGTCGTTTTTAGTGGTCTTTCATGAAAATGGATGGCAATTTTATGATATTGCTACGGTATAGATGTATATACAAGTTGACCCTCAATTGCAACCTGAATTTTAATGGATATTTCATGGTTTTGGTGGAAATCAATGAGACCTTGTCCGATAGTCCCTATTGCAGAAACCACCGCGTGTGGTGAACCGGACGTTTCACCCCGTTTGAATGCTGAGACTGCTGTTTTTGGAATGATACCGCCCCAGTTCAATTTCAAGCTTATATTTATCCCCCCGATGGTAGGAATATAAGAGTTCAATCAACATGCTATTCTCATCAAATGTGAGGCTTTGCATATAGATTCCCGCTGAATTTGCCGGTACTTTCAAAATTTTGGCGATTTTGGCATTCAGGTTTACCGCCTGAATCGTCTGTGTGCTGCGCGCCAGGACAACATCGAAGTGCTCTGAAAGAATTTTGTACATTGAACCGCTAAGATCCATATCCAAAATACCTTTGAACATATCGTAGGGCAGATAGCACTCTTCGTATATTAATGGTGTGCCGTCTCCCGCCCTTACCCGGTGCACGACAATCACCTTGTTATTTGAACCCAAAAACAGCGCTTCAGCGACTTCTGCGTTGGCTGTCTCGACTCTTTTTTTTAAAATCTTGGTGCGTTGCACGATACCGCTTTCTTGCATGAGATCGGTAAAGCTGGTAATTCGTTCGAGTTTATGTCTCAGTTGCAAGGGAGCAGGCGCATCTACAAAGGTTCCGGTACCCTTCTCTTTGCGCACCAAACCCATAGCGGCCAGCTCTGATATTGCCTGTCTCAAGGTATTTCGATTGACACCGCACATTTTAGCAAGCTCAATTTCTGAAGGAAGCTTCTCACCTTTTTGGTACCTTCCGGTTTCGATGAGCTCTTTTAACCAGGCGCTGATCTGAAGGTATTTGGGGATTGGATTGGATTCGTCAACGATTTTCATTTAGATACTTTCTTTGTTTTGGTTGAAAAAATGATAAAAATGGCCATCTCATTCTTTACCACTCACAAAAATTGCCAATGTTTTATATCATTATAATCGCTCAGGTGATTGATTCGACCCCGCGAGAAACTGCTTAATGTAGTAGATGTTTATACATCCTGCTAAATATTGAATGCAACCTTATTTTAAGTTTGATCAATTGATGCAATTTCAAAGCCGCTATTTTTTCATAAAAAATAATTAGGGGATTTGAAGTGAAAATGCCCAAAGTTATAGATGTCTATACAATATTGAACAGACCTATCGTCTTGCGCGCTTTTCTAACATGGCCAGCAACAGGCAGGATAGAGATTTCTTAAACGGTAACGCCGTATTCGGTTTGAAGAAATTGCAAATTCTCTATGGCGTTTTCATATTTGGTTTTGCCGTAATTGTAGTAGTCGAATTCGATTTTTGAGATATTGAGCTGAATTAGACTCCACAAAAACCAGTAAATGTCCGGAAATGGTTTAAACAGGTCGATAAGGTATAAAACATGATCGAATTGGTAACCGTCGCAATAGGCTTCAACAATCTGCTGTTCTGCTTCCCGCGGCACAAGGATTTCCTGAAACATGTCGGCAATGTCGTAATACTTTGGGGCCATTCCACCATACTCCCAATCGATGAGATACATGGCAGAATCATATTTGTGCCGCGCATCTTCTTTGATGCGTATAAAATTGTCCGCCAGCAAATCGTTGTGGCAGGCCGTGTAATCTGATTGTGGGATGTTGATAATGCTTGACAGTTTGATAAGGCGATTAATGGTGCCCGCAATGTCGAATTCCGGATAGGCTGTTTCGAGCCGTTTGAGGATGACCGACATCTTCATCACTTCCACCAGAGGATTGAAAATCTTTTCCAGCGATACGCCGCTGGTGTGAATTTTTCGGATCGGATCAACGATTTCGGGGTATAGCGATTTGTCCAAAAAGTGATCGTTCGTCAAAACAATGGCGTCATCGATGAATTCAACGATGGTAACGCCTCTCTCGGGCAGGTACTTGATCATATTGGAGCCCACGCCGATTTTGGCCATTTCCCGAATGGTATGGGCCTCATAGTCCCGGTTGATAAAAAGATCGGTTTTATCGCCATAAATTCGAACGGTGTAATCCCCTTTTTCCGACTGAACCCGGTACAGTTTATTGGTTATCCCGCCGCTGAGTTGCGTGATACGGACATCAAGCCCTTTCCATTCGGGTAAAAGATCATAACAGGTTTCCTGGGTGAATTCCTGATCTAAAAGATTTGCTGCCGAACCCATGTCAATTCCCTCTTCTGCGGTCTAAAACGGTTAGAACATCAGTTTCCGGCCGTGCTGCCGGTGGAAGACTCGCCGCGATCTTTGCGTCGGCTATTTCAACTTCTACACCATCGTGTTTGTTCGATTTAACGTCTACGGATATAATGATCTGAGGTATTCAGTCAATCTCTTTTTTCGTTGTTGTTAATTGGATTTCAATTAGGCGCGGCACGGCGCGGCAGCCTGCATCATGCTGGATGCCGCTGTCAGGGTTGCGTTTTCAAACAGGTTCAACGCTGAAGAAAGACGCTTTTTTTCCGGTTACGTGAGGCTTGCGAAACCGGGGGTCAATCGCCTCAGCACTGGCGCACGGGCTTGTGCGGCACTTGCGTTCACCCTCATACATTTAAACAAAAAACTTGACATCCGCTTGTTGGGTGAGATAGCTAAAAAAGCAAAAAGGTGTGAGCTTTTTTTTGAAATTCTCATTGTATAAACATCTATAGTTTTAAACTTCAGCAAATCGGGTTCTTTGCTGTTTTGAACATTTGAGCCCGATGTCTCTCTTAGCCGGAAAAACCCTTGTTGGTCTTTTTTTTATTGCAAATTTTAGACAATCCGCATAAATCATTTGATATCTCACCATCGCCAGAAATAGATGCTGTTGCCCATGAAATCATTGCCGATGAACCATCGCCTGTACGCAGCACCGTTGGGCGATTATATCATTGTCGATTTCGTTGGAGGTTAACCCATACAACATGAAAGGAGGCAGGTCAGATGAAAAGACGCGATTTTATCAAAAAAGCAGGATTAGGGGCTGCTGCCGTAGCAGCCACAACGGTAAAGGCGCCTTATGTGTTTGCGGCAAAAAAGCCTATCCGGTGGCGGATGCAAACGTATGCCGGTGCTTCACTATCTGAGCATGTCTGTAAACCATCAATCGATGCCTTTAACAAGGCAGCCAATGGAGAGATGCAAATTGATCTGTACAATGCCGATCAGCTGGTGCCCCATGGTGAGCTGTTTAGAGCACTGCAGGAAGGCACCATCGATGCCGTGCAGAGTGACGATGACTCCATCGCGGCTCCGGTAGATGTATCTGTATTTGGTGCGTACTTTCCCTTTGCTTCACGCTATTATCTGGATGTTCCCGTGCTGTTTCACTGGTATGGCTTGGACAAAATATGGCAGGAAGCCTATGCGGAAATCCCGGAAGTCACCTGGCTAAGCTCGGGGAGCTGGGATCCCTGCAATTTCGCGACCGTCAAGCCGATCCGAAGCGTTGCAGACTTCAAGGGACTGAGAATGTATATGTTTCCCACCGGGGGCAAGTTTATGCAACAGTTCGTCCATTCCCTATGAGGACGTTCAGATGGCCATTCAAACCGGTGAACTGGACGGCGTTGCCTGGTCCGGCATCACCGAGGATTACACGGTCGGCTGGGCGGATGTCACCAAGTATTATCTGACCAATCCGATATCCGGCGCCTGGGTGGGGTCGTACTTTGTTAACACCAAGAAGTGGGAGGCCCTGCCGCCACACCTGCAGACCTTGTTCAAGCTCTGTGCAGACAGCTCGCACTACTACCGGCTGCATTGGACTGCAGCTCACGTCCATCCCCGACAAGGAATGGAAGGTCGTGGAAGATGCAGCACTCAAGTTCTGGGACGAGACTGCCAAAAAGAGCCCCAGGAGTGCCAAGGTGGTAAAAATTCTCAAGGACTACCTCGCCACCATGGAAGCAGCCGGCCCTCCCTACCGCTACTGATGAACGCGAGAAGGTGAGTTTTAGTTCGTATAGAGGTTAACCCTCCCTAGCTTGAGGATAGACCCGGTTGGGGAGGGTAAACCTATAAGACGCCGACTTAAAGGAACCAAAGGAAAGAGGCCACAATGCCTAAAGTCGTAAAAGCCTACGTGCGCTATGTTGACGCAACCAACAAGGTGGTCGGTAAGTTCTCAATGTATCTGGTCTTCGCGATGATGGGAATTCTGTTGTTTGAGTCCCTATCCAGAACCATCTTTGATCGGCCCCACATATGGGTGGTGGAGATGGCGCAGTTTTTTATGGCCGCTTATTACCTGCTTGGTGGTGGCTACTCCATGATTCTCGACGGACATGTTCGCATGGATCTGCTCTATGGCCGGTGGTCGGCCAGGAGACGGGCGATAACCGATGTGTTTACCGGTTTTCTGCTGATCTTCTACATGGTGTTTCTGCTCACCGGCGGAATTTCCGCTTCGAAATATGCCCTGAAATACGGGCAGGTCAATTATACCCCGTGGGGACCGCCATTGTCACCTATCAAGATTGTCATGACCATCGGAATTTTTCTGATGCTGTTGCAGGTCATCGCGACTTTCTTCAAGGATCTGGCAACGGCCAGAGGGAAGGATCTGACTGAAGTAAAGGGGGAGACGCTGACATGAGTTATGAAATGATTGCGCTGCTGATTTTTAGCTCGATGCTGGTCATGCTGCTCACCGGGCAACGGATCTTCGCGGCCATCGGGGGCGTTGCCACAATTTTCGCGTTGCTCCTTTGGGGAGAAGGTGCTGAGGGGATGCCGTTTCACGCAAGTTTTGTTTTGCTGAACTGGTATCCGCTGCTGACCCTGCCTTTATTTATCTATATGGGCTATATGTTTTCCGAGTCCGGTATAGCCGACGACATGTATAACATGTTCCATGTCTGGATGGGTCCGCTCAACGGCGGGTTGGCCGTCGGAACGATCGGCCTGATGGTCGCCATCGCGGCCATGAACGGCTTAAGTGTCGCCGGCATGGCAATCGGCGCCAGTCTGGCTTTACCGGAAATGCTCAAGCGCAAGTATAACAAAGTTATGGTCACCGGCGTCATCCAGGCCGGCAGTTCTTTGGGCATCATGGTCCCGCCCAGCGTGGTTCTGGTTCTCTACGGGATGATCGCCAGGCAAAATGTCGGTCGGCTGTGGATGGCCGGTGTTTTTCCCGGCTTGCTGCTGGCCGGCCTGTTTATATTATACATCATGATACGATGCAAACTGCAGCCTCACCTGGGACCGGCATTGCCCCCCGAAGAGCGCCAGATGAGCTGGGGGAAGAAGTTTCTGCTACTCAGGGCCGGAATCATTCCGCTGGTGATTATTTTTTCGATGACCGGGCTGTTTCTGTTAGGGGTCACCAGTCTGGTCGAGTGTTCAGCCGCCGGTGCGGCGGCAACGACCCTTGCCGCGCTGTTCAAACGCCGCATAAACCTGCGGGTATTGGAAAACACATTGCGCAATACGCTGAGCGTCAGCTGCATGTTTATGTGGGTGATTTTGGCGGCACTGGCCTTCAGCTCGGTTTTTGACGGGCTGGGCGCGGTGCATGCGATCGAGGCGCTATTTCTTGAACGTTGGCATCTCAGTCCGTGGGGAATCATCGCCATGATGCAGGTCTCCTACCTGCTGATGGGCATGTTTCTGGACGATACGGCTATGCTGATTATTGTCGCCCCGCTTTATGTCCCTCTGGTCATCAGTCTGGGTTTCGACGCGATCTGGTATGGTGTTCTCTATACGATAACCTGCCAGATTGCTTACATGACGCCTCCCTTCGGCTATAACCTGTTTCTGATGAAGGCCATGGCGCCTCCGGAGGTTACGCTGGGGGATATTTATCGCTCGATCACACCCTTTGTGCTCGTGATGATTGTGGGCTTGGTCATTGTGATGCTGTTTCCCGGGATTGCCCTGTGGTTACCTAATTTATATTTTGGAAAATAGACGTGTACAGCAAAATCATGGTTCCTTTGGATGGATCGGAGCTGGCAGAATGTGTCCTGCCGCATGTGCAGGCGGTCACGACCGCGTGCAAACTTGCCACTGTGGTGTTTGTGCGCGTAATAGATCCGGCTAAATTGTCGGCCAGTCTGCCGGCCCAGGGCGAATTGGGATCTCAGGAAAAAAATCGCCGGAAAATGGAAGTGCAACGAAGAGAAACTGCTGAAGCGTATTTAAAGAAGATAGTGGAAAGCACTGCTATTGAGAATGCAGAGACCCACTATGAAGTTTTAGAAGGCAAAGTGGCAGAAACCCTTGCTGACTGGGCTGAAAAAAATAAAGTGGACCTTATCGTCATCGCCAGCCACGGGCGATCGGGAATCGGTCGCTGGGTGATGGGCAGCGTTGCCGATCGGATCCTGCGTTCGGTTTGCGTTCCCGTTTTAATGATCCGTGCCCCCGGTTGCCTATCCGGCGTATGATAGAATTTAAGTTTCGCATTTAAAAAATCTGAAAAAGCTGATCTGCATGCAAGAAGCCGTTGAATTCAAGCGGTTCTTCGGATTGCTTCAGCACGCCTTTCAACAATATTCCCTTTTCCGTGAAATAAAGGCGCATATCCATTCCTTACAACCTGAAATCTGAAGCAGCTCGCCAGAAGTTTCCACGCCCTATTCAAAATTGTACCGAAACAATGGAAAAAAAGTGCTGACATGATACCGTGAGAGCAAAAAAGATCTTATCTACGGTTTATGATAAATGCTGAGAAGTGGCGCAATGGATCTTGACAATGACGTTTTTGAATTAAGTTTAGGACTTAACCACCCGCGAATGCGCTCAAAAAACCGGTGAGGAAAGACAATGACGATCTGGCTGGTGACCCTTATTTTAGTTGTGGCAATGCTTTTATTGATCACCGAGAAGCTGCCGGTGGATCTGACTTCAATCGGCATCGTTGTGGTATTGGCAAGCAGCGGCATTTTAGCACCAGCCGAAGCCATCGCGGGCTTTGCGAACCCGGCGGTCATCACCGTCGGAGCCATGTTTCTGATCAGCAAAGGCATGATCCGCACCGGGGCCGTCGCATTTATCAGTCAAAAGGTTATTGAATATTCCCGCGGCAGACCGACCCTGGCCATATTTTTAATTCTGGTTATCGTGGGCACGGCTTCGGCCTTTATTAACAACACCCCCGTGGTGGTTCTTTTCATCCCCATTATTTTAAGCCTCAGCTGCGAGCTGGATTTCAGCCCGTCCAAATTTTTGATTCCGGTCTCCTATGCTTCCGTTTTAGCCGGCACCTGCACCTTGATTGGAACTTCGACCAACATCATTATCAGTGATTTGAGTGCCGCAAACGGCTTCGGGTCTTTAGGCATGTTTGAGCTTTCACCGCTGGGCCTGCCCATCGCTCTGCTGGGTATTTTTTTCCTGATTTTTGCCGCACCGAAGCTGATGCCGAGCATGCACAATCCGGTCTGTGAGCTCAAAGATTCGGAGCATCGGCGCTACCTTGCTGAATTCCAGGTTTCGCGCGAAAGCCCCATCATCGGCGAGAACCCGGATTCATACTTTACCGATAAGTATCCCAACATGGAGGTGCTCGAACTGATCCGCTATTCGCATGTTTTTTATCCAGACAGAGATCCGGTTAAAATTGCCCCCGATGATCTGCTGCTGGTGAAGGGTTCGGCCAATGACCTGGTGGAAATTCTAAATGAACATCTGGTGGAATTGCCTCTATCCGAACAGGGCATGAATTTCGGGGCCGAGCAAAAAGAATCGCTGATTGTCGAGTTGATTATTCCGCCGCAATCATCGCTTTTGGGTGAGAGGCTGGTATCAAGCCGCCTGCGGCGGGATCCGGATATCTATATCATCGCCATTAAGCGCAGGGAGCTTCATTATGCCGAGCCAAAGGTCAAGGACGTCCGCTTGAAAATCGGTGATATTCTACTGGCTCGTCTACCGGAATCATCGCTGGACAGGCTGCGCGGTGAGACGGATTTTATCATTGTCGAAGACGTCCATCATGAAATTGTGCACAAAAGACTGGCGCGGCGCTCGTTTCTGATATTTGGGGCAATGATTGTGGCTGCCAGCACCGGGCTGGCGGATATTTTAATCTGCGCCCTGGCGGCTGCTTTTTTGATGCTTTTAAGCGGATGCCTGCAGCTGCGGGACGCCTATCGGGCCATTGACGGCCGGGTTCTTTTGATTATTATTGCCATGATTGCATTGAGTGCCGCACTTGAAAAAACAGGGGCCTCCGAGCTTTATGCCAGAATATTTCTCGGCCTGTTCAGCGGACTCGGTCCGGCCTATGTCCTGAGCGGGGTCATCTTGCTGACCAGCATCAGTACGCATGTATTGAGCAACAACGCCACTGCGATCCTGCTGTTGCCCATTGCGATTTCGGCCGCCCAGGGTATGGGGGTCGACCCCAGACCGTTTATCATTGCGGTTTGCTTTGGTGCCAGCGCCTGTTTTGCGACGCCGATCGGATATCAGACGAATCTGCTGGTGTATGGACCCGGCGGATACCGCTTCAGCGACTACTTTAAACTGGGGATGCCGTTAAATTTGCTGGTCCTGATAATGGGTTCCCTGTTCATCCCGCTGATATGGCCATTTTAATACCTGAATCTTGCATGAAAATTAATGAGAAAAGGTGCGCCGCCTCGCAGATGAAAGCCTTCGACTCGTGCAAAATTCAGGTAACTATCGACTTGCTTTTGACTAAAAGATAGATTATTGTATAAATATTCAACATACCCCCGCTTCAATTGGCGGGGAAATTTCTTTCTGAAGGAACAATTACATTTTCCAATGTGAAGTCCTCCAGTTTGAGATTTTGAAAATATTAAGGAAGGAGGATATTCGCATGGCAGAGGGAACTGTTAAATGGTTTAGTGACCGCAAGGGTTTCGGTTTTATTGAGCAGGAAGACGGACCGGATGTGTTTGTTCATCATTCAGCAATCAACGCAGAAGGTTTTAAATCTCTCAATGAAGGCGACCGCGTTAGTTTTGACATCGAGCAAGGGCAAAAAGGTCCTGCCGCTGCAAATGTCACTGTGATTTAACTTTCGTTTTCAAATTAAAAGGGCATCCGTCGATTAAAGAGAAGGATGCCCTTTTGTTTCATTTGAATTCGTACCTGTCCGATCCGGAATTACCTGACCTAAAGCCCTAAAATCGTCCTGTCCGAATTCCTTTTCATCACGATCAAGACGAACGGCCTGCGAGGTGACAATATGGCGAAATCACATTTTTCATTTAAAAAGCGTCAAAAAGAATTGGCAAGGAAAAAAAAGCAAGAGGAAAAAAGACAACGCAAACTGGCTAAAAACACTGACATATCCGAGGAGACCTCAGATCAGTCTCAAGAACAGTCTCCGGATCAACCTCAAGAACAGTCTCCGGATGCGAAAAATGATTGAGCGATATGGAGGAAGGGTGTTTCAAGCTTTAGCCGAAGCAGTTCGGGGCAGTTTATCCCTGATTTTTTATGTTTTGAACACGGTGTTCTGGTGCGTACCGTTGTTTGTGTTGGTGGCCGCCAAGGCGGCGGTTCCTTCGCAATCCTGGATGCGAAAATGCAGTCGGATGCTAAACGCCATTGCCGAAAACTGGATCTGGATAAACAACCAAAACCAGAAGCTGGTTGGAAATACGGGCTGGGACGTTCAAGGTATGGAGACGATGGAACGGTCTGGATGGTATCTGGTTCTGGCCAATCACCAATCCTGGGTGGATATCTTGGTGCTTCAAAGAATATTTCATCGGAAAATCCCGTTTTTAAAGTTTTTTATTAAAAAACCGCTTTTATGGTTTCCGGTGCTGGGTCAGGCATGGTGGGCGATGGATTTTCCGTTTGTAAAAAGATACACGAAAAGCGACCTCCAAAAAAAACCGCACTTAAAAGGCACGGATTTAGAAATAACGCGCAAAGCCTGTCAGAAGTTTAAAACCATCCCGGTTTCTATTATGAATTTTGTGGAAGGTACCCGTTTCACAAATGAAAAGCATCGCAAGCAGCAATCACCCTTTCCTCACCTACTGAAACCAAAGGCCGGCGGTGTTGCGTTGGTGCTCAGCTCCATGGGAGATCAAATTCACCGCGTACTGGATGTTACCATCGTGTATCCCGACGGCGTCACAAACTTTTGGGCACTTCTCTGTGGTAAAATCCGCAAGATTAAGGTTCGCGTGCGATCACTGCCGGTGAGCACTGAGCTGCTCGGTGATTATGCCAATGATGGGAACTTTCGCGCAGGGCTGCAGGATTGGCTGAACAATATATGGGCAGAAAAAAACCGAATCATCGAAGAGATGATGACTTCAGGAACTGTGCTTTCCGGCAGATAAATAGCAAATCCGTTTCTCAAAGAAATACGATTCGTCACCGAAAATATCAAATAAAGAATAACGGACAAACCTAACGTTTATCGATCGGAACAAATTGGGTTTGGGTCGGACCGATGTATATCTGACGGGGACGGCCGAGTTTCCAGTTGGGATCATCCAGGCTTTCCTTCC
>WOR8_10004393_pt1 | contig 14539 bp, 18 predicted proteins | sample DeeMarSeWOR38_10_FD_19890 | JGI IMG/M metagenome (IMG submission 19890) | reverse complement strand
CGTTGCAATTATACCATTTTTTTCATCTTCTTCAACTCTTTCCGAAATTATTTTTGCCATCTCTAAGAAAGTTTCAGATTTTCCACCAACAAATGCGGCAGCATAATACTTATCATAATTTTCTGGTTCAACATATGCAGTAGATTCTATCCTATCCTCATAAGGATATTCTTCCTTTATACCCAAAATCTTATAAGGATGCAATACTCCAACTAAGTCCTGAAGAACTTCTTCTCCAACGGGACTGATTATATCCACGTCAGCATCAAAAAGATAAACATAATCAAATTCTTTAAGACTTTCATACTGAGAGTTGATATAATTATATTTTTTTAAGGCAGGCTCTGGCCATTTCTTATGTTCAATGCTACAAATTCTAATATTATCAGATGTCTCTTCTAAATTATCTTGATTAAAATCTGTAAAAAGAAAACAAGTGAACTCATTTTCATCGTCTGATAAAAAATATCTATCAATCTTTTCTAAAAGATTTGGAACCCAACTAATGTAAACGTTAGTTGCGATTGTTACAATTGCAATTTTCATTTTTTTACCCACCAAACATGAACAGGACCAGGAACTCCCTGAACAGAATTTCCATAATGATCAATAACTGCTTTTTGTACACCAGGAAACGTTGGATGTTCCCAATCATGACCCATTATATATCCACCCTCACGAACACGATTATGCCAATAATTGATATCATTAAAGCAGTTTTCATAATCATGGATGGCATCAATAAAAACAAAATCTAAAGAACCATCTTCAAAATCTAGTGCCGCTTCTGTTGACTTTTTACGAACTAATTCAACACGTTCACCAAACTGACTTAGAAGTTCTTTAACTTCACCATATAGTCCATCAAAACTACCGTACTCATCATCAACACTGAAAAAACTATGCATATCCCAACTATCTGTGATGTAAGGATCTATACCATAAATTTTTTCAATGACAGTATTTTCCATTAATGATTTAATGTGCTGTCCACCAGCAACACCAATCTCAGCACCAATCTTTAATTCTGGACGTTCATTAAAGAATTTAGATGTCCACTCATAAGTGTGTTCCCAAATAAGACGTGTCTTTCCTCTGGTGGGATCTGGAATAATTTTCTCTTCAGTTTTAGACATCATTTTTTTCCGATTTAATGTACAGTGCATCTCCCCAAGTATAATAATTAGCGGGCCATTTTGTCATTACTCTTTCAAAACCATAGTTGGAAAGATACTCATCAATATCCTCAACAAAAGCATTGCCCTCATAAACCTCATCACGATTAACCTCACAATAAACATAGTCAATATTTTCCAGAGATTTAGATGCACCTTTCAATACTTCAAGTTCATATCCCTGAACATCCATATTGATAAAATTTGCACCCCTCAAATCAAAATTATCTAAGACTTCAACTTCAACTTCTTCAGTACCCTCAAAGAGAACGTCTGGATGCAATTCCAAGTGTTGCTTGGGCTTTAAGAGTGAATTACTCATAGAATGATTACTACTCAAATACATCTCAGCAGTTCCAACTTCACTACCAAGTGCAACCTGATACCCCCGAATATCGGCATTAAAGTCTTTCAAATTCTCTGTAAGAATATCAAATGTTGATGGTAGGGCTTCAAATAGGGTAATATTTTGAATGCCATTATCAAGATACTCTTGAACCTCCTGTCCATGGTGAGCACCAACATGAATAACACCTTTAATATTCATGTTGTATTTTTGGCGGATGTCCGTAAATTTAACTAGCATGATTAGTAATTAGTTTAGAAATTTGATTAAGAGTCCCATCCCAAGTTAGGTACTTATTATATACCATTCTACCATACTCCTGATATTTTTTGTATTCACCAGTTTCTGTAAGTTTATCAACTATGGACGGAATACTATCAACATCAGTATCTTTTACCATGACGCAAGCACGATTCCAATCTATTTCATCGGAAAATGGTAACCAAAATTCATCACTAACGTAGATAGGAATTCCACCCATTTGCATGGTTTCATACATTCTAAAAGAAGCTGGACCATATCCCCTTGGTGCAAGACCAAAAATGGAATTAAATCCAACTTCTCTCATTGGAGAAATCAAATCACCAGATGCGTTTATAACAAACTTATATCCAGAGTTATCTTTAAGTTTTTCAATAACCTCTGAACGCATCTTGTGAGTATCATTCCTACCAACAAATCCAACTTTATACTTCTTATCTTCTACAAGATTTCCTAGATGTGGTTGTGATAACAATGGAATAGGAACATACTCAGATGTTAAAGACTTTGGAGACTTTGAAGAATTGGAGGAAGCAAATATTTTACATCTATCAATTGAAACTAGTGTTCCATCATCATATTGAACTACAGTAAAAAACTTTTCATCAGGAAATTGTTCCGTCAGAGAATTACACCAGTCTTGAATTTCTTGAATCTTTTGAAGATCCTTACCAAACCTATTGCTACAATGATACATTGTCCATTGAATGGGAATATAGATGTAGTCAGAATCAATGTCCTGAGAACTGAAGTAAGCAAGTGCTCGTTCTTCAATCAAAGGATTTGCTCCCTGATGTGGTGGATGATGAAACCTGTTTTTAGGCATCCACTTTTGTGGTGTTTCAACAATTCTGATCATTTAGAAATTCTCCTTTCAATGTTGTCAATGATTCCATCCCACGAAAAATATTTGTGATATATTTTGAGGATATTCTTTCGCATTTGAAGATACTCACCACTATCTATAAGAGAATCAACGATGCTCGGAATACTATCAATCTCATCTTCATTCACAACTAAACATATATCTCCCCAGTCAATTTCGTCAGAAAAAGGTAGCCAATGACTATCACCAACATAAATTGGAATACTACCCATCTGAATAGATTCAAGCAATCTAAATGATGTTGGACCATATCCCCTTGGAGCAAGAGTAAAAATAGAGTTTCTAGTTATGTCCCTAAAAACTTCTCCACTATTGGGAGTTTTATCAGTATCAAAAATTGCATAGTCGGGTATATTTTTTAATTTACTAATAATATCATATCGACAGGGATGAGTAAAAAGTCTCCCAATAAAAGAAACTTTATATTTACTATTATTACCATGACCACCATGATCATCACACTTTAATGGAATAGAAATATATTGGGAGGTTTCGTGTTTAATTCTCTCTCCCCTAGTATAATTTCCAGGACCGTTATAAAGACAATAGTTTGTTCCAGAACAAGCAAATATTTTGCTATTTGGAATAGATGTTAGTGTCCCACCAGCATATTGAACTACAGTGAAAAACTTTTCATCTGGAAATTCGTTTACAACAGCATCCACAAATTGCTGCAAAATTTCAGCATTTGCTCCATATCCATTGTTTACATGATACGATGTCCAGTGAATTGGTAAGTAAATATATTCACTATCAATTTCTGTAGATGGATTACAAAAATAATCTGAACATCTCTTTTCAATCAAATCACCTCTCTGATGACTTGGGTATGGATTGCCAGAAAACTTTGGTTGGAATTCTTTAGGGACTTCAATAAATCTCATCTTCGTACAGGTTAATAATCTTGTCATGATAAAAATTCACAGACTTATGTGAATTCTCACCACATGCATTCCAAGTGCTTTCAGGTCTAAGAGTATGGTGGTGCTTTAAATCTTTAACTACTTTAAATCTGATTCCACTCTTCAAAAGAAAATAAAAAGATGCTGCAGTATCTGCATGTATCCATTCAGTACTAACATCCTCAAAAGGTTTTTCTAATGCGGACAAGTAAGAATTTTTATTAACAATATAATTTCCACTGTTAATAAACCACCTACCCCATTTATGTTTTTTGAATAAAAGATCCTTTATTTCCTCCAAACCAATTTCATCATATTTAAAATCATAATCAGATATTACCTCATACTCTTCAACATTATCATTCTTGCAATATAAATTCTGGGGTGAATATACAATGCTTGGGTCATCATCTGGAATTTTTTTTATAAGTTCAATACTATCCTCAAACATATGATTATCACTATCCAACAAATAAACCCATTCGTTAGAACTATTAAAAACTGCATTATACTTAGATCTAAAAGGTTTTAGATTTTCAGTATTTCTGTAAATTTTTACTTTATCATTGTTCAAATTAGAAACTATATCATTTAATTTCTTCCACTCATCGGAAGTAGAACGATCATCAGTTACACAAATCTCCGATACAAAATCATCATCAATTGCATACTTGATTGCGTTTAAAAAATACTTAGAAGTATTATAAAAAGGAATAGCAAGAGTAATAGTTTTCATTTTACCAAATAAACATAGTCCCTGTCAGAAATTTTATTGTCCATCTCATAGTATATAGAAAGTAATTCGTTGACGGATTTTATACGTTCCCCATGACATTCTACAACAATAACTTCTGGTTTATATTTTTCAAAATCTAAACCACACAAAACATTATACTCATACCCCTCAACATCTAACGACATAAAATTAATTTTTGGTGGATTAATTTCATCTAAAATAGATGTTAAAGTTCTCACTGGTATGTTTTCATGAACAACTGGTTTCTCTACTTCATTAACCCAAATACCACGATCACCAACTGTCCCCATTGCACCTTTATGTGCGATACTATAAAGAACTGTTGTATCACTACCATGATCGGGAGAAACTAATGCACATCCATAAACATTAGAATTAGGTCTATTTTCAATACACTCATTAATGTAGTCTGGATTTGGTTCAACTAGAAGTCCAGTCCAATTTAATTCAGTTTCTAGATAATAAGTATTGCTCTGAAAGATACCATCACAAGCACCAGTTTCAATAAAATACCCATCACGAATATCATGAAAATATTCATCAACAAGAATTCTGTTGATTTTAGAACCGCCCACAGAAGGATAAGGCATTAGTAAATAAACTCCCAATTTTCAAGAGGTGGACACTTAATCATGTTAAGAAATGGATTATTACAATCTGGTCCGTTACATTTTCTATGTGATTCCTTTCTACCATAAGCATGTAAATGTATTTTGTTTCTCTTCATAAGATTTGAATATTGCATATGATAGACAAACAAAGATACCGAATTTTCAATCAAATGGACATCATCACAATTTTCTATAACTTTGATTATATCAAAAAAAATTGATGATTTATTATGAAGATTTATAATTCTACCATACTTCACATACTTATGGTCAATAGTATTATCACCATATTCACAAACAATTGAGTATGGTTCATTTAAATTTAAAGAATTATAAAACTCTTCTTCTAAGTCATTCTTCCTTTCAAAATAAAAATAATCTCTTTTTACTTCACAATCAATACTATGTCGCGTATAGTATAATGTATTTTCTGCATCATCGATGGTTGGTTTTCTACTGCCAAACAATGGATTATGTTGAGAATAATTTTTTCCATTATGAGGAAGATCACCATGCCCAATTACGTCTGGATATCTCATATCAATAAGATCGAATTCCAAACCACTTACACAAAAACTTTTGTACTCGTTGAAGTTGATGACTTTAATTCTTGGGTCGTCAGAGTATAACATTTCACAATGTTTTTTGCGTTTCTCTCCCACTTCCAAGATAAGAAATACCTCATCATACATTTTCTCACTAAGAATATAACGGACAAATCCGTTAATATTCATCCAATCTCCATGAGAATCATATTGTCTTATAAAAGATCTTTTCATATCAATGACGGATAATCTGTGCAAACTGCATATGCATTATCATAATAGCAAGTATTTGTCAAATCTCCAATATCAATAGAACTGAGTAGTGGGATAATTACATTCTCATCTACTTTCATTTTTAAATCATGCAACCATATCTTTCCATTAGAAACATATGAGTATGGATCAGAAGTATGGCAGAAAGAATTATACTTCCAACATTCTTTTGCTGCATCAACATTCTTACAGTGCAACCAAAGATACTCTTTACGTGCACTAATCCATTGATGAGTAACTTTATACTGAGGTTTATCATGACCCAACCAAAGTTCCCCATCAATTAAACGGACATCAATTTCGACATGATATCCATTACCAATAGCACAATCAATATAACTTGGTCTGTTCTCTTGGTCCAATCTTTCACCACGAATATTTCCTCTATGAGAAATGATAATCATAGTTCTTCAATCCTCAATGCCTTATCTTCAATGAACAGATCATAAAATGGTTTATCTACTTTCAGTTCATGATATTTTGCACCCCATTCGTTTAATTGTTTCCGAGTCAAATCAGTCCAATCAATTTGCTTTCTACTTCCACGAGCAGTCCAGTAAACTATTGTATGACCTTCATCGTAGAGTTTATTAATTTTTGCAATATTCTCTTTAATTGGTCTTGCTTTTGTATAGTCGTGAGTTGTTCCAAAATCTACTGATGTTTCACGATGACAAATAGTTTCATCAATGTCAACATAAATTACTTTCATTGATACATACTTCTTCGATAATTTTCATTTGGGCACTGGTCAACATCATCAACCTCATTAATAGTAAGAAAGTTAACTCCTCCAAGATTTTGAGCACCTATAAAAATCTCAGCAGACTTTTCACACATTAAACTGGATGCAGCACAGTCAACATGAGATGCAGATGCAGTAATTATACCATGATTTTGTAGAAGTATCAACTTAGGAAAATATCCTTCTCTTTCCACAAATTCAGTCACGTGCTTTATTACCAATTTTAAAATCTTTTGTCCAGGGGGTGCATATGGAACAACACACGATTTTCTACCATTTCTAACGATTTGATCAGGAAACCATCTATTGTTAGCAAAATTATGTATAGAATCTGAACACAAAATTTTTGTAGTGTGTGGAGGATGACTATGAGCGATATAATTAATTTCTGGGAAGGTTCTCATAATCCAAGCATGAAATAACGTTTCAATACTAGCCTTCTTATCATTCGCATTAAGTTGATTTCCATCCATATCACAAAGAGTTAAATCACTTTCAGATAATGTGTAGAGGCTTGTTCCGCTAGCCTTAACTAGGAATGAGTTATCGTCAACTCTTACTGAGACATTTCCCTCACCACAGATGGTGTAAGGACTGATTTGTTGAGCGAGTTCTATAATGTTCATACGAAAGTCCAATTTTCTAGTTTGGGATTTAAAAACATGTTTACAAAATCTTTCCTTTCCTCTTCTTGCCTAACATAAGTATGAAAAGTGATTGGTACCTTTTTCATTCTTCCAGTCAATTGTAAATAATAAATCAAAAGAGAAATTGAATTTTCTATTAAATTTATTTCTGAAGCATTTTCAACTACCTTAACAATATCAAAATATTTTTCAGATAGTAGATGCAAATTTACAACTCTATCAGATTTTATATATTCAGTTTTTATTGGACTATAATTAGATTGTTCCCAACGAGTAAATCGAATTCCATAATTATTAGACTTACTACTTATCATATGATTTCCATTACAAATGATACCATATTCTGATGGCAGATCTAATCCTTCAAAAAGTTTATCCTCATCATCTACCATCCTATCAAAATTAAAATTTAAATATTTCATCTCTGTCGGTAATCCAACTCTATTGTAAAAATCTGATGTTAAATCTAAACCTTCTTCTCTAGGAATATCAAATCCAAATTTTTTACCTATAAGATTATACTTATCATACACATTTTCAGAAATTCCTTTTGAAAGAAAATCAAAAATTGTCACGTTACAATCATCATATACAAACCCATCAGACTTCACACAACTTATATTTAAATGTCTATCATAAAAATCTTCTATGTATAAATTTAAAAAATCAACTTGATCATCTTTATGATTTTCTTTCCAAATATTTCCCATAAAATAATCATAAGATATTGAAAATACTTTTGGATTTGCTCTATAAAGATTACTCGATGTTGATATAAAATTCCAGTGAGTCAAGATAATAACCTTATCATAGTGATAAGTGAAAAAATTAACCATACCATTTATGGATATTGAATCACCATGACAATAATATGAAGATATGTATAAAATTTTCATATTTTATCTTTCAAAAAATAGTCCAATTTATCTATACAAACTTTCCAGGGGGAATTTAAACCCCCAGATATTGACAGGGATCCCTGACTTTCAACACTTTCCTCCATCTTTTCAGTGAACTCTGTGTCATCAAAATGATGCAAATCAGTGTGAGACATTGAATATTCAAATCTCTGATTGACATCAAAGAACATTGGACTATTGATAGAGATTACTTTTGTCTCTGGGGGTGAGAATATAACATTACACATTCCCCCGCCAATAGGTCCAGCGACAACTTTTGCAGAACTGAACAATGCGATCTTCTCTTTCATTGTCATATTCTCACAGAAGACTTCTTCAAATCCGTGAGAGATAAAGAGTTCTGCCATCTCATCTTCATTGACACAACGTCTACGTTCCGTATAGTTTGTACCAATGTTTTCAAAGTTGTTGTGCAACCAAGTACGACGAGAAATATAAATCTTCTCTGGACCTTTGGCATCACCTTTCATACGGTCAATGATACCAAAAACACCTTTATGGGGTTTAACATTAGATAAACCATTATGAGTGAGCGAAGAACCTATAACCACGGTATTATATACAGTAGTTGGGTTGAGAAATACAACATCCTTTCTACCAATACCAAGAAGTTCAAGACATTCCCAAACAAAAGGATAAAGATCATCCTTACCCTCTGGAGGACTTACAAGTAGTTTAAGTTCTGGGTGAATTTTCTTTTCGTTAAAGTATGAATAAAGATATGGCAATGTATCATAGATGAAATGATAATAATTTGCCATATTATAGACAAAGTAGAAAACAGGCAATGAACAAAAGTTTTCAAACTTCATTGGAAGTTCCACTTCATATTCCATCGTTTCTTCATATACGGTTCCACGACCAAGAGACATAAACATCTCTCTTGTTGGAAGAGTCAGTCTTCCTGTTTTATGTGAGAACAATAAAGGTTGTGGATAATGTTTAGAAAGACCTGTAAATTGGCAGGAAAAAAAGTATGCTACTTCTATACTTCTTCCATTTTCATCCACACCCTCTATTATCCTGGTTCTTTGATTATTCCAATACTCAATTTGCATTATATTTAAAGACACATATTTCCCAATAATCAGGCATCACAACATCACAAGTAACAAATTCAAAATTCAAATCATATTTTTCACAAATTTCTTTATGTGCTCTACCTTCACCACACTCAAATTCTCCGACATTTTTATCATAATGTCCACCCCAATCATCATAGACAATTAACGCACCATCAACCAACAAATTATTTTTAACGATCCATTCTAAAACTTGAATTGTAGAAGTATAGATATCACAATCTATATGAAAAAGACCAACTTCATTTTGAGAAACTTCCTTATAAGTCTCTTCATTTAAAGTATCTTCAAACCATCCATCCTTTACATTGACAAAAGGCAAAAAAGATTTAATATGTTCAACCGAACTATCTTTAAATAGACCTTCTGGCCAATAATGTGGATTATTTTCATCCAATTCTTCTTTAGGAAGTCCTTCAAAAGAATCAAATCCAAAAAATATTTTTGGAATTCCAAATTCATCATAAAGTTCAGAAAATATATTAAGAGAATTGCCAGAGTAAACTCCAAATTCAAGTAATGATTTTCCCTTTAAAAATTCTTTATAAGTTTCAACTAAGTTCCTTTTGTTATCATAAGAAGACCACTTAGGAGTTCTTTTTAACCTAGTACTAAAATCTTTCATCATTTTAATTGTTTAGAGAAATAATCTTCAGCATATTTATAAGGATGCCAATCTACCTTGTGGAAAAATCCTTGCCAATATGCATATGTTTTTAAATCGTTAGGTGTACCCCAACAAATGTAGTTATCTATCTCAAAGTTCTTTACTTTATATCCCAGAGTAATTGCTTCATTCAACATACTATCAACGTAAAACTCACCATTAGTTCTGACATCATTCTTATAAAGTGATTGCAATGACTCATTGAATACTTCTTTTGAACGGAAGAACATGGTTCCAGTAATAGCAAACTCTTTTACTGGGTTAATTCCATTGAACTGTTTAACATCAACACTACTTACATTACCTTCACTATCACAGTTCACCCATGAATATGCGTTTGGTTGCAACTGACTGGTATAGTTGTTGCGATACGTCCATATAATTATATCATTACTTTCATCATTTACCAAATCTAAAAATTTATCTGCATCATAGAATACTCCATTATCACAAGCAGAAACAAGAATAGAACCACTATCACACTTTTCTACAATTCTCTCTGTGGTGCAAGCCTGACCGTCCAAAACTTGTTCAATCCATACAACATCTTCAGATGGTGCAACGCTTCCTTTCAAACAGGCATAAATTATCCTATCAGTTTCTGGCAAACATCGAACTGCCTGATCAACCATGTTTTTTTGATTAACCTTAATAAATGGTTTTTTTTCTTTATATCCCTCTTTCGCAAATCTACTTCCCGCACCTGCCATTGGAAGTGCGAGTGTACAATTCTCCAATCTGATTTTTTTCTGCCCTTCTAACGCTTTACGATAATAATCCGACCATGTATTGTAGATATCAAGATCACCAGGAGTTCCCCACTGTAGCATATAAGGTACTTCAAAAACATAATTGTCAAGTCCATCTTGAACCATCAAATTATAAATTAAACTTACATAATACTCACCGTTAATATTAATATCTTCATCCATCAACTGTTTAAAATACTTCTTCACATAACTGCCTTTTCTAAAGTAGTAGTTTCCAGCAGAGGCAAACTCAGACATCTTATCATCTGTGAATGGTTCCTTCTCTCTTACTTCTAGAATCTTATATCCTTCAGTACGACAGAAGGCATAATTATCACTACCGAGCATATGTGGATGGAATCCAGTATAGCAAATTACACATCCATCACACCCAATGACATCAACATATTCCTTAAAATTACTATACTCCCAATAGATTGAAAAATCACAGTAATTGATAATTACTTCTTCTTCATCATCAATGTATTCCAATGCCTGCATAACACTGTGAACTGGACCTAGTTTGTGGGGTTCAATTACACTAATAGTAGAACCTTCAGAAAGTTTCTGAAGTAAGAGTCCTGCAGCATTAGTTTCATCATGATGCTTTCTATTCAGAATGCAAACAAACTCAGTATCTTTTGGATATAAATCGATGATATGTTCAATAACAGTTTTACCATCAACTTCAATAAGATACTTCGGAGTGGTATATCCAGCAGCAACAAATCTGCTGCTCATGCCAGACATTGGAATAACGACTTTCATATCTAAAATGTTTTTAGTATTTATTGATGCCGTGCAGGATCAATAGTATAAGGATTATTGAAATATTTTATACTTAACATCTTATCATAGGCATTCTGCGTCACAGAAGGTTCAAAGTTACAAGGATATCTTCCCCCAAATAACTCCAACATTTCCATACAGAAGTTATATGTTTCAGTATATGCCTTCATAGAGTTTCGATTACCATAAACGATAGCATCAGAAACCCAAGGAACAACTTGCCCATATCCAACAGGATCTCTTGTTACTAATGGTGCAGTATGATTACACCAAGGAACAACAGATTTTATTTCATATTCTTCACTCAAATCAACAGCAGGCAAAGAAGAGGTAATAATATCAGAACGATACTTCATATAAGTATCATATTCAAAACCATTACTATCAGCATACTTGGTTGCCATATCAAATGCATTTCTATCATTGAAAAACATTGACATTGGATTATATGGTTTTGGTTCAGGAAGATTTGTGTTTATGTTTACAAAGATTTCGTTGAATCTTTTTGGAAATGAAAATGGTTCAATATAAAGTCCTTTCAACCAAGGAGATAGATTTTTCCTTGCAATATTATAATACTCAGATTCTATATCGTTAACAGAGCAAAATAAATCAACATTATAACTTGTCCCTTCCAGTAGAGGGATGAGGCAAGATTGATAACATTTCAATCGACCAGATATTAGTACCGCAAGTCTCATATTACAATCCATCCTGGCAAATAAAGATCACTCAAATCTCTAGAAGCATTTGGTCCAGCAAACCAAACACTAGGTGCAACAGTCTTCTTACTCTTTGCCAACCATGAACCCCACCAAGAGAAAGATGAATTTGCAATAATATGATAAGTACAGAGGGACTGGAAACATAAATCAACACCAGTAGGATTTCCCTCAGACATAACAAATCTATCATCTTGAAATATTTCCTGCTCTTTACACCATTCTATCCCATCAGAAAATACCATTACTGGAATATTGTCGGGAAATTTTTTCAAAGCCTTTTCATAATAATCCAGTTCTTGTACTGGATGATGAGGATACTTCAAATAATCACCTCTCCTCATATGAAGACTGAGAACTTCTTGGTCACCAAACATCTCAGTAAAAGCTTCTTTTACTGGATTGTATATTTCATCCACAAATGTGAATGCTTCCCTAATTTCATTTTCAATATGTTTAAAATATTTTTCAGTTTGAAAGTATCCATACAAACTAATATTATCTGGACAATTATTCCAAAGATCTTTGTCCAATCCAAAAGTAGATTCTTGTATTCTCCTACCATTTAAAATGTGTTTTGGTGCATCTGGTATTTTAAAGCACTCAAACATAGTGATGTCGGATGCAACACAATTTGGATCTCTAGTTGCGACTACATTTCTCGGAGGAAGGCAATACTGGTATCCATGCTTTGCAGCAAGACCCCGAAGAGAGGTATACTGAAACATTTGATTGCCAAGTCTACCAAGATTTCCCAAATCATTATTTGCAAGCATAATTTTTAAAGTGTTTATTTACAGTATTTAAAAGTGGTAACAAAATAATATTTTGGATCAAAACACTGAGTATCAACTAACTCAAATTTTAATCCATACTTTTCAGCAATCTCTTTGTGTGCTCTTCCCTCTGCAACATCATATGCCTTGTCCTCCGTAAGACGTGCCTGTTTCCAAGCACCCCAATCATCATATACAATTAAAGTACCATCAACAAGAAGATTATTGGTTACAAGAAATTCTAAAACTTCAAGTGTAGATGTATAAATGTCACAGTCAACATGAACAAGACCTGCTTTCTTTCTCTTAAATTTTTTCTTTGTATCTGCGTTTAAAGTTTCATTAAACCAACCAGGAATAATTTCCATACCTTCTTTGTTTAGAAGTTCTGGATTTATATGTCCATTTAAATTAAAGTCTCCAGCTTTCCAAGGAGAATGTTGATCTAGTTTTTCTTCGGGTAATCCTTTGAATGCATCAAAACCAAAAAAGGATGGAGTAATTCCACTTTCCCGATATGCAGAATAATATTCTAAGATTGAATTTCCTTGAAATACACCAAACTCAAGAAATAATTTATTAGAAAGAAAATCTTTATTTTCTTCAACTTGTCTTTTTCTAAATTCAGTTGCTTTTTGATATTTCATTAGATTGTTTTAAATAAATTTTTTACACAAAGTCTTTATACCACTATACTAAAAAAGGACCAGAAGCAAGAAACTGGGCGGGAGTTATCCCATCCGCACCAACGGCATTTTAGAGATGCCGTAAACTCCGAGGGTCATTTGACCATCCCGACCAGTTCTGTTAAAGTCCGTCCGTGACTTTTTCTGCCTTACGCTTTGCCCACATAGCTTTTTTTGCTTCGGACATTTTGCGTCTGGTTTCTTCTGATAAAGTATATCCGTTTTGGTTTCCTCCATTATACTTCCCAAGTTGTTTATTGCGAAGTTTAGTATCTCTAATTTTTTGTTTATGTTCCTCAGTTAAAGGTTTTCCATATTGTGGATGATTTTTACCAGAAATAGCAGCAGAAATTTTTTGTTTAGAAATTTCTTTGTGCTTTTTTCCAATCCAACTTGGAGGGTCTCCCCCTAATCCACCATCAGAGATATTTTGAAGAATGCCTCCATCGGATAATTTACCAAGAACAGAAATTAAATATGTTTCATGTCTATAAGCATCCTCTTCGGAAAGGTTGCTCTTCAAGATAATAATTCTACTCTTTGGGGGAACAGAAACATTATTATGAACTTTATAAGCTCTTCTACCAGTTCCCTTACCAATATAGTAAGGTTTGTTATTTTCATCCAAATAACAATAGGTATAAAATTTAGACATAAAACTTACCCTAGTCAATATTATTTATAACTAGGGTGTTTTATAGAGTTTTTTACATGTCTCCATCATGGGCATATTGGGGATGACTCCACCAGTACTGTTATAGACCATCCGTGTCTTCATCATCATCCTTACGATAAGAAGGAACATTGTCTGGGTCCAACCAACAAGTATACTGAAAGTCCTCCATAGCAGTCATGAGTTGCATTTCGTTGTCGCAAAGATAAATGTCTTTATAACGACCAGTATAGGAATCTACTTTCTGAATGCGACAATCAGGTTTTCCATTGATTTCCAACTTACCAACCTGAACATAACGATAAGGAAACTGCTCCATAAGAACAG
>WOR8_10006559_pt1 | contig 14542 bp, 19 predicted proteins | sample DeeMarSeWOR38_10_FD_19890 | JGI IMG/M metagenome (IMG submission 19890) | reverse complement strand
CGTGAACTCTGTCTACGACCAGAAGACCCACACCTGGACCGTGTTCAAGCGTAAGCACGTGGACCTGGTGGACAAGAGCAAGCTGTTCAAGTAACCCTCTGCTTGACAGTCTGTTGTAACTGAAAGCCCGGGCGCGCAATGTGCCCGGGCTTTTTTCGCTCTGTGTATGGCCACGGAAAACACGGAAAGCACGAAAATGATCAATCTGTGGTCTGATGAATTCCCCGAAGTTTTATGGTTAATGGGTGGCAGTCGCGCCGTGGTAAACTCTCGGGCCTGATTGCGGTCGAAAACAATTGATGTCACATGCAGGCCTTGTCCTGCAAAACACGTCTCCGGCACGCGCTGTGGCCAAATGCAAAAGACATGGCTTTTCCGTGTCTTCCGTGTTTTCCGTGGCTAATTAATGTAGAGCAGCGAGGATGCAGCACATGGCTGACGTAGACATCGATATCAACGAATCACCCTTCGCGGGCAGCCCCGTCGTTCCGGAACAGTTCGATGAAGACCACGTCATCAAATTCCGCTGCTACAAGGGTATCGAGTGCTTCAATGCTTGCTGCCGCGACATCGATATCACGCTCACACCCTATGACATCCTGCGCCTGAAGCAGCGCCTGGGTATCAGCTCTACAGAGTTTCTGCGCGACTACACGTACCCGTTCGAATTTGGCAAGAACAGCATCGCCGGTGTCAAGATGCTGCCGGTCGAGGGCGGCACCGAGTGCCGGTTCATGACCGAGGAGGGTTGCAGTGTCTACGCGGACCGCCCGACAGCGTGTCGCTATTATCCGGTCGGGCTACTGTCCCTGCGCCGCGCCGATGAGAACTTCGACCGCGCGTCGTACGCACTGGTAAAGGAGGATCACTGCAAGGGCCACTTGGAAGAACGTGAAATCACCATCCGCGACTACCGCAAGGAACAGGGTCTGGAAGAATACGACGACCTGGGGCGCGGCTGGCGGCAGCTGGTGCTGAAGATGAAGTCGGCAGGCCCGGCGATCGGCAAACCGTCCCAGGCCAGTCTGCAGTTTTTCTTCATGGCCAGCTACGATCTGGACCGTTTCCGCGAATTCATCAAGAGCGAGGGGTTTGCCGCCACCTTTGATATTGACGAGGCAACCCGCAAGGCGTTGTACCAAGACGATGTTGAGTTGCTCAAGTTCGGCGTGCGCATGATCAAGCAGATCATGTTCGGTGAAGAGAGTATTCGGCGCAAAGGGGACGCTTATCAGCAGCACATCGCCAGGCGCAAGGAAGCCGCCAAACTGCGCGCAGAGGCTGAAGAGGAGCTCGAGCGCGACGACGACACTGGCGCCTAGCGGAACGGCTCAAGCTGGCTGGCGAGCGCCTAACTCGTTCAATAGCTTGAAAGACTAACAGGGCTTCCGGTGCCTGCAAGCCCGTGACGGTGGGTAAAGGGGCGGCGTATGCAACTGAGTTTTGAACGCGGCGATGAGATCGCGCGGGAGGCCCGCCAGCTGCCGGCTGGGCACTACAACAAGATCCGTCTGCTGCATTCGCGTAACGACGGCAAGCCCCTGTTCGTGCCGATGCGGGGCATGCAGTATCTCGCCATTGTCGACAGCGAGGAAGTCGTGTTCGTGGACGGCCAAGGCCCGCGGGTCATCGAAGTGTCCTGGCAGGAATTCCGTTCCCGGGAACGCGAGGACCTGCGCGACCCGGTCAACTACACCTGCATCTACTACCATGAGAAAGGCGTTCAGGCCATGTCGCGCCTGCAGGGCGAGTTTCTCAAAGGGCTTGAGCTGCTACAGACGCGGCAACCGAAAACCGCCGGACAGGCCACTGTTACGCCTATCGAGCGTGACTGAGCATGCATGAAGGAAACGCTGATCGATTTCATTCGTCACGGTGAGCCGGTTGGTGGGCGTCGCTATCGCGGCGATGGCGTGGATGACCCGTTGAGCGAAAAGGGCTGGCAGCAGATGTGGACTGCGGTCGGTGAACCGGTGCCCTGGCAGCGCGTGGTCAGCTCACCGTTGCAGCGCTGCCGGGCCTTTGCGCTGGCGCTGGCGGAAAAACACCGACTGCCGTTCAGTGTCGAGCAGCGCTTCCGGGAAGTGGGGCAGGGCGCCTGGGAGGGACTCAGTCCCGACCAGATTCTGCGGCGCGACCCGGACGCCTATGCCGCATTTCATCATGATCCCAGCCGCAACCGGCCGCCCGGTGCCGAGCCCCTGGATGCGTTCGGGCAGCGCGTTGCCGAGGCCCTCGAGGAGGTGTTTTCCGCCTGCCCCGGCGAACACGTCCTGGTGGTGGCGCACGCCGGGGTGATTCGTGCGGCCCTGGGTTACGTGCTGCAATCGGATCCAGTTGCCTGGTACCGCACCCGGATCGACAACGCGGCGTTGACGCGCTTCCGGCGCAGCGCCTACGGAAACAAACTCGAATTCCATAACCGGCGGTCGCTGGGCTGAGGCGAGACTGGTTTTACTCACATCGAGATCGCAGAGAACACAGAGAAAAGAACGTCTTTTCAGACCTTCGAACAGCGTTCAGGCCTCTGTGTCCTCTGCGGCCTCGATGTGAATTGACCTGTGAAATGCTTGTGGCGAGTCCTACTCGCTGTACATGCGCGGGTAGTCGAAGCGCTTCAGGCGGCCCGCGTCCGGGTGCACCGCCTGCCAGGTATCCAGCTCGAACTCGATCACTGCGATGGCGGCGGTGGGCAGGTTATCGATACCCGCACCGCTCAGGTCGTTGCACAGCTGGGTGAGGCCCGGGTTGTGCGCCACCAGTGCAACGCTGCGCCAGCTGTCATCCAGTGACTGCACACAGTGCAGCAGCTGGTCGCTGCTGGCGTCATACAATTCATCCACAGGCTCAATCTGCTGTTCGGGGTAGCCGAGTTCCGCAGCGATCAGTCGGGCCGTGGCAATGGCGCGCTCTGCCGGGCTGCTCACCATACGGTCGAAGCGCAGGCCGCTGTGCTGGATAACCCTGCCCATCAGCGGCGCGTTGTGGCGCCCGCGCTTGTTCAGTGGGCGCTCGAAATCTGTCAGCGTCGCATCTTTCCAGCTCGATTTGGCGTGGCGAATCAGGGTGAGGCGCAGCATGCGTGGCTCCTTTGTTTTGCATGCCTATTGTAACGTGTGCCGTGACGTCCGGGCTGGCCTGGCAGCGCTGGCAAAATAATAAAAAACGGTTATCATAAAAATATATGCCATAAGAGAGCAGCCTGTGAATCTGACTCTGCGGCAGTTGAGAATATTTGAGGCCGTGGCGAGGCACCTGAGCTTCACGCGCGCCTCCGAAGAACTGCACCTGACCCAGCCGGCGGTTTCCATGCAGGTCAAACAGCTCGAGGAAACCATTGGTCTGCCCCTGTTCGAGCAAGTCGGTAAACGTGTTTACCTCACCGAGGCCGCACCGCCAACTATTTCGTGCCGCAGCTGCTGGCGGCGTTCTGCCAGCGCCATCCGGGCGTCAAGGTCAGCCTGGACGTGACCAACCGCGAGCGGCTGCTGCAGGCGCTGCAGCATAACGAAACCGATCTGGTCATCATGGGCAAGCCCCCCGAGAGCATGGAGCTGGTCGCCGAGAGCTTTATGGACAATCCGCTGGTCGCCATCGCGCCGCCGTCCCACCCTCTGGCGGGGCAGAAAGGCATTCCGCTGCAACGTCTGCAGCGCGAAACTTTTCTGATCCGCGAGAAGGGCTCCGGCACCCGCTCGGCGACCGAGCGTTTCTTTGTCGAGCATGGACTGTCGCTGTCATCCACCATGGAGATGAGCAGTTCCGAGGCCATCAAGCAGGGCGTTGAGGCCGGACTCGGGCTGGGCCTGTTATCGCTGCACACTCTGGAGATGGAACTGGCGCTGCAGCGGCTGGTGATTCTGGATGTGCGTGAACTGCCGATTCTACGCAAGTGGTACGTCATGCACCGGGCCGGCAAACGCCTGTCGGCGGTGGCACAGAATTTCAAGGAATTCGTGCTCAAGGAGTCGGGGCAGATCCTGCACCTGCCCACCCTGGAGCAGCGTTAGGCGGTTGCGTGCAGTTCCGGCGCTGCGGCTGAAGACCCTCTTACCACGAAGGCGTGCTATGGCGCGCAAAGGAAAATCTGTTTTGTTTTCGGTGTGTCTCTGCGTTTCTCTGTGGTCTAAGTGGCCCGACCAGCGCCGCTGAAATAGCTGGTACCACGAATACCCGAAGGGCATAAAGGCTCGCCAAGGCGTATCAAGAAAAATATTCTTTTCATTGGTGCGCCTTGGTGGCCCTTCGCGGTTTAACTGGCCCGGTCATCTTGCCGGGAATGCACCTGCAGTGCGCTGCGGATCTGCTCTGCTATGGCGATAGCCGTTTCCAGATCCCCTGCCAGGCAGTTGTAATGACCCATCTTGCGACCCGGGCGCGCGTGGCGCTTGCCGTACAGGTGCAGCTTGGCCTGGGGATGGCTGAGCAGCTGTTCCCACGGTGGGCTGCCCGGCTCCCACAGGTCGCCGAGAATATTCACCATCACCACTGGCGACAGCAGGGTGGTCGCGCCTGGCGGCAACCCGCACAGGGTGCGCACCTGTTGTTCGAACTGTGACGTGAGGCAGGCATCGACGGTGTAGTGCCCGCTGTTGTGTGGCCGCGGCGCCATTTCATTGATCAGCAGCTGGCCGTCGCGGGTGACAAAGAATTCGACCGCCAGCACGCCGCAATAGTCCATGGCGTCCGCCAGCGCACGCGCCATGCCGGTGGCCTGTTCGGCGAGACGTGATGGCAGCCGCGCCGGGACGAAGGTGGTGTCGAGGATGCCGCCCGCGTGCACATTCTCGCCCACGGGAAATACGGCGGTTTCACCCATGCTGCTGCGCGCCAGGATCACGGACAGTTCCAGTGCCAGCTCCACGCGCTGTTCCAGCACGCAGGGCGCTTCCCGCAGTTCGCCGGCAAAACCCTGTTGTGCCTCCGCCAGGCTGGTGACCGGTGCCTGCCCCTTGCCGTCGTAGCCCAGTTGGGCGGTCTTCAGCAGGGCCGGCATGCTCAGCTGGGCGCAGGCCGGTTCCAGATCGTCGCGCCGGCGTATCGGGAAAAAGGGTGCCGTAGCCAGCCCCTGTTCGCGAATGAAGGTCTTTTCTCGTATGCGGTCGCGGGCGATCGCCACCGCCGCGGAACCCGGCCTTACCGGTACCCTGGCCTCGAGAAATTCGAGTGTTTCGGCGGGGACGTTCTCGAACTCGGTGGTCACCGCTGCGCAGCCGGCACCCATCTCAACCAGCGCCGCTGCGTCACGATAACCGGCCTGAATGTGGCGGTCGGCCATGGATCCTGCCGGGCTGTGCGGGTCCGGGTCGAGCACCCAGACCCGGTAGCCCATGCTGCGCGCCGCAATGGTGAACATGCGTCCGAGCTGGCCGCCGCCCACCACGCCGAGTATGGCATCGGGGAGAATCACGGTTTCGGCGGCAGCTCCATGCGCAGCGCCATGTCGGTCTGGGCGGCGCGGAATTCATCCAGCTTGCCGGCCAGTTTCGGGTACTGCAGCGCCAGCAGGCTGACGGCGTACAGGGCGGCGTTGGCGGCTCCGGCCGCGCCGATGGCGAAAGTCGCAACCGGAATGCCCTTGGGCATCTGCACAATCGATAACAGCGAGTCCATGCCTTTAAGGTGCTTCGAGGGTACCGGGACGCCCAGCACCGGCAGCGTGGTCTTGGCGGCCAGCATACCCGGCAGGTGGGCCGCCCCGCCGGCGCCGGCGATGATGCAGGCAAGGCCACGCTGGCGCGCGCTGGCGGCGTATTCGAACAGCAGGTCGGGAGTGCGGTGGGCCGATACGACGCGCGCCTCGAAGTCAATGCCGAACTGTTCCAGTTGCTCGGCGGCGGCGCTCATCACCTCCCAGTCGCTGCTGCTGCCCATCACCAAACCGACTTTTGTGGCGCTCATGGCCTGCCCCGGAAATGAAGAAAACGGGGATTGTACCACCGCGGTATGCGCCCGCCACTCAGCGTCCATTTCTCGCAGCAGCCGCTGCCGGTACAATGGCGCGGTTTGCGGGAGACCAAAATGCGCGATGTGCTGTTCGAGACTGACCTTAAGAGCCTGCCGCTGGTGGGGCGGGGCAAAGTGCGGGATATCTATACCGTCGGCGACGACCACCTGCTGATCGTCGCCACCGACCGCTTGTCAGCCTTCGATGTGGTACTACCCGACCCGATTCCGGGCAAGGGCGCGGTGCTCACGGCGGTATCGAACTTCTGGTTCGACTGGAGCCGCGAACTGGTGCCCAACCACCTGGCTGACATCCCGCTCGAAGCCGTGTTGCCGGATGCTCGGGAGCGCGCGCAGGTCGAGGGCCGCGCCATCGTGGCGCGCCGGCTCACGGCCCTGCAGGTGGAGGCCATTGTGCGCGGCTACCTGATCGGCTCCGGCTGGAAGGACTACCAGCAGAACGGTGCGGTGTGCGGTATCCGCCTGCCGCCGGGATTGCGGCTGGCCGACGCCCTGCCCGAGGCGATTTTTACGCCTTCCACCAAGGCCGAGGTCGGCGGTCACGACGTCAACATCGATTTCGCGCGCGCCGAGACGCTGCTGGGCAAATCGGTGGCGGCACAGGTGCGTGAGGTTAGCCTGCAGCTATACAGGGGGGCGGCCCGCTACGCGCGGCAGCGCGGCATTATTATTGCCGACACCAAGTTCGAGTTCGGCCTGGACGGCGACGGGCGGCTGGTGTTGATCGACGAAGTGCTGACGCCTGATTCATCACGCTTCTGGCCGGTCGAGGAATACCGCGTTGGCATCAGCCCGCCGAGTTTCGACAAGCAGTATGTGCGCGACTACCTGGAAACGCTGGATTGGAACAAGACCGTGCCCGGGCCACGCCTGCCGGAGGAGGTGATCCGGCGCACCGCCGAGAAATACCGGGAAGCGTTGCAAAGACTGACCGGGCATGCTGCGCCCGGCGGCTGAGCGCGGTCGGGCACGGAACAATCCGGATCGGGCCGATCTACAGGCCCGGCCCGGCACCTACGTGCTGTGGCTGCGACTGGATACCGGCCTGCGGGTGCCTGTGGGCGGGCTGGGGCCGGTCGAGTTCCCGGCGGGACACTATGCCTATGTCGGCAGCGCCTTTGGCCCGGGCGGCATAGCCGCGCGACTCGGCCGCCACTTGAGGTCGAGTAAAAAAAACCAGCGCTGGCACGTAGATTACCTGCGTGCCGTCGCCAGGCCGCGCGCCGCCTGGGTCAGCTACGACGCCACCCGCCACGAGCACCGCTGGGCGGTGTCGCTGGCGGCTGTGGCGGGGGCGCAAGTGCCCGTCGCCGGTTTCGGGTCCTCGGACTGCCGTTGCCCGAGTCATCTGCTCTGGTTCAGGCGCCCGCCGTCGCTACAGACGTTCCGTGCGACCTGCGCTCCGGAGGAGCCCGTAATTGGTGTCGTAACCAGGATTTGTGGCTGAATTCATTAATTTTTTGCAGCATCCGCCGCTAAGGCTGACAGATGGGTAGTTCGGCAGCACCGGTGTGGGAAAAAATGCCCGCGCAGGTTGTCCGGATACCTTATAATCGTGTTCAACCCGGGACAGTCTTAGACAGGAGGTACGAGTCATGCGGATGATCCCCAAAAAACTGACAAGTTATCTAGTGGCTGGTGCATTAACGGCAGCGTCCCTGGGTTTTCCCGCGGTCGGTAATGCCACCAGTTTTTCGTACGGCTACGACAGCGCCGAACCGACGGGCGGGGAAATGCTGGCCGATGCCTTCCTGGTCCGGCCCTTCATGCTGGTCGGAACCGTTCTGACTACCGCCACCTTCATTGTGACGCTGCCCTTCAGCGCGCTGGGCGGAAATGTCAACGAGGCGGCGACCAAGCTGGTGGCCGAACCGGCGAGCTACACGTTCGTGCGGCCGCTGGGCGAAATGTAGCGCTGTACGCCAACCGCGATGAGCTGAACGACGGGGCCTGTGGCCCCGTTTTTCATTGGCCGAACAGCCAGAAATAACCGCTGTTGTAAAACACATGGAGGACGATCGGCGCCGCCAGCATGCCGGTGCGGTCCTTGAAATACCCGAATATCAGCGAGGGAAAAAACACCGCAGCGGCCCACAGTGGCGCATGATTGATGAAGTGCAGCGCCGTGAACAGAAGCGAGGTCAGCAGGTTGGCGTGGCTGAGGGGACCGAGGTGCCAGGGCCTCAGACGGCGGTGGGCGAGGTCCTGGATCAGGCCACGAAATACCAGTTCCTCGATCACCGGGTACAACAGCGCCGGGTACAGGAAACGCGACGGCTCGCGCAGTGGCCAGCCGGGCTCGGGCACCACTTGCATGACCGTGTAGAGGCCCAGCCAGTACAGCAGCGCCGCCCCCAGGGCGGCAAAGAACAGCGGGTCGGCCCAGAAGCGTGATCTGACGTTCGCCATCCGCGCAAGTCTACAGGGATTGCCGCGATCCGGTACAATCGCATACCTGACTGACACGAGGAGTGGATCGATGTACGGATTTAGTGTGCAGATGTCGTGCGGGTTTGACGAAGCGGTCGAGCGGGTCACCGAAGCGCTCAAGACGGAGGGCTTCGGGGTGCTCACGGAAATCGATGTCAAAGCAACTCTGAAAAAGAAACTCGACGTCGATCGCAATCCCTACAAGATTCTAGGTGCCTGCAACCCGCAGCTGGCCAACCAGGCGCTCGATGCAGATCCCGATATCGGCTTGTTGCTGCCCTGCAATGTGGTGGTGCGGCAGGAGCAAGACGGAGCCATCACGGTAGCCTTCATGGATCCCAACGCGGTGCTGGCCCTGGTCGACAAGAGTGGTGTTGAGCAGCTGGCCGGCCAGGTACGGGCCAAGCTGGAAAAGGTGCGCGACCAGCTCGCCGGGCAGTAAGCTCGCGGCCGGGCACAGGTTGAAAGCGCCCCGCGCCATCGGGCCGCGTGGCGGTACTGGCGACAGACTGCTGACGGGGCGGCAGCGGGTGTCGGCGGTGCGGCAAGTTCACACGCGCCGGCACAGTCGCGACAATCATCGACACCCGTCCCTTTCATGTACCGGGAGAACGTTTTGAAAAGCTCTCTGGCGGTTGCACTCGGCGCTATGTTGCTGACCGGCAGCGCGGCGTTAGCGGGCGACATCGCCGCTGGTAAGACCAAAGCGGCGAGCTGCGCCGGTTGTCACGGGCCCGACGGCATCAGTGCCAATCCGCTGTGGCCGAATCTTGCCGGCCAGAAAGCGCCCTACCTGGTGAAACAGCTGAAGGCCTTCAGGGACGGGGCGCGTCAGGACCCAATGATGTCCGCCATGGCACGGCCGCTGAGCGATGCAGACATCGAGAACCTGGCCGCCTACTACTCCAGCCTGAAGTAAGCTGTCGTCGCTAGCCCTTGAATAGTCGGTGAACCGCGAACAGCGCAACGCTCAGCAGCGTCAGCGCGCCGGCCTGGTGAGCGGCCGCCAGAGAAACCGGAACGTGCAGCAGCAAGGTGCCGATGCCCATGCTGACCTGGATGATCCCGGCCAGTAACAGCAGGTGAACGCCCACGCGCGCCGGCCGCGACATGACGCGCCCCCTGGCGTAGAGCCAGAATGCCACGATCGATGCCAGCGTCAGCATCGCCAGCAGCCTGTGATCGAACTGCACTGTGGCGATGTTCTCGAACAGATTGCGCCACCCGGGCTGCAGCATCCAGCCCGCGGGCGGCAGCCACTGGTCCCCCATTTTCGGGAACGTGTTGTAGGCGAAGCCCGCTTTCAGCCCCGCGACGAAGCCGCCCGATACGATAGTCAGCGCAACCAGGCCGAGTACCGCCGTCGCTGCGCGGCGCACGCCGCCTGCCGCGGGCGCGCTGGCCGGCGCCGGAAACAGCAGATCGAACAATAGCCACAGCAGGTAAGCATAGATCAGCAGTGCCAGACTGAGGTGGGCGGTGAGGCGATACTGGCTGACGTGGGGCCGATCGACCAGCCCGCTCTTCACCATGTACCAGCCCAGCACACCTTGCAGTCCGCCCAGCACGAACGCCGCCGCCAGACGGACCAGCAGTGGCCGGCCGAGCATGCGCCGCACCGCGAAGTACAGCAGCGGCAGCAGGAATGTCACGCCGATCCATCGGCCCAGCAGGCGGTGCGCAAACTCGAACCAGTAGATGGACTTGAACCCGTGCAGGTCCATGCCGGTGTTCACTTTCTGGTACTCGGGCGAGGCGCGGTATTTTGCGAACACCTCTTCCCACTGCTGCTCATTCAGTGGCGGCACCACCCCGAAGATGGGATCCCATTCCACCATCGACAGGCCGGATCCGGTCAGCCGTGTGACGCCGCCCAGAACCACCATGGCAAAAATCATCGTGCAGCACAGCATCAGCCAGGCGGCTATCTGTCGGCGTGCTGGATCGTCCATGTGCGCGGAATAGTCTGACATCATCGTTTTGCTGGCGGCTTGGAGGTCCGCATTGTAGCGGATGTGCCTGTGCTATGCTGCCCTCTGCACCCCGGTTTCCAACCCGCGATGGACCGTATCGATGCTGCGACAGGTTGTTATTCTGACAGTGGCCGCACTGCTCTTGTGGGTATTTGCGGACTTCGTGCTGCTGAAGCCTCGCGACGCGGGTCCGGCGCCGCAAAGCGGGGTGCCGGACCTGGGGCCGGAAACCCGGGTGCCGTCGCGCATCGAAGTGCAACCCGGTTACGTCGCCGACATCAGCGTGCACAGCGAAGCGGAACTGGAAACGCTGCTGGGCCGCGTCGAGCAGCTGCTGGAGCGGCCGCGAAAGTCCGGTGAAACCCCGCTGGTATCGCTTGTCCTGCACGGACCGGAAGTCGAGTTTTTTGCGCTGAAAAACTACAGCCAATACCGCCAGGTGGTGGATCATGCCGCCAAGCTGGCCGCGCTGGGTGCCGTGGATATCAGTATCTGTCAGACCCAGATGCGCAATCGGGGTATTGCCGAAGACGAGGTCCCGGCGTTTCTGCGTCAGGTGCCTTACGGGCCGGAAGAGGTGCAGCGGCTGCTGGGCAGCGGCTATGTGTACATGTAGGCAGCGGAGCTAGATCCGGCCGCGTTTCTGTAGGGCGGCCAGCAACGGGCCCAGCAGTGGCGCCTGCACGAACAGCGAAAACAACACGACCCCATAAGCGACGGATTGCACCGTCCACCAGCCTTCCAGTTCTACCGGCAGCGACAGGGCAAGCGCCAGTGTTACAGCGCCCCTGACGCCGCCGACCGTCATCATCAGGCGATAGCCCACGGAGATCGAGTCCTGACGCGGAATCAGCGAAGTCAGGCCGCCGGCAGCCCAGACTCCAGTAAGGCGTGTCAGCAGGGCCGCGGCGATGCCGAGCAGCATCGCCAGCCAGCGCTCCTCGAACATGGCCAGGGTAATGGTGGCGCCGGCGAGCAGGAACAGGGCGCTGTTGGCGATCCAGCCCAGCTGCTTCCACCACATGTCGAGCTGCTGCCGCTGCTGTGCTTCGGCACCGCGCACGCTGCGGCTGATTATCAGGCCACAGGCGAGGCTGGCCATCACCCCTGACACGCCGATGCGGGTTTCCGCTATCAGGTAGCCGGCGTAGGCGGCCAGCAGTGTGATAATGCTGGCGCGCGCTCCGAGCCAGCGCAGTAACAGGCTGGCGAGCACACCGGCCAGGGCGCCGATTGCGGCGCCACCCAGCACCAGCCGTATGAACTCGGTGGCTGCGGCGCCGGGATCCACTGCGGCTTCGGCGGCAGGCGTTGCGGCCATCGCCAGCAGCAGCATGAACAGCACAACGGTGGTTGCGTCGTTGAACAGGCTTTCGCCTTCCATGAGGATGATCATCCGTGGCGGCACCGGCAGGCGTCGCGCGACCTCGGTCACTGCAACCGGGTCGGTGGCCGACAGCAGGGCGCCGCATACCAGCGCGGTAAGCCACGGGAAACCCTGCGGGCTGGCAATCGTGACAAACAGCAGTCCCGCGGTCAGCAGCGTCGCCAGCAACAGCATCGGCAGTGCCAGCAGCAGGATGGGTACCAGGTTGCGCAGCAGAAGGCGGGCGTCGAGGGTGAACGCAGACTGAAAGATCAGTGCCGGCAGAAACACGAAAAACACCAGGTCGTGGAAATGGTGCCAGCGCAGGCCGGTGTCGATTCCCAGGCCGACCATGAGTTCGGAGCCTGCGAAACCGCCCGCCACCAGTGCTGCGCTCAGCGGCAGCCGCAACCGTCGTGCCAGAGGTTCCAGTAACAGGGCCGCCAGCAGCATGGCCATGAACAGCAGCACGACTGCGCTCAGCGACATAAGCGCTCCGTTGTATGCTTCAGTCAGGCGGGCCTGTTGTACCGCTCGGGATTCACAGCAGCTCGGCGTGGCTGACCTGTCCGTAGCGGTCGAGTGTCAGGCGCAGGCGCCCCTGGCAGGGTACCCGCGCAGCCGCGGATCCGGTGTCCTGGGTCAGCACTTCCTCGAACTGTACCAGTGCGATGACGTACTGGTCGTTCTGTTCGATGATTTCGTAGTAGAGAGATTTGGTGTCGATCCAGCCATTTTGGGAGCAGAACGCGGTGAGCTCCCGGCATGACATCAGGTAGCGCTCAATGTACTGCATCAGGTAGTGCATAATCAGGGGCGAAACCGTGACATGGTGTCATAAATCCTTCATAAATCCTTGTCTGTCCTGTTGCTGCCAAGGGCAGGGTCCCCGACCGTGGACAACATTTGCCAAAGTATAGAACGGGTGAAGGGGATGGCAAGGGAAGGTCCGGCTGGTGCCGTGTTTGGACTCAGGCGCCAGCCAGGTTGTCGCAGGCTTTGCGACGGCGTATCGGCGCTTGCGGCGCACCGTGCGCCCGGTTCCAGGCAGGCGCTGCTCAGCGGCAACGACGAACTAGTCCCGGTTTCCCTGGGTAAACAGGGCCAGTACGCCGGTATAGCCGTACAGGCGCTGGTTGGATATTTCCCCGTTGGCAAAAAAACCGACCAGCGGGAAATCCCCCAGGGTGTGGCGAATCATCTCCAGTTCCGCCGAGTCTTCGCCGAACAGTTCGCGTCCCCTTCCCAGGCAGGAGAAATAGAGGCCGCCGCAGGGTGGCCCCGACAGCCGCTGCTTGAGCGAGTCGAGCATGCGCTGCATGTCCTCCTGGGCAGTCTGGCCGTCGCGGCGGCAGAACTGGATCTGTTGTCCCGGGTGGATCATGTCGCCTATGGCGATACGTTTGCCCTGCATATCGATGCCGAGCAGATTGCGCACCAGGTAGTCACCGGTATCGGAGCCGCGCACCGGAAGTCCGGCGAAGATATAGCCCACGGCGCGCCTCAGGTCGCGTGCCAGTATTTCACCGATGTCCTGGTTGAAAACCTCCAGCGCCGGGCGGTCGTCGATGCTGTTGATGATATTGCCATCGCAGTGGGTGATGGTGTGCCTGGCGGCAATCGGGCTGCAGCCCTGTGTCAATGCGGTCAGCAGGCAGGCCTCGCCGTTGAACACCACCCCCGACAAGCCACCGTCCAGCACCTCATCGGCAACCTGCGGGCGCGTGCCGTGCGATGACGTCAGCCCGCCCACCAGGTAGCTGCCCGGCAACTCATCGCTCAGCTGGGTAAGCAATTCTGGCAGTATGCTGTTGGCCGGGTCACCGTGGAGCACCGCGACATGGCTGCCGGAGTGGCCGAGCCAGCCGTCCCAGCTGCCCGGCAGGGTGTCGGCGGAGCGGTTGTAGAACGGCAGAATGCGAAAGCTGTTCTCGGGCAGTGTGCCGATCATGACCGCCAGCGCCGGAGTTTCGTAGTACTCCGTGCCGGTCGCACAGATAGCGACCCCGACCGTGCCCACCCAGTGGCGCACGCCGCTCGCATCGCGCAGCTGCGCGACAATGGATTGCAGCTGCTCCGCGTGAATATCGGTGGCGTAGACGAAGCCCAGGTTGGCTTGTGCAGGCACGGCGCCGATCTGCTCCAGGCACTGCCCGGCAGCCTGTCGCCAGTCCGGGTCCTGACTCTGACCGAGTAAAAACTGTATCTTGCTGCTCATAGCTGCGGCCCGAATGAAAAGAGGGAGCGTCAGCCCGACAGGCTGAACGCTCCCTCTCTGTTTAGCACACAGCGCCAGATCAGGCTGTTTTCCTTTCGCGCATCATCCTCTCGATAATCGGCGCCAGGATGATCTCCATAGCGAAGCCCATCTTGCCGCCCGGCACCACCAGCGAGTTGCGCCGCGACATGGACGAGCCTTCCAGCATGGCCAGGAGGTAGGGGAAGTCTACCTCCAGTTTGGCCGGGTCGCGGAAACGGATCACCACAAAGCTCTCGTCCGGGGTCGGAATGTCACGGGCGATGAACGGGTTGGAAGTATCCACCGTGGGCACGCGCTGGAAGTTGATGTCGGTGCGCGAAAACTGCGGCGTGATGTAGTGCACATAGTCGTACATACGGCGCAGAATGGTGTCGGTCACGGCTTGCGCCGAATAGCCACGCTGCGCGCAGTCGCGGTGAATTTTCTGAATCCATTCCAGGTTAACGATGGGGACCACACCGATCAGCAGGTCGACGTGCTGTGCCACATTGGTGCTGCCGTCCACGACGCCGCCGTGCAGGCCCTCATAGAACAACAGGTCGGTGC